>ERZ773197.66-NODE-66-length-80675-cov-6.004143_pt1 | contig 80675 bp, 72 predicted proteins | sample MGYA00580999_ERZ773197 | MGnify/ENA primary metagenome ERZ773197 (study PRJEB29015, sample SAMEA2738166) | human oral metagenome | biome: human oral; feature: human-associated habitat; material: saliva | place: China | collected 2185 ...
CTGCTTCAAAACAGGGGGCTGTGATGTACTTTTGGCGAGAAAACCGGTCTTCTCGTCATGAAAAAGTACATCACAGCTCTGCAAAAGTACCTCACAGCTTTTCAAAAGTGCATCACAGCTCTGCAAAAGTACCTCACAGCTTCTCAAAAGTACATCACAGGTCTATGTAAACCAGCTTATGTCTGCCGAAAATACGCCAAGCAAGCTTCCTGCAAGGCCGGCGTAGTGCGCTGTCGACAACTTCTAAAACTGCTGTTATCTGCAGAGCTCCTGCACTTTTGCCAAAACACTTGCTTTGTCAAGGCCGTACTTTGCGAGCACCTCAAGAGCGGGACCGGACTCACCAAACGTGTCCTCAACGCCGATGACTTTCACGGGTACGGGAGCATGCTCAGAAAGCGCTTTACATACCGCGCTTCCCAGACCGCCAATAACGGAGTGCTCCTCAACCGTCACGACCCTGCCGGTCTTTTGTGCAGACGCAACGAGAAGATCGACATCAATCGGCTTGATTGTGTGGATATTGATGACCTCGGCACTTATCCCCACGCGCACAAGCTCCTCAGCAACTTCCAAAACGGTGCCAACCATAAGACCGGTTGCAACGAGAGTGACATCGGTTCCCTCGCGAAGCACGATACCCTTACCCACCTCAAACGTATAATCAGAACGATCGTTGATGACAGGAACCGGGAGACGCCCAAAACGCATGTACACGGGGCCGTCGATTTCATACGCGGCATGAACGGCCGCTTCCGCTTCAATGGCATCAGAGGGACTGATGACCGTCATACCGGGAATGGTGCTCATAACGGCGAAATCCTCATTGCACTGATGCGTAGCTCCATCTTCACCCACGGAAAGGCCGCCGTGCGTGGCGCCAATCTTAACGTTCAGGTGAGGATAGCCAACGGAATTTCTGATTTGCTCAAAAGCCCGGCCCGACGCAAACATGGCAAACGAAGTGGCAAAGACCGTACGACCGGTAGCGGCAACACCTGCGGCCATACCAATCATGTTGGCCTCGGCAATGCCGCAGTCAATAAAGCGCTCCGGATATGCTTCGCCAAACTTACCCGAACGCGTAGCTTCTGCAAGGTCAGCGTCGAACACGAGAAGATCGTCATGGTCATGGCCAAGCTCTACAAGAGCCTTGCCATACGCGTCACGCGTAGCGATTTTTTTGTCTTCTGCCATGGTTACTCGGCCTCCTTCTCAAGTTCAGCCATCCCTTGGGCAAACTGCTCATCGTTTGGTGCTTTGCCGTGCCAGCCAACCTGGCCTTCCATAAATGAAACACCCTTGCCCTTAATGGTGTGGGCAACAATAACGGTAGGATGACCCTTCACGGTACGAGCTTCGGAAAAGGCTGCGCGGAGTTGGTCAAAGTCGCTGCCATCGGCAACCTCGATAACGTGGAATTTGAACGCCCGGAACTTCTCGCCAATAGGAACCGGTGAGTTGATTTGCTCAAGCGGTCCGTCAAGCTGGAGGCCGTTGTTGTCAATGATAAGCGTAAGGCTATCAAGTTCATGATTGCCGGCAAACATCGCCGCTTCCCAAACTTGACCCTCCTCAATCTCTCCGTCACCAAGAAGCGCGTACGTACGATAGGTGTCGCCAAATTTCTTTGCAGCAAGCGCCATGCCAACGGCCGTTGAAACACCCTGGCCAAGAGATCCGGTACTCATGTCAACGCCCGGCGTGTCGTTCATATTGGGATGACCCTGCAGGCGGGTATTCAAATGGCGGAACGTCTCGAGTTCTTCTTTTGGAAAGAAACCGCGCTCAGCAAGGACCCCGTAGAGCGCAGGGGTCACATGGCCCTTTGACAACACAAAGCGGTCCCGGTTGGCTTTGTGCGGATCTGCCGGATCCACATTCATTTCTTCAAAATAGAGATAGGTCAGGATATCAGCCGCGGAAAGCGACCCTCCCGGGTGCCCCGATTTTGCGGCATGCGTTGCAACAAGAATGTCCTTGCGGACTTCACGGGCAACATGTTCCAGCTCCGTATTGGTCATGATACCTCCGTATTCAAACGCACTATGCACCGAACTTCTCGCTGAGCTTAGCTTTCAGCTCTTCTTTATCGAGAATGTTGTCGAGAACAACCTTTTCGTTATCAGGAATACCCGCAATAAAATCGCCAAGATCGCGACCGACGATGAACAAATCGGCAGCTCCAGGCATAACGTCGGAAACGGTTGAGTGCTCAACCTCAACGCCGTCAACACCGAGATCTTTAAGGACATCCTGAACGTTCATTTCAACCATGAGGCTTGAACCAAGGCCACTGCCACAGCAGCAAAGAATCTTCTGAATTGCCATTTTTTCTCCTTCTATGATTGGCATATGCCGATGCAGATTTCACAAACGCAATCACGCTTCTTGATGCCTCGCCCAAGGAGCGTGAAAGAGTGTCTTACTTTGTTGTCTTCTCTGCTGTCTCAGATACCTCGTGCTTAGGAACAACAAGGTTGTAGAGAATCGGGAGCAAGAAGCAAACGATGCAGATGATCGTAAGAATGAGTCCCTGTGCATTAAGTGCAACGTTGCCAAAAATAAGCGCCATGACCGAGAAGTCAGCGTCAGAGAACGTTGCGGACGTAAAGCCCATGCTCGTAAAGACCGGCATACAAAATGCGGGAAGGAAGGTAATGAGCAGGCCGTGGGCAAACGCGCCGGCAACACAACCCTTTATACCACCTTCAGCATTACCAAAGACACCGGCCGTAGCACCGCAAAAGAAGTGAGGTACAACGCCAGGAAGAATAAGAGCGAGAGGAACGAGGCTTGCGTTAATGAGACCCAGCAAGATCAAACCAAGAATTCCTCCAACAAAGGAAGACAAAAAGCCGAGAATAACGGCATTTGGTGCATAGGTAAACGCAATGGGGCAATCGAGCGCAGGCTTTGCACCAGGGACGAGCTTCTCGGCAATGCCCTTAAATGCAGGGACAATCTCACCGATGATGAGGCGAACACCGGAAAGAATGATATACACGCCACCGGCAAAAGAAAGACCGCGCAGAAATGCCCAGACTACCCAGTTTGTGGTGGTCTCAGTACCGACGTTAAGCAAATCGCCTAGATGCTGGAAACCTGCATATGCAGGATTTGAAGCAAACTCGGCAGCAGAAATACCAGCGGGAACAGCGCCCAAAAGACCGCGGCCAACCGCAACACCGGTAATAATAAGGAACATGATAATCATCGTAAGACCGATGGAAACCGTATTGTCACGCAGGAAGATCAGCCGCTTGGAAAACTGGAGCTTCTCGGTACTATTTTCGCGATCAGACGCAAAAAGTTTACCAACCATTCCGGAAAGCCAATATCCAACACCGCCAAAGTGACCAAGAGCAACGGAATCACTGCCTGTGACCTTACGCATGGTCGGCTGGCAATACGCTGGTGAGAGAACCATGATGAGACCCAAGAGACACGCACCTGAAATATAGAGCATCCAACCGTCAAGGCCTCCGATGTGCAAAATGATGGCGAGCATAGCTGCCATATAAAGCGTATGGTGACCTGTCAGGAAGATATAGTGCATGCGAGAAAAACGTGCAAGGACAATGTTGAGAATCATGCCCAGACACATAATGATTGCAGTAGCCTGGCCAAAGTCCTGGAGTGCCATTGAGACAACTGCCTCATTGTTGGGAACAACTCCCTGCATGTTGAAGGCATAATTAAAAATCTCACCAAACGCAAGCAGCGACCCCGACTGAAGGAAACTCGCCCCGGCAGAAAGAACCAAGAAGCCAACAATGGTCTTCAGAGTTCCCTTTACAAGTTCCTCAATCGGTTTCTTCTGAAGCATCAGACCGAGAAGGGCTACAAGGCCAACAAGAATTGCAGGCGTTGATAGCACGTTAACGATAAAGTCTATAACTGGCATATTACGTACTCCTTCCACGTAGGTAACCAACGTAAGACACTATTGCAAAAGGCTTGTATACCTTTGTGCACAAAATACGTTCCATCGGACAGGTTGCCAATGGACTCTTCGGTTTAGGAGCCAACCGTCATATGGCAATACGCTTCATCTGCATTCTGAGATTGAGCGAGAGCTTCAATGTTTTTCGGATCTGCCAGTAGTGTGGCTAGTTCTCGCATTACTTCAATGTGCGAATTTGAGTCCTCAGCGGCAAGCGTTAGCAGCACGCTCGTCGGGGTTTGCCCCTCTTTGAACACAACACCCTTGCGCAAAATAGTAAGCGCAAGCTGTTTTTTAATAACGCCCTGTTCAGGGCGGGCATGGAGAAGGGCGAGATTTGGGACAAGAACAAAATACGGACCGAGCCCATGGGCGTTGTCGATGATACCGTCAATATAACGTTCTTCAACATATCCCCCTTTTACCAGAGGGGTAACTGCAATGCGAACGGCGTCTTCCCAGTCCCGTGCCGAATCGACAACCTGAACGTTTTCGAGTTTGAGCATATCTTTGATCTGGCTCATAGCACTTCTCTCTACTCTACGAATCAAAAACGTCTACATAGATATTTTATAAGTATCGCAGAGAAAAGGTTAGACAATTTATCAAATACTCGCTCCGGTTCATTTTATCGTGACAGACAGGAATACCCCCGGAGTAGTGAAGAAGAGATCTAATCCAGCACGCACGGTTTAACTACTCCGAAGGCATCATATAAACACTCATTAATTTGAGATGGATTGAGGCTCCCGAACTCACCCCAATACAGGAGCCATAAGCTCATACAGTGCATCGACATCTTTGCAGGCGCCTATCTTTTCAAGAAGCTCCGCATCCTGAATGACTCCGATAAGCTTCTGAAGCATTTCAAGCTGGCCGTGGGGCTCGGTGAGAGCAAGCATGAAGAGGACTTTTGGATGCAAGATCGTTTCAGGGTCACCCATCATTTGAAATGAAACCGGATCTTTCAGCGTTGCAATGCCAATTCCGGGCTTAATCACGTGTCCGCTATCACAATGCGGAATGGCAATATCAAAAGCAGGTGCAGGAAGTCCCGTTGCAAAGACGCGCTCACGCTCAACGATGGCCTGGGGATAAGTATCTTTTGCATACCCGTTATCCACAAAACCTTGAGCAACAATGCGCAGGGCTTCCTCAGAATCAGTGGCTTCAACGGCAAGTTTGATAAGTTCTTTCTTCAGAATCATTATGTTTCCTTTCCATTTGCACAAACTATAGAAACCTTACAGGCGACTCACTCACAACAAATCAAGATTTCCAGTTTCTCACACCCTTACTTCAAAGCTTGTATATAATTATATGTACAAGTTGTAGCAGTTTTTATAGGTAATGTCACTAGGTTGTCGTCAAATTATCGGCACACGGCACCGTAGAACACACCCATATCATAACTGCACCGGACACCTATGGAAAAGGAGTTCATCATGCTGGTAAATCTTCGCGATATCTGTGCCATTGCCGAGCAGAATAACATGGCAATCCCCTCCTTCAATGTACCGAGTATGGAAGCACTGCGCGCTGCAATCGACGCTGCCGAGAAAACCGGCTATCCCGTTATCATTGCTCATGCAGAAGGCCATGAGCCCTTTGCTCCTCTCGACAAGATCGGTCCTGCAATGGTTGCTCTTGCGGAGCGTTCCAGTGCCTTGGTCTGCGTACATCTTGATCATGGAGAAAGCCTCTCCTACCTGCGTCGCGCCCTTGAAATGGGATTTAACGGCATTATGTATGACGGCTCTTACCAACCCTACGAAAAGAACGTCGAGAATTCCCAACGCGCTGCCGACATGTGCGCAAGCTTTGACGCCGGTCTTGAATGTGAGCTCGGCTCAATGGGAGCTCGTGAATTTGGTGAACGCGAGGAAGGCGCAACGGCGGAAGAATCCGGTGCGATTTATACCGATCCCGATCAAGCACTCGATTTCATCCAATCGACCGGTCTTGATATTCTCGCGTGTTCGTTCGGAACGGTTCACGGCATTTACAAAGGCGAGCCGCACCTGAACTTTGACGTGCTCCATAAAATAAGGAAGCTCTCTCAAACTCCACTTGTTATGCACGGCGGCTCAGGCGTATCTGATGCCGACTACGTCAAGGCCATCAATGCTGGTATCCGTAAAATCAACTACTACACATATGGCGTAAAGTATGCCGGTGAAGCCATAGAAAAGCTTATTGACGAGAAGAACGGCGAGACTGTCTACTGGCACGACATGACCACAACTGCCTATGAGCGCATGCTCGCAGACTTCACCCACGTCATCCAAGTGTTTGCAAACGGAGCTAATCCTGTAGCCTAACGTTATTCTGTGGTATAGCGTAAAAATGCAGAAGAACTCCGACCTCAAGTACCAAATTGAGGTCGGAGTTTTTTAACTGCGCCGAGCCTGTGCTTTGAGGCTATCGGGGTTTATCTTAAGCTCCAAATCACATATACGCTTGAATAGTTCTTCCCCGTCACTAAACCAACGACCTCTAATCCAATACCTGCCTTGCAAAAAAGTATCCCCGTCCATTCGGACATACATGCGCAAGTCTGCCGGATATTCTCGAACTCGCATATCATTTAAATCTGCCAATTGGTAAGTAACCGTAGAGCCATAACACGAAAAACTAATTGATTTACTCGTAATTGTTACACTACTCGGATAAGACTTTGAGATAAACGTCTTGAAGGCACCATAGAGAGAAACAAGACAGACAACAACCATGAGCCCTATAGGCCAATTCCACCTCACCATAAGAATGATGCTCATAACGGCAAGAACAATACAAATAATACCCTGTATAGTGACTTCCCAAGTAAAACGTCCGGGGTTATACATGTATGTCTTACTATCCTCGTGGCCGTCGTCAGCACCCTCCACAAGTTGACTTGCGATATCCTCCCTGACTTTCGTATTGGAAACATCCATTGTTTTTCTTTTGCCAGCCATAAGCCTCCCAATATAGAATGGGCTCCGCATATCACTATACAGAGCCCATCTTTATCTTAAAACCGAATGCAATCCGAAATCCTACGCCGTCTTCGCATTGGATGTTTCATGAAGCTCAGCGGCTTGCTTGAGAATTCTACTGCGGTTCCAAATCGCCAAAGCAACTACACCTACCGCAAGAATAATCATACCTGCAAATACCCCGAGAGTGCCAAGACGGACAATAAGCCAGCTGAGCGGGTTTGCACCATCACAGATTGATGAAATTGCCGCAGCACCGTTCATGTCAAAGCTAACATTTGCAGCAGCGGTTGTAATGAGAGGCGAAAGATCGGTCGCAATATAAAAACCAACAGCCAGAACAACGATACCGACTATAAGACCTCTAAATCCGTTCTCGCGAACGATCGGAGTAACAAGAACCAACATATAGGGAATGCATGCAAGATCGGCAAGCGGTACAACCTTATTGCCAGGAAGAATAACAGCCAGAAAAACAGCGACCGGCACCAAAATAAGCGCGAGAGTCAACGTAACGGGATGGCCAGTACCAACCGCTGAATCAAGACCGATATAAATCTTGCCGCGATGTGAAAAATGCTTTTGTATAAAGGCTGAAGCAGCGTCAGAAATAGGGAGAAGACCTTCCATTAACAGAGCTGCCATTCTCGGAATCAATACCATAACGGCACCCATAGAAACTGCAATTGCTAAAAAGCCAGGAGTAGTTGTTCCGTCAGCACCTTTCTGGGGAAGAAAACCGTAACCGGCAAGAATACCTATGATTAAGCCGATGATGGATCCGAGAAGAACCGGATCGCCAAAAACACCAAATTGTTTTTGAAGACCACGAATATCGATATTGATATCTTTGATTCCAGGAATTTTATCCAAAATCCAATCGACGACAAACGCAATAGGAACATAAGCTCCAGAAAATCCATGTGGAATGGAAACTCCTGGAAGACCAAGCGATTTCTCAACAAGAGGTGCAGTAACATCACCAATAATAAGAACAATAACCTCGTTGATAATTGCAGCACAGATGCCCAGCATGACATTGTTGGTAACAATGGCAACAAGAGCACCGGTAAAGGCAAAGTGCCAGTAGTTCCATATATCAACATCTGCAGTTTGGGTTGTATTGGTCAGAAGCATAACGATATTAACCACGAGTCCAAGCGGGATAATAATTGTCCCTACAATTGATCCCATAGCAATTGCAGAGGCTGCAGGCCAACCGACATCCAAGACGGAAAGACCTAAACCAAAGCGTGTGACCATTGCTGTCACAGCTCCTGCAAGGTCAGTACCCATAAGTTGATTAATAACCAGGTTTAGACCAATAAAGCCAATGCCTACGGTGAGACCTGCTTTAAGACTTTTTCCAAAACCGGCACCAAACAAAACACCAATAATTGTCAGCACAATAGGCATGACAACTGAAACTCCAAGACTTGAAAGACCACCAAAGAATCCAACGATGAAATCCACGAGACGCGCTCCCTTCATAGTAACAACCAAGAAGATCGACGGGTACTATTTAAAATCATTGACTTTCAAAAGTACCGTCTTAAAAAGCTACTCCCCAGCCTATTCTTTCATGAAATCAACGATTTGTTGTTCAACTGCTGCTTTTCCCATTCCGGTCAAAAAAGCAATACCGGAGATAAAAGGACACTCAATTCCATCGGGCTTAGCTGTAGTCGCAATAATTAAATCAGCCCCCTTTGATTTGCCAACTGCCTCTGCAATGGAGCACTGCTGCAGGTGATACTGACCATTGAAACCATTTGAATCCAAAAGTTCAGCAATCTTCGCTGCAACAGCAGTGGAGGTCGCAATACCAGAACCACAAGCAATTACAATTTCCTTCATTGTGTTCTCCCTTCGAGCTGATTTGATAGTTACACCCTGCTAGCGCAAACTATTAGCTCATCCCTTCATATAGTACTGCAAACTCTCGCTGAATCTCATATATTTGACTAGAAAAAAGTGGTCCTCTTTTTACAAGGACCACTCGGAAGGAGGGGATACATGATTTATGAGCTTATGCAGCTACTCCTCCAAATAGACCAGTTGCCCCAAGTAATATGCCAATTGCAACCAAGATTAAGAGAACAACTGTTGAATTGACGTTTTTCTTTTTAAGCAAATACCAGCTTAAAATAGTAATTGCTAAAGGAACTCCACCTTTCAGAATCGAGTCAAGGGTCGCTTGTAAATCAATAGCCCCTTCACCTACCGGAATGGAAAGGTATGAAGTTAAAGAGACATACTGGTTTGCAAGACATCCCAGTACGATTGCTCCCATTGTTGAGGCGGTGGCAATGAGTCTCTTCATTGACCCAGAGGCCATCATGTTCTCAACACCTTCTTTACCCTGATTGTAACCAGTAAAGAACATGAAATGAGATATAGGCACCATAATTGCGTACATTAGAACCGCATACAGTAATGCAGCCAATGGATTACCTGAACTGGCAAGCGGCATGCATATCGCTAAAAGAATCGGTGTTAGGGTTCCTTGCCAAAGAGTATCTCCAATACCTGCAAAAGGTCCCATCAATCCAGTCTTAACAGCAGTAATAGCTTCTGGCGTAACAGCTGGGTTACTTGCCATCTCCTCTTCCATTGAAAGGGCAAGGCCATTGATAATACAGCCGAAATGGGGTTCTGTATTGTAAAACTCCATCTGCCTTTGCATGAATTCGATTCTCTTCTGCTTGTCACCAGGATAAAGCTTTTCAGGAATGTGCGAAAAAGAGGATAACAGAGCAGAAGCCATCAAGCGTTCATAGTTATAATTACAATTTGATAGAGCAATCCACTTAAACCATGCAAGAGTCGCATCTTTTTTTGTCAAGTGCTTCTCATTTATCGTTGCAGTGGCTTTTGTATCGTCATTTTTAGTCATAACTATCGCTTCCTTTACTCGAAATCGTCATCAGAATTATCAGAAGCAATATCTGATGTAGCTGGTGATACGACGCCACCTGAGGACGCAAGTGCAGGAACGGCCTTGCCTTTCTCTGCTTTCATTTCAAGCTGCACGTAGAAGAATGCAATGACAAAACCAATAATTGCAATAGGCATCGCACCCAATCCTAAATAGGCACTCAATATAAACCCGAAAATAAACCAAATTAGAGTACCCGGACGATCCAGAGTACGAAGGTTCATCGCAATACCGAGCGCCGGCAAGACTCCTCCTATGACCTGCAACGTATATAGAGGTCTGCCCTGCATAATGTTAATAATATTAGAGACAGCACCGACGCCGTAATAACATCCAAGAGTGACAGGGACTACACAAAGAACGAAGCAAAGAATCTGCGGCGGCACTATGTGTAGAAATACAGCTTGTTTCATATTCCCTCGCGCTGCAGCAGCATCAATCATATGCACAAACGTTACGTCAAGGGTCATTCGCACAACGTTGATAATTGTTCCGATGAGCGCAATTGGAACAGAAATGGCTACTGCGGACTCAGGATCAAGATTTGCAGCAAGAGCCAGAGCAACGCCTAAGGTTCCTGCAAGCCCAGGATCATTTGGCTGTGCACCTCCTGCAAATATATACGCAATAAATGGCATCTGAACAGCCGCGCCTACAATAGCTCCCTGGACCGGATTGCCAAGAATTATCCCCACCAATACACCTGCGACCAAAGGCTTCTGAACAATAGAGATCCCGCCCAGAAGAAGGAACCACGGAGTTCCTACAAAGCCAAAGTAATAGATCACTCCAATCAGAAAAGCTTGTAATAACGTAATTTGCATTGTTCTTCCTCCAATCCATTAACCAATCAATTTCGCTACATCAACTTTCGAATCATCCGCAGTAATCTGTATGAAAACTTCGGTCCCCTCTGCAATCAACTCCCTAATTGCCTGTTTTTCATCTGCAGTAACGGCAATATTTCTCCAAAGAGTCTCACGATCAGAACGAGTGCCAATACCGCCTATGTTTAAATGTTTGAAGCTAATCCCCATTTTTTGTAACTTGAGGATAGTAATCGGCGTCTTAACAAGAATAATGACGCGATCATCAGGCTTAAAACCTTTTGTGAGGCGATCGGTGGCTTTAGCTATGGTAAAAATACCAAGCTTTATATTGCCGGGAATAACACCTTTTAACACGGTTTTCATTAAGTCGTTTGCGGCAACTTCATCGTCAATAACCATAAACTTATTCGCATTAGTGGCCTTTGACCAAGAGGTCATCACCTGCCCATGGACAAGCCTGTCGTCCACTCGGGTAAGCACGATGTTTTTCATTCCCTGTACATCCATTCCAAAACCTCCTAAAAGTTCTCTTCGTCGTCATTCTCCGAAATCACTTGGTAGTGGGTTCGGACATCAACCAATGAGGCGTTGCCTGTTTTGAGAATATCTTCAACCAATTCTTCAATGGTCATTTCATCTCTAGTAAAGACTGCCTGTATTGTCATGGGCAGATTAGCCCCAGCAACAGCGTAAATATCTTTTGATTCAAGAAGCTGAGCTGTCGTATTGCATGGCGTTCCGCCGAATAAATCAATAAGGACAAGAACTCCATTGCCTGTATTCACCGAGTCAATTGTCCTAATCACTTTATTTTTAAATTCCAGTGGATCGTCCCCCGGATAGAGGCCAAGCGTTTCAAATTGAGGAGGGTTTCCTGCCAACAACTCTACAGCACTTTTAATTCCTTTTGGGAAATCAGCATGACCTATTATTACTATACCAATCATAAGTTGACTCCTCTCTCTTTCCACCATGATATCCAAAAAGATAGATAGAAATATCTAGTCAACTTATCCATTCCGTGAACGGATAAAATTTGCCGTAAACGGTATGATTACTAAAAATATAGCTTTTAACAGCAATTAGTGCAGAATAAATCCAGCTCTTTTTTAACTATAAATTGAATACTATTTCTAATCTAACTAAAAGAGCCCCTCTGTTTCACTTCTCTATATACTGTTATATAGTTGCATACAAAAATAGATGCAACTATATAACATATCACTTTACCTTATATACCTTAACTTGAATCAGGTATTAAGCTCTCTGTAAAACAGAACTTAGAACATATCGATTCGCAGGAAGCCAGATATTTCCCCATTCAGCAGGAACGTTATTCTCCAGATAACATATCTGATCAATATTTAATACAGGGGAGGCCTCGTCACAGCGCAGCAACGCCCCTCTTTCACTCCCTGCAACACGTGCTCCATGCCATTGCTTAGCAAATCCTATTCTTCTTTTTGATGTCTCTTCAATTGCACTGAACAATGTTGCCTTTGTAAAATCATATGCGTCAAGCTTCGGACATGTAAGCAAGCTCATTTTACTTTCCATAAGCAAGGCTGGTTCATCGTTAACAAGACGAAGCCGTCTTAAAAAAAGAATCGGAGATCCAAGAGGTACTTGAAGTTTTTCACTCGTAATCTCATCTGTTTCAACGATTTCTTTAGTCACAACTTTTGTAACAAAAAATATACCCTGCATCCTTAGGGACTCAGCAAATGAAAGAAGGTTACCTCCTGCAGGATGATATAGACTGGGTTCAGTAACAAAAGTTCCCTTCCCGCGGATCTGAGTCAGAAGCCCTTCCCCAGCTAAAGCTCTAATGCCTTTTTGAACAGTCCCTCTGCTAACTCCAAGCTCCTTTACTAGGCTGTACTCAGATGGAATTTTTGTATGTACACCCCATTCTTTTGAGTATATCTTTTCACGGATAAAGTCTGACACCTGTATATGCAAAGGTTTGGATTCTTCTTTAAAAAGCTGTTGTGTCACCTTTACCTCCGAAAAACTTCTTGCCTAATTATGTTGGAACTTTTCCTATAACATGATACCTGTAATCCCCCACACAATAAGTACTATTCCGCCAATGGCTAATATCACAATCGAAAGGAGATTTCTCAAGATCTGTCCACCAATAAATGCATTTCTCAAGCCTTCAAAAAAAGATTCTCCATCAAGTGTATTTGCATGCACAATTCTCACTAGACTTATACATAAAATAGTGAGAAGCACAACACCAAGAATAGCTCTCATGATCCCAAGTTGCTTCTCCCCTTGGAGAAATGCCGAAATGTCAAAATTCAACATCACAGGAAACACATAGAGTAGTGCAAAGAGAACTAGACCCGTTATCACAATGTATATCACACCGCGGGATATATTTTCCCTTGTGTTATTTTGCGCACTATCCCTACGCAGCGCAAAGTTATCTTGTTGCTTTATATTTCTACTCATTCCCGTCGTCCTCTTAACGTTCTTGTTCATACCGTTCCCCGTTCAGTTGATTTTCTTTGTAGACCATTCGCGTTCAATAGTTATGATTGTACAAAGAAACGTATTCAACTTAAAGGAGGCAGTCAATATATGAAGATCGCACCTTCACTCATGAACATGGGCTTACTCCACGTAGAAGAGGATATCAAACAGTTAGACCCCTATGCCGATTTTTATCATGCAGACATTCTTGACTGGCATTATGTCAAAAATATGTGTCTTTCTCCTCAAGTCATTAAGGAAATCAGGAAAGTAACAAATAAGCCTATAGAGGCTCACCTTTATGTAGACAACTTAGAAGAAGATTTGATAGATTATTGCTTGCGGTGTGGTGCAGACATCATCACAATGCCTTCGGATATTGTTGGACGATCAATACATCGCTTCGGTAAACTCATACATGATCATAAAGCAAAAGTAGGAGTATTTCTTAATCCCTCCCAGTCTGTAAGCGAAATACAGCAATACTCAGATGTACTTGATCAGCTGATTCTGTTATCTGTTGATCCAGGTTTTAGTGGACAAGACTTCGTCAAAGGAACATTTAAAAAAATTGCTGATGCGAAATCCCTCAGAGACGCATCTTCTTCTAGATACATGATTACTGTTGATGGAGGTTGTAATCAATCAAATTTCAAGAGTCTCTTTGACGCCGGAGCTGATGCTTTAGTTCTAGGACGAGGACTCTTTGAGAGAAATGCTAATTTGGAAATGGCAATTTCAGAAACGCATAAGGAATTTATGCAATTTGAGACCGCTTCTCAAGACTAACTGGAAATCTGCTGCTCTATCATCGGCCGTAAGAATATCGATACCAAATAATCAGGTAAAGCCACCGAATACATATCCGGTGGCTTTTTGATAAATGCTCGTTCTCTGTTCTTACAAACTACTCACCAATTACGCAAACTTTGACTTTGCGGTTACGCTCCCTGTTCTGATCCCAGTCAACCAAGTAAATGTGACCAAATTCTCCGGTTGCAGGCATGCCGTCAGTAACGACAAAAGTTTGGCTACTACCAAAGAGCGATGCCCTCAGGTGCGCATCTCCATTCAAGATCGTGTTTGCCTCTCCCGGAAACTCGGGATGCTCATTGTGGTAGTCCACAAGAAATTGAACGTGTTTTGGTCCCGGATAACGATAGTCTCGATCCTCTTCAACCTCACGGGGAATCATCTTGTCCACGAAACGAATAAGGTCTCCCTGGAGAAACTCCTGCCCCTGCCAATTCGTATCATGCACATACTCCTCAAAAATAACCGAGCAGGTAGTATGTATCGTTTGGCACGTCACAGTACCGTTTGAGATTCCGGATGCAGCAATGATATCAATCACCTGCTGCTTGATATCGATAAAATCAGGACGACCTGCTGCAGTTGATACCGCAATCGTATCTTGATAAACAGCCATATATCTCTTCTCCAACTTTCTCTTACTCTGCAAAGTCAGTACGGGCTCGATCAAGCGCTTCAAACATCTCGTCAAGCATTGCAAACGGATCGTCGGCCGCGACAATACCCGAAGTTCCTCCAGTTGCATCGGCGCCGTATTTGATGGCGTCGTACACATTTTCTCCGGAGCTGATACCTGCCGCCTGCAGTACCTTAGTGGCAGGAGAGACGGCCTTTACTGCCTCGGTCGAAGCGCGCATATAATCCTCACCGGCAATTTGTCCGGTTCCAATAAGGCTCGTAAGCTCGCAGGTCATAATATCGGGATGCAACTCTGCAATGGCTTTTGCCTCTTCGACGGAATCGGCACATACACAGGTAAGAATCCCCACCTCATTAGCGCGAGCTATGGTTGAAGCAAGCTCATGGACGGTCATGGGGTTCTCGGCATGATTCAAAAATGTAGCCTTCACTCCCGCCGCCGCGAGCGCCTCAGGCAAGATATGACCCATACCGCGGCCGGGCCTCAAGCTTTCCATGTTTTGAGCGCACGGAATAAGATGTGTGCAGTGTTCAGCAACCCATGCGAGGTCAATCAGCTGAGCCGTAAAGAGACAATCAAAATCGTACTTCTCGCAAAGTTCATCCGCCTTGGTGGCAAGCTTGCGAAGCTCCTCACCATACAAATACGACTTTGGATTAACTACAAAAAATGGGCTTCTCAACTTGTGCTTTTCCATACAAATCCCCTCTATCCAAAGCATGCATACAAAACGACAAGTTCAATATAAGCAGTATATATCAACTTGTACACAATTTTATATACAAGATAGTTTGTCGATGAATTTTATCGGTGAGCGCACGCATTTCGGGGTTGAATTGCATCCCCCACTACCGCCTGCCCTGATGTAAGCCACGTAAGACTCCACTCAAAGGGGGCCTTATCGGCAAATCTGATTGTTTGTTCAAGAACCAGAATTGGTGAATTCTCATCACAATGTAAATAGCGACCGTGTTCCACTCCTGCCGCGCGCGCCGTATAGCGGATCTTTGAATACGCGATCTTCTTTCCGCTGCATCTTTCCGCAGCTGAAAAGGCAGGTTCTACTCGGAAATCCGCTTTTTCGTAGCCGGGACACTCCGATAAGTTCGTCCAGCTTTCCTGACATAAAATAGGCTCGCCATCGACATATCTGACTCTGCGCAAAAAACAAATAAGGTCTGAGGGCGACGCTTGCAGCTCATTTTTTACGTTTTCAGGAGCGGGTAAAACTTTCTTTTCCAGGACCTTTGTTTCAAATGCCATTCCTTGGTTCTTAAGAGACTCGGCAAACGAAAGCGGTCGAACTCCCGCCGGATGGGACAGTCCTTCTTCGGCGACATACGTACCCTTTCCGTGAACGCGAAGTAAAAGACCTTCGTTGACCAGCGTTTCAATCGCATGCCGCACGGTTCCTCGACTGATACCAAACCGGTTCATCAGCTCATGCTCCGAAAGAATCTTTTCTCCGGAGACCAGCTCGCGTGAATAAATCATTTCCCTGATTTGATCGGCCAGCTGCGAGTGGAGTGATGTGGCGCTGCTGGTAATCAAAGCTTTTGTCGACTTATCTTGATTGGTCAGCTTTTCCGGTGTGGGAAAATGAGGATATATTCGATTGTCGTTTGTAGCCTTTTTGCACACTGCAACCTTCTAACGTATAAAAATCGACAAACCGGATGGTCACGATCATAGACAAGTAGTATACAAGTTATAGAAAGGTTGTGCCAGATAGAACGCCATGGAGGGTGCGCGCCGGATAGCATCGGAAGATGGTATGGGACATATACGCAGGTAGAGAGTCCATGGTATTTCTCGCCTAACCAGTTGTGCTTGTCGCCTTCTGCGCGCACTCCTTCATTTTCAAGAATCTGCTAAGAAACACTGAACGGTTGGTGGGTTACGCTAAAGAATCGCCTACGGTTGGTAGAAAGAGACCCTTTAGAGCCTGTATACATCTCCTACTCCCTGACTGGCATTCCTCTCTTCATCAGCCTTTTTGTAGAGCATAAAAACGACCACGGCCAGAAAAATACCTCTTCAAACGCTCATAACCTCACCGGCTATCGTGAAAAGAATACCTATAGGTGTATGGGTGCCATCTTATGACCGCCTCAATAGATGTATTCCGGTATGCGATCATCCTTCCATACTCGATCATAACCTTCATGGAATATGTCGACAGAATCGGCATTGATATACGATCCTTTGCGATCATAGGGAAAGTACGCTATCGTAACGTAATCGCCGACCTTGTAATCGGAGACATTCACCGAAACACCGCTCGCAGGTTTTTCACCAAAATGAACTTCCAAGGTTCTCTCGGAATCATCTTCAACGATCACATGCAATCGGAAGGTATTAGTTTCCTCATCAATACTGACAATATGACCTGTCAAAAAAAGCATATACGAAAATGAAGCATGGTTGTCATCTGTACCATAAATAGCCTTCTCTTTGCTATTCTCTTTGGTACCCTCTTTGGTATCCTCTTTGCTGCTCTCTTTTGAGGTTGATATAGCCAAGGCAATCCCTCCAAATAGCAGGACTCCTGAAAAAATGATAAAACCTTTTCTCTTTATTAAGACAGACATACAAACAGACCCCCTATCTCATCTGGAGAAAAAGACACTGTCATTGTGAGTATATTTTGTATATCCTACATTGACATATCGCGCATAGCCATTCCAACCATCGGCAACTACAAGAGCATGCATCGAAGGTTTTGAAGTGCCCTTTGGCTGTGCCACCAAACATCCGCCAACAGCCATCGCATGTGAATGTATTTTTCCACTCAGATTGATCCCGCAGCAAAATACCCCCATGTCGCCCCGCTTAACCGTACTACGGAATAAAGGGAACGAAAGGGAAGTAATAAAATTGCTGGTAACACTTTTGCCATACTGAGAGCAATATGAGACGAGAGCGGGACCGATCCTATTATTAGGAGTGGATCCATATCTAACCTCATCTTTTATATAAATCTCCTCGGTACCTGAAAGCGACCAAAGGGCATCATAGTGACGCTTCAGTCCATTCCCTAGAGAAAAGTCCTTATAGAATAAACTAGATGATATATAGAAGCGAGTGCAGCATAGAAGGGCTGAAACTGCACAGGCATAACTTCCTGTTTGCGCTTCCACAAGCTTTTCGGCAAATGGCATAAATTCTTGAGTGGAAACCAGCACATGCTCAGTAATTTGATACTTTGAATTCCGAGCAAGGTTATTATCAAAGAATATATCATCCCAGCTACCGGAATCAGGAGTACTGCTTAAAGGAATGGACGTATCCATATCGTATCCATAGGTCTCTGGAGCACTTAAAACTATCCCAGAGTCCCTCTCAGCAGCAACATAAAAGAACGGTTCCGTCTTAAGAGCAATGACTGAAGAATCATCATCACGATACAGCATGGGAATATCTTGAGTGACTGATGCATACGGACTTATTGCGCCGGGTTCCAAAGAATACTCCGATATCAAGCTGTCATCAGTTACGTCATAGATAACATAACCGTGAGGACTCCCAAAGGCATCAACTATATCAACAATGTAGCCAATAGCACCCAAGGCAGGATCATATATCTTCGTTGTTTCAGAAGGTACAAGGCCGGAAGTTTCTCCTACACCCTGAACGAACGTATCAGCGAACTCAAGCGCCATCTCTTCCGTAAACTGAACTGTATCCGATTCTTTTTTCTTAGATGCAAACGCAGTTTTTGGCATTCCAATAAGAGATGCGGCATATGCTGCAATAAGAAGAAACGCTCGCCTACTGATCCTCATAACAACCCCTTTTCGCCTGACACTACTATGCCTTTTCCTGTTACCAGAAAACAAACGAACCTAGAGCTATCACGATCAGCCGGGGCATATACGCCAATCTGCCTCATAGCTGAATACTTGATTGATATCATACTACAACAAGGCAAGATGGTAGAGCCGCCCTCCTTGGGATTCAGTCCGCTCACCTGCCTACCTGGCTCTCAGCTTTAAGGATGCAATGTTCCCCATCTCTGAGATTTAGTACTATAGCCCTGCCGTCCTTCTCGCTTGCGAAAGCTGCAACAATCGCACTTTCGCAACTGGGCGTCCTTCTCGCTTTTTTCAAAACCTGCGAAGAAACAGCCTACAGTTGGTGTCTTGTGCTAGGGAATCGTGAACAGTTGTTGGTTTTGGTCTCTAAGCAGGCCTCTAGAAGGTCAAATCCACCAACTGTTCAGCATTCTTTAGCAGATTTTGAAAAAGAGGATCGCTGAAAGCCACCTTGATTAAATTTTGAATCTATATTTTCCTTTTCCATAACCTGATACAGACTCAATAATGCCCACCTGCACCAAATTGGAAATTAACTTGGATGCTCCCGAGCTCTTTAAGCCGAGAAGTTCCATAACCGCATTTCTTCCAAAGACCTTGTTATCGCCAAAACTCTCATATAAAGTTTTGATATGAAGAACCGTTTTATCCGAGAAGCCCTCTGTTTTGTCGGAAAACAAACTCTCAATGTCCACTTTTTCGGCACCAATGTCCACTTTTTTACAGTCAATGTCCACTTTTTTACGGTCAATCTCCACTTTTTTACGGTCAATCTCCACTTTTTCGGCACCAATGTCCACTTTTTCAGGTTTCCACAATTCGCTTATATGCAAATTTCGGTTATGAAGTTCAGTCTTCTCGTTTAAAAGTAAGTTCCTAAGAAACGCCTCAAGGTACTCGGTTGTCTCATGAATATTCCTTTGCAGGTCTGTGTAATTAGCGCGCACGAGTGCATTTCTGAAATACCACGCATTTTCGGCAAACATATCATTCATTACGTGGAAGCCGAGCATCCTCAAGTACTTAATAAGAAACACTGCGGTTGTTCTTGTATTCCCCTCTTCAAAAGCATGAATCTGCCACAGCCCTGAAATAAAGACCGCAAGGTGATGAATAATATCATTCATCGAAAGACCTTTGTAACTAAAGCTCTTTTCTTGGGAAAAATCGTACTCAAGTGTGGCCTTTAGCTCTGAAGCACTACCATATACAACGGTTGCTCCGTCAAGCACCCACTCTTTTTTTGAAATATTGAAACTTCTTATCTTCCCAGCATGTTTGTAGACATCTTGAAATAGTTTTCTATGTATAGCGATATATTCGTTTGGCGAAAATGAAAAAGCTGTTTCTGAAAGCACTTCCGTAATTCTCAAAGATACCTTATCGGCCTCTTCCGTACGCATATCATCCGATATATGTGCCGGCTTTTCTGAATAGTAATTGTCGATAAGACTTTGCGCTTCTTTCAGCGTAATCTTACCTTCGATATTCTGGATAGCAGTATCAACTAAATATCGAGACGGCCTGAGTCCGTCTACGCCTTGAAGCCCAATTGCCGTATTCCAGATATAACCTTTATGGGCTTTATCGGGATCAGGCTCTCGCAAATATTCCTCAAACGGATCTTTATCTACACACATCTTAAATCAAACCCTCTACGATTTTCCGCGTCATAGAGACAGCTCAATCTTATAAAATACCTGGTAGGGGCGGTGGGACTCGAACCCACACAACCGAAGTCGAGGGATTTTAAGTCCCCTGCGTCTGCCAATTCCGCCACGCCCCCGAATGCATCGATATTATCGCACGATGTGGCCTTTACGTGCACTAGAAGTTTTATTTCTCCTTAAACGGTTTTTTGGACGATCCTCCAAGCGCCTTGTCAAGCGGTTTCAAAATCGGCTTCCAAACCACTGGAGAAGGCCTTCCTTCCTGCACGGCTGCCGCGGTGATGAGAAGTCCAAAAAGTAAGTCGCTTTCGCTGGCAAGCATCGTAGTAAAGCCCGTTGCCTGCATAAGCTCAAAAAGTATGATTGTCCCACCCAGTATTACCGGTGCACGTTTTTCCTGAAGTCCCGGAAGCTTTGCGCGCTCCTCCACCGGCAATTTGGCGAGAAGTTCTTCAAGTTTCCGCACATCCTCAACCGAAATGCCTCTTAAGTGCACGAAAGCAGGATCGTAGGGCTCAAGCCGAGCATTCATGGCAATAAGACTGGTAGCCGTACCTCCCGTTGCCACAAGTACCTCCGGCCGTATGGCCTCTTGATACTCGGAAGCCGCAAGCGCATCTCGCATGAGTCGGGAAGCAAAGGCATGGGCGGCCTCAAGATGGGCGGGTGTAGGAATATCACCCTCAGATAAAAAGCGGTCTGTCACACGCCTGCACCCAACATCAAGCGAACGAATAAACGGCAGGTTGATAGTGTTGTTGGTAACATTTCCCAGTGCTAATTCCGTAGAGCCGCCACCACTATCGGCCACAAGAATCTGTCGACCGCCAAAGTCTTGTGCAACCCCGAGAAAAGTAAGTGCGGCTTCGATTTCTCCGGGAATAATCATGGGTTCAAGGCCCAAAGAAGCAAGAGCCATGCCAAGGTCGGGTGCATTTTTTGCATCGCGCGCGGCCGAGGTAAGCGTGCACACGATGGCCTGTGCGCCGGCTTCTTTTGCGGCTTCCACATACGAGGCCGCTGTCATATACACACGCTTGATGGCATCGGTGTCAAGCAGGCCGGTTGTATCGACACCGGCACCAAGGTTGCAGATTTCAGAGTGTTTGGCCATGCGCAGTACGCGACCACCGGCAACTTCTGCGACAGCCAGTCGAACCGTTACCGTACCAATATCAATTACTGCAATCATCTACGAGTTTCCAAATCAATTCTGTGTATCAGTTGGCACATATCCAAAAACAAAATCCAAAAGCTTTATGTACCAGGGATTTTCTGGCCGCTTTTGCTCTTTTGGCTTGTTGTCAGTAGTGGTATTTCCGACACCTTCAACCGAGACGCTCGTCTCGCCCTCAGAAACATACCCACGCTCATGCGCCTTGTCCTGAATGCCTTCCTGCGTCTGCAAACGATTAACGTCTTCGTTAAGATTTTTATGCTCTTTCTCAACCTCTTGCTGCGTTATTTGCAATTCCTGTGCGTCTCGTATGGCACGATAGTAGCCTTGGACGGGTCCATAAAAGCCAATCAGCAAAACTCCAACAATGCATATAAAAACAGTCAGCTTCTTATGCGCACGCAAAATAGTGCGAACCCGCTCAGGCAGGTTAGCGACCTGTTTTTTCTCGCGCGTCTTGTGACGATTTTGACCGGCGTTGCGCTCTGCGTTGCTCGCAGAGCGCGCCGTCGCCCCTTGACGCGCTCCGGCGCCCTGACGCACGCTTGCGCCCTGACGCGCGGATACGCTTTGATGCGTGGTTGTGGTTTTGCCTGAAGTCCTTCTCACCTGCTCGTCCGAGGTATCCATCCCACGTCGTGAGACGGATCCGATGGTCTGCACAGGCGCGCGATCTCCCGCGCGTCCAGACACGGGTTGAGACTTTTGCGAAGCTGTCTTGTCCGTAGAGCTTAAACTCATCGCCTACTCGTTTCTAGTTCGTTATTGGTGCAAGGCGTCCTCTTAGTATGGCAGACTATAGCAGGCTTGACACTCTCAGCGAGCTTCTCGCAAAAATTTCACTTGCTTTCGACTCGACGCTTTTGCCTCTACTCTTTGACGCTCTCTTCCGACTTTGCCTGCTGCCACAAGTCTTCAAGCACCTCGGAGTGGTCTTCAAGCGAGAAGCCCTTCTGACCCGCAAGCTCCTCCATGCGCGACCAACGACGACGCATCTTTCGATTAGCTGCGGCGAGTGCCTCTTCTGCATCGATTCCGTCCCACCGAGCCAGCTGTACCATGACAAAAAGGAGGTCGCCAAACTCTTCCACACGAGCTTCGGAACCTGGCGCTTCAGCCTCATATTCCGCGCGTTCTTCGGCAACCTTCTGCCAGATGTCGTGAACGGAATCCCAGTCAAACCCCATTTTTGCCACACGCTTGGAGAGTTTTTGCGCCTGCATGAGCGCCGGCAACGAGTACGGGACGCTATCAAGAAGCCCTTCGGTATGTACGCGGTCTTCTTCATTGGCACGCTCGGCAGCTTTCACACTGTCCCACGCATCAAGTGCGGCATCGGCATCGTGTGCGTTTCCTGCCTCGGGTCCAAATACATGCGGATGGCGACGGACGAGCTTCTCGTTAAGGGCGCGGCACACATCGTCGATATCGAACCCGCCGTCGTCCGACTCAATCTGTGAATGAAGCAGTACCTGCTCAAGCACGTCTCCCAGCTCTTCTTGGAGATGTTCGGAAGAACCTTCCTTAATAGCCTCAACGGCCTCATAGGCCTCTTCGACCATGTTCTTGGTAATGGAATCATGTGTCTGTGCCTTGTCCCACGGACAACCGTCGCTTTGACGAAGGCGCCAGATGGTGCGCACCAAGCGGTCAAACTCAGGATGTCCCATAGGAGCACCGGAGCGATGCCGTGTCTGTGTATCAACCAAATCCGCAAGTCTCGTAATGCCCGTTGTGCTCACGTTTTGCTCGGTTTGCTTGGTTTGCTCGGCCATCACAGCTCCTCGGGATACTTGAAATTCCAATCGGCACGAAGGTTGGTCATAAGCTCCATCACATCAGCTGAAGTGTCGAGCTGCGCACGCGCGTATTCGTCTCCCGCAACAGCGCGTTCCATATCCGCCAACACATAGCTCAGCGCTTGCGCCGTATTGCCAACTTGAAGCTCTTCTTGCACGCCGGTCTCTGTCCAAACGATGGATGCCCGATCGGCCCTGGGATATTCCATAATTTCAAGATAGGCCTTATCCGCAGAAATCATGGCCCGCTTTGGCTGCTTTGAGTGCATGGTAAGGGAAAGCACGACCATCTGACCCTCAGCGTTGCGCAATAAAATGCCTTCAGTCTCATCGGTTCCTGTAGGCGCAGGGTTCATCATCGAAAGTGCCTCATGTGGCTGGCTTTTAAGGAAGAGGCGGGCAAGGGTAAGGGAATACACGCCAATATCGAGAAGCGCTCCGCCTGCCAGCTCAGGATTGAAGAAGCGATTCTTCATGTCGTATTCCTTATAGCTGCCAAAATTCTCCTGTATGAGGTTTACCCGACCAAAATCGCCTGCGTCAATGCGTCGTTGCAACTCCTTGTACAGCGGCATATGCAAAATAGTACAGGCATCCATGAGCTGAACGCCATGCGTAGAAGCCAGCTCACGCGCCTCGGCAAGCTCGGCGGAGTTGAGCGTAATGGACTTCTCGCAAAGCACGTGCTTACCGGCTGCAAGGGCCTTCCGCAAATACGTAATGTGCGTGTTATGAGGTGTTGTAAGGTAGAGCACATCAATGTCCGGAGCGGCGATAAGGTCGTCAATAGTGTCATACACCCGTGCCACACCATGTTTATCCGCAAATGCCACTGCCTTCTCATGGGTGCGGTTAGCTACGCCGTCAATGTGGCGACCCTCCGTCGCAAGCGCCTCGGCCATCTGATTGGCAATAACGCCGCAGCCGATAACACCCCAGCGCAGCTGCGGAGCGGTAAACAACGAGCCCTTCGTTTCCTGATACATGGAGCCTCCTTGTGCCGAGTGATTCACGCACACACGTCTGCATGCATGCGCCCGTGCAGACCCGCCATTGCTACATCAATTCAGTAACATTCTTGGCAAACTGGACAGGATCGTCCACGGGAAGTCCTTCGACGAGCAAAGCCTGGTCATAGAGAAGACTTGCGTAGAGTGCAAGTTTGTCCTCCTCATTAGCGGCCTGTGCCTCAACAAGCTTTTGGAACACGGGGTGCTGCGGGTTAATCTCAAGCACTCGTTGTGCCTTAGGCATCTGGCCTGCATCGGGACCCTGTTCCATCACCCGTTCCATTTCAAGTGAGACGGGTCCTTCTGCCGCCACCCGAGCCGGAGCCTCTCCCAAAGAGGCCGAGGTTGAAACGCTCGTTACTTTTCCGTCAAGCGCTTTTGCCAACGCCTCGAGAAGATCCTTGTGCTTCTCGCCTGCCGTCTTGGCCTCCTCCTGTTCCTTCTCGCTTGCAAGGTTGAGATCAGCGGCGGAAACATTGGTGAATTCAAGGTCGCAGAGCGAAGGCTCGGAGGTAGCGTTTTCGGAGGAAGCGGTTTTGTTAGCGGAACCGGTGGAGTCGGTAGAGTCATCGACACCAGACTCCTTTGCGTCCGCAGGCACAAGGGCTTCGGCCTTGTACGACCGTATGACCTGGAACATGAACTCGTCCACGTCCTGCGTGCAGAGAAGCACGTCGTAGCCGTGGGCAAGGGCATTCTTCACAACCGGCATATTGGCAAGACGCTCACGGTCGCTACCTGCGGCATAGTAAATCTTATCCTGGCCCTCACTCCGGCCCTGAGCGTATTCTTTAAGCGTTACAAACTTCTTTTCACGTGCAGACCAAAAAAGCAGGAGGTCGGCAAGCTCGTCCGCTTTGGCGCCATAGGAACTGTAGATTCCAAACTTGAGTCCCCTGCCAAAGTTCTCAAAGAACTGCTCGTAGGCGGGACGGTCGTTGTCACGCATGGTTTCAAGCTCGGACGTAATCTTCTTTTCAACGCGCCGGGCAATGGCTTTTAACTGAGAGTTCTGCTGCAGCGTCTCGCGTGAGATATTGAGGGTCACATCGGGAGAATCAACGACGCCACGTACAAAGTTGTAGCAATCGGGCAGAAGATCAGCACATTTCTCCTGGATAAGAACGTTGGAGGTATAAAGCGCCAAACCCTTCTCGTAATCCTTGCTGTAGAGGTCAAACGGCACGCGTCCGGGGATAAAGAGCAGCGCGTCATACGAAAGCGCACCCTCGGCATGGAACGACACCGTACGCGCAGGATTCTCCCAGTCATGAAAGGTGGTCTTGTAGAACTCATCGTAATCGCTTTGTTCCACCTCACTCGAACGCTTCTTCCAGATGGGCGTCATGGAGTTCAAGGTCTCAAGCTCTTGGTACTGCTCATACTGCGGCGTGTAGTCCTCGCCTGCGTCTTCCGGCTTGGGAAGCTCGCGGCTCTTCTCAACCATCATTTGAATGGGATAGCGTACATAGTTTGAGTAATGGCGTACAAGCTCGCGCAGTTTCCACTCCGAGAGGAACTGGTCGGTGTCCTCCGTCTCCGTTGAGGGGCGAAGGAACAACGTTATGGACGTACCGTGAGAGTCGTCGGCGCGTAAAGATTCAGGGAGTTCGACATCCGCTGCTTCCGCAACGCTATACCCGTGTACACCGTCAGACTCCCACATATAGGCGCACTTCTCGCCATACGCGCGGCTGACTACGCAAACTTTTTGGGCAATCATGAAGCTGGAATAAAAGCCGACGCCAAACTGGCCGATAATATCAATGTTGTCGCCCTGGTGATCGGCATTCTCTTCCTTGAACTGCTCAGATCCGGAATGTGCAATCGTACCGAGGTCTTTATCGAGCTCGTCTTTTGTCATGCCGATGCCGTTGTCGCTGACGGTGATGGTTCGAGCGTCTTTATCAAACGCAAGGTTGATTGCCAAAACGTCCGTTACATTGACGTCCTTTTTGATAAGGCTCTCAAAGGAGAGTTTGTCAAGCGCGTCCGAAGCATTGGAAATGAGCTCGCGCAGGAAGATCTCGCGATTGGTATAGATGGAGTTGATCATGAGATCAAGCAGCTTCTTGCTTTCGGTCTTAAATTGTTTCATAGGTAGAGGACTCCTTTCGATTCTTAAGTTGCCACAGTATTGTCAGCATTGCCTGTGTCAGCATTGCCCGTTCCACAAACAGGCTTTCAAAAAACGTTTCACACCATATATCGGGATACCCTCTGATGGATACTCCTATTCAGGTGGGCGGATACGCGTTATGCTTCCGCCTCGTCACTCAGCTCCTCGTCATCTCCTCCAAGCTCTTCAAGAACGCCCAAAGCCGCAGGCATAAGTTGCTCATCTTTGTGACGGAACGGATAGCCAAGCTTTTCTGACTTGGGATAGTAGATGGCACCGCGCGCTTTGAACGTAAGTGCCTGCTCGCGAGGAATTTTGACCCCCTGATATACAAGGCGCCCTCCGGTAAGCGAAATCGAAGACAGACCAAGCCGCTCGGCACGGATGCGCACGCGAGCGCGGTCGAAGAGGTTTTTACCCGCAAGCGGCAAAGCACCAAAGCGCTCCTCTGTCTCTTGCTGTATTTCGTCTACATCCGCCAGATCCTGAGCCGCCGCAAGTCGGCGATACACCAGTACACGCCGATCAACTTCCGGGAGATATTCCTCATCCAGGAAGAAGTCGGCAGGCAGATTGAGAGTGACTTCCGATTGCTCAACATCGGGCGTTTCACCGCGGGCCTCCGCGACCGCCTCGCCCAGCATCTGCGTGAAGAGGTCAAAGCCAACGCCGGAAAGATTTCCGTGTTGTTCAGCACCCATGAGTGAGCCTGCTCCGCGAATCTCCAAGTCGCGCATGGCAATCTTCATGCCACTGCCCAAATCCTGATACTCGTTGATGGCAGTCAGACGTGCCGTTGCCTCTTCGGTAAGCGGCATCTCCGCCGGGAACATAAAGTACGCATACGCCTGTTGCCGACCACGGCCCACGCGCCCCTTAAGCTGATACAGCTGAGCAAGTCCCAAGCGCTCCGAATCTTCAATGATCAGCGTGTTGGTATGGGGATTGTCGATACCCGATTCAATGATGGTGGTTGCCACCAAGACATCTATCTCATGCTCCTGAAAACGCAACATCACGTCTTCCACCTCGCGGGCGCTCATCTGTCCGTGCGCCACCCCCACGCGCGCTTCCGGCGCCGCCTCATTCACACGACTCACCGCATCATCAATGGTCGTAACGCGATTGGAGACGTAATATACCTGGCCTTTACGTGCAAGCTCGGCTCTGATGGCAGCAGATACAAGATTGGGATCGTACTCCCCCACCGTCACCTTAACCGGCTTTCTTCCCGGAGGTGGCGTCATGATGAGGCTCATATCACGCACGCCGCTCATGGCCATCTGCATCGTGCGCGGAATAGGCGTTGCGGAAAGTGTCAGCACGTCAACCTGCTCGCGCATGTTTTTGAGCTGCTCTTTATGCTGAACCCCAAAGCGCTGCTCCTCATCAACGATCACGAGACCCAAATCATGAGGGTTCACGTCCGCCGAGAGCAGTCGATGGGTTCCCACCAGCACGTTTACCGAACCGTTCGCAAAGCCTTCCAGTGCCTTGCGCTGTAGCGCAGGCGTAACAAAACGGGAAAGCACGGCCACTTGCAAATCAAACGGTGCAAAGCGCGAGAAGAACGTCTCAAAATGCTGCTGCGCCAAAATGGTGGTAGGACACAAGATCATAACCTGGCGGCCGTCCTGACACGCCTTGAATGCGGCACGCAATGCGACCTCGGTCTTACCAAAGCCAACGTCTCCGCAAAGCAGGCGGTCCATCGGCTTGCGAGCCTCCATGTCAAGCTTAATATCCGCAAGTGCGCTTTCTTGATCGGGCGTCATCTGATATGGGAAGGTAGACTCCATCTCTTCTTGTTCCGGAGTATCAAACGAAAACGCATAGCCCGACACCGAAGCGCGACGGGTATACAGGTCAACCAGGTCAAACGCCAACTTTTTTGCGGACTTGCGCGCCTTGGCTGTCGCACGCGACCAATCGGCAGTGCTCAGCCGCGTCAGCCTTGGAGCTGCGCCATCGGGTCCCACATAGCGCGTTAAACGATCCACCTGTTCAAACGGGACGTAGAGCTTATCGCCATGAGCGTATTCAAGCAGGAAGTAATCACGCATTTTACCGGCGGCTTCTTCACGCACAATCTCCTTAAAGTACGCAATGCCATGCTTTGCGTGGACAACATAATCACCCGGCTTGAAAGGGAACGTAACACTCGTGGGATCAATGCGCTTGGAGCGGTGTTTTTTGCGAGCAGAACGAATCGTAAGGTCGGAGACGGAAAGAACGGCAAGATGCGCCGAAGGTATCACGATACCGGCCGGAACCGGAGCGTCAGTAAATGTTACCTGCCCCCGTTTAAGCGGTTTGTATGAGGTATCTGAAATATCCCAATTTGGAATATTCTCTTCTGACGTGCTCAAAGAAACCTCAAATGGAATATTTTCATCACTAAAATGGCCCATCAGATGCTCACGTGCCGCCCGATCGGGAACGGCAAAAACAACCACGTCGTTATCGTTTACGAGCTGGCGAACACGGCCAATCAACTTGGCATCAGAACCCGCAATGGAAGGCTGATGGACTGCGAGTTCTGCGGTAACCTGCCCTCCCACCCGCAAAAGAGAAGCAAACGAAAGCCGCTGCTGTGAACCAAAGTCCAGCTCTCGCGGCATGGTATAGAGCCCCTCGGTCTTAACTTTTGCCGTCTGTGCCGCAGCTTCAATATCATCCATAGCGTGCTGGCAGTCGTCAAAAAGAGAGCGTGGCTCTGCGAGCACCACAAGGGTTTCCGGAGATATGTGTTCAAGCGGACTTGCTGTTTTGCCGTACAAAATGGGCAGATAGCGCTCAAGCGCCGGTGCGGAAGCACCTCGTTGAATGAGCTCAAGATCGGCGGCAACCGCAGAATTTTCCTGGGCACGATTGTAGAGTGCTCGTTCGGCGTTTCGAATAGTCTCTGAGGTAAAGGCCAGCTCTCGACACGGTACCACGGTCACCGACTCAAGCTCACCGATGGTCTGGCCGGTTGCAGCAACCATGCGACGGATACGATCAATCTCATCGCCAAAAAACTCAAGGCGCACCGCACTTGTAGACTGAGCCGGGAACACGTCAACCGTATCGCCATGTACGTGAAACGAACCGGGAACATCAACTTCTCCGGTATCGACATATCCCATACCCACAAGAAGCGCCGGCACCTCTTCAAAAGACACCTCGTCCCCCACAGAAAAGGTACTTGGTACAAAATAGCCCGATCCAACAGGCGGAACACGGCGCAGAAGTGCGTGCGCGCTCGCAACCACAATGCACTTCTCGCCCGCCGCAAGGCGTGCAACGGCATTGCAGCGCATACCGATACACGCATCATCAGGCGTGGCGTCTGACCACGGATAATCACGTCTATCGGGATAGCGCGACACCACATCATTTCCAAGCCACGCTGCCAGCGCACGAGCCGTACGATCGGCTGCCTCCTCGCCCGCTACCACCAACATGGTAGGACGCGGACATTGAGCCCATATCGAGGCCAAAACCAGAGGGCGCGCACCTTGAGCAACGGCCAGGGTAACATCAAAGCCCGAAGAGAGCTGTCGAGAAAAAGCAGTGAGTTCCGGGGCGGATAAAAGGCGAGAAGCAACTCGGTTGATAAACACTAAAACTCCTTGACGCACTAAAAGCCCACGTGCATAAACACGCGGGCTGTAACTGATTCAATCTGAGTGCTATTGTAGCCGTTTCCGACCACCGGTTTAGCAGCCAGTAGTTTTTTTCTTACCGAGCTACATGTTTTGCCAATGCGCACAGCTTTTCTGCCACGGCGGAAGTAAGCATCCCGGACGGACAACACCACGCCCAATTCCCCTCAACGGTTCCGGGGACATTCATGCGGGCAGAGTCGTCAAGTTCAAGGATGTCTTGCAGGGGTATGACGGCCACATCATTGGGCAGCGTCAACACGTTTTTGAGTACTCGCTCAAAAGCCTCATGGGTCTTCTCGTCGAAAGATCCGTCGCACCAGGCGTCCTCATTATCCGGATAGATAAAGCGCCGCTTCAGATACCCTGCAAGCGTAGGCGTATCATGCGTTGAGGTATACACGATCGTCTCGAGGTTTGCCTCAAAACGTTCTCGTGGATCTTGATTTGAGAATACCGCCACCGACATACCCGGTATACCCGTCTCAGCCAAAAGAGCCCGCACCGCAGGCGTAATGGAACCAAGATCTTCGGCAATCAATGGTAGCGCGCCAAAGTGCTGGAACGCAACACGGAAAAGATCGAGCCCCGGCCCAAAAACATCGCTTCCCTCCGAAGCCGCATGACCGCTTTGAACATCATAGAACGAGGTAAAGCCTATAAAATGATCAAGACGTGTAAAATCATACAGGTCAAAGGAGCGCTCAAAGCGCTGCAGCCACCACGCATATTCTTGTTGCTTTAAGACATCCCACTTATAAACAGGATTTCCCCACAACTGACCTTGCGGGGCAAAAGAATCAGGTGGAATACCTGGCTGGGAGGACGGGTAACCGTCTGCATCAAGGTCAAAGATTTCCGGATGAGCCCACACATCGGCCGAATCCGCTGAAACAAACATGGGCATGTCGCCGATAATTCGAACCCCATGCTTATGCGCATACTCTTTAAGCTCATGCCATTCTCGCTCAAACATAAACTGTATACGGCGCCCGCGCTCGGCGCCTTCTCTTACTCCGGCACGAGCCACCAGCTCTGGTGTATACGTCTTATATTCTTCCGGCCACTCCTGCCAACACACCGCAGTACCAAAGTGGTCTTTCAATGCGCGAAAAGCTGCATATGGCTCAAGCCAAAACGCATTCTTTTTACAGAACTCCTGATACTGATATCTAAAGAACGTGTTGCGTGCCAGCGCTTCAAAACGCGCAAGCGCCCCGTCGGCTCCCCCGTCAAGCAGCTCGGCATTTCCGGCGAACGCCGAAAGTCCCGCATACGGAGAACCAAATCCATCCGTCGGATTTATAGGTAAAATCTGCCAGTATTTTTGCCCTGCTTCTTCCAGCCAATCAACGAAGTCATGGGCATTTGCGCCAATCGTTCCCGCATGACTTGTTTTCTTTGTTTTGGCGGAGAGAGCCTCACCGGGCCTTTGAGGCAGTGAGGTAATGTGTGCAAGTATGCCCATACCGCGCTGCATGGGACGCTGCAAGCGATGAGGACGATGTATGTGAAGAACCACCGTACCAAGAGGCCACATAAAAACGTCAACGGCACCGTTCTTGGTTTCAAGAACCTGGCCGGTAATGATATCGCTCACAAGCATACCGGGAGCCACCGGAACATGAATATTCTGTACCTTTGAGAGACTCCTATTGATAAGCACGCAAATACGCTCATCAGGATCATGCAGAACATCTGCATGTTGTTCACGCGTACCGTTGTAGCGCCAAAAACCAAACACGTCATCATTGGGCGCGAACGGCTCAAATTCGCCGCTCGTAAGCACCGGCAGCACCTTACGCAGCGCAATCGAATTGCGGTATATGGCCGTGCAGTCCTTATCGCCCGGGCGAGAAGCACCGCGCACGCCATCATCGGCTAGTCCCCACGGCATGGTGGCGCGATTGTACGGGTCACGATTGCCTTCAAGTCCCAGCTCATCCCCATAGTACACGCACGGCACGCCCGGCATGGTCATCTGAATAACGCAAGCCGCCCACAGACGACTCTTGCCCAAACCGCGCTCATCGGATGACAGAGGAAACTCTTGTGTCTCCGCAGGAGCCGTCCTCGAATACGGAGCGCCACTTAAAATGGTCATAATCCGTGCACGATCATGGCTTCCCATCAAATTCAATGACGAGAAGAACGCACGCTTGGGATAATTCTCACGAAGCTCTTCAAGCCGATGCGACAGCTCAGACGCTGAAATCTCACCACGTAGATACTTCAAGACTCCTGAACGCAACGGATAGTTCATCGTGCCATCAAGCTCATCATCGGCAAAGTAGCGCTTCAACTCACCATAGGCCCGCTTGTTGCTGGCGTCTTCCCATACCTCGCCGATTACCACGGCATCGGAACGCTCGGCAACCGCGGCTTTATGGATTTCGGCCAAAAACCCGTCAGAGAGCTCATCGGCAACATCCAAGCGCCACCCACGGGCACCGGCTCGAATCCACCGGCGAACCACGCCGTCTTCACCGCAAATGAAATTCCTAAACGAATCGCTCGTCTCGTTCACGTCCGGCAGGTCATCAACACCCCACCAGCTGGCATACGATCCGTCTTCCGCCAACGTGAACCAATCGGCATAGGGAGAACTTTTTCCCTGGCAAGCACCCACATCGGCATAATTGCCATCGCGATTAAAGTAGCGAGAATCAGCCCCGGTGTGATTAAAAACACCATCCAAAATAATGGAGATGCCCCGCGCCTGAGCCTCGCGACACAGCGCCTTAAATGATTCTTCATCACCCAGAATCGGATCTATCGAGAGATAATCGGCAGTATCGTAGCGATGGTTGCTTGCGGCCTCAAAAATAGGATTCAGATAGATGATGGTAATCCCAAGTCGCTGAAGATACTCGAGTTTTTCGGTAATACCTTCCAAGGTACCACCATAAAAATCCCATTTCAGGATACGTCCGTTTTCGTCACGTACATATTTAGGAGCCCTGTCCCAATCTTCTACCAATTCACGCTTCGGACCTTTTCGCGGCTTCTTAAGAGCATGCTCCGCACGGCCGTGCCAATCGGCACCTCTCGCAAAGCGATCCGGAAAAATCTGATAGGCGATGCCCTCTTCATACCACGCGGGACGAATACTGCGCGGTGTATATACCGTCAGCTGAAATGACGGCGGATCTCCAAAGGTAAACGCACCGACTCCGGTAACCCACCCCTCACGAGCGCCGTACTTCCATACCGCGCCGTCGGATGCCGTAATGTCAAATCGATACCACACAATACCGGTTGTCTCGGGAACAAACGATACCGAGAAGAGCGCCGCATCGGCAGGAACTTCCGAAGAAGCAGCGCTTTCAAAACCGCCGGAATGCGTATCTACAACCTGAGGACCGACCTCACCGGTATATGCGGGACGCTGGACACGCTGCATCGAGAGGTTCTTCTCGCCGTCTCCTTCAATCCAAAGGCGAAGGATACACGAAGTGACATCGTCCTCCCAAACGGCAATGGAAAGAGTGACCTGTTCTCCTTCACGAACCGCGCCAAACGGCCGACGATATGTTGCGAGCGACGTACTGTGAAAAGCCTGCATATTACCAATCCCTGCGACGGGTATATCGAATCACCTCTGGATGAAGCCAATGATACATGTCGAGGTAGTCATTGGCTGCAGTGTGCCAACTAAAGTCGGCAGCCATTGCGTTTGCGACCAACGCGTTCCACGCATCTTTTTGATTCCAATATACGTCGCACGCATAACAAACCACATCGGCCATTTCATCGGCGTTCATGTTGGCAAAGCTAAATCCGGTGCCTTCCTGGGTGTACTGATTGTATGCCTGCACGGAATCAGCCAGACCACCCGTCTCGCGCACAATAGGAAGCGTGCCGTAACGCATGGAAATCATCTGAGAGAGACCGCAGGGCTCAAACTCAGAAGGCATTAAAAACATATCGGCACCTGCATACATACGGTGCGAAAGAGCCACATCAAACTGCAGGCGAGCCGCCATGTGGTTGCCATAACGATCGTTAAAATACCGAAGCGCATCTTCGTATTTTTGATCACCGGTACCTAAAATGGCAACCTCCATACCGGCACTCATAAGCCGATCCATCGCATAGGTTACCAGCCCCATACCCTTTTGATCGGTCAGGCGCGTCACCATTACCACCAAAGGAATGTCAGGATTTACTTCAAGACCCAGCTCTTCTTGCAACGCACGCTTGCACTCCGCCTTGCCTTCAATCTTCTTTGCCGAGAAGTGCGCCGGAATATAAGGATCGTTTGCAGGAGACCACGCAGCGGTGTCGATGCCATTCAAAATGCCGCGGAGCGCCTCATGGCGACGGCGGAAAATGGGATCCATCCCCTCCCCGTAAAACGGCATCTGCAGCTCAAGCGCGTAGGTTGGGCTTACCGTACTCAAATAATCTGAGTAGAGCAGCGCTCCTTGCATGAAGTTAATGGAATGATCGTCGCAACGAAGCTGACCTGCCGCCGCAGGAATACCATCCAAACCAAGAGGGTCCGCCAACATTTCATCGGTAAACTGACCCTGGAATTTAACGTTGTGAATCGAGAAGACCGTGCGCACGTTATCGCATTCGGGAATGCCACGATAAAACTCGCGCAAAAATACCGGAGCGAGCGCCGTTTGCCAATCGTTGCAATGCAAAATATCACAGGCGAGCTCCGGTACGTGTGCAATTACCTCGCAAATTGCTTTTGAGAAAAACGCGAACCTCTCTCCGTCGTCAAAAAAGCCGTAGAGACCGTCTCTTCCAAAATACTGCTCATTGTCAATAAAATAACAGTCGACATTTTCATGAACCAGGTGATAAATACCGCAATACGCTTCTCGCCACGCGAGGGGAACATACAGCTCTCCCACCTTGGTCATCTTGTCTTTCCATGTGGACGATATGGTTTTATAGAGCGGTGATATGACGGCTACCTTTGCGCCTACGTGTTTAAGCGCACTGGGTAGCGAACCGGCGACATCACCGAGTCCTCCTGTTTTTGAAAATGGAACAACCTCAGAGGCTGCAAAAAGAACTTTAAGTTTTCTTCTTCTGGTCGTGCGTGCCATGAATGGCCCCCTCACTATTGTTTTCATAGCATCGAACCTATTTTACCGTACTACCCCGACGAAAGCCGGGGTAGATAAAAGTTTCATTCGTTGTTATGTTTCATGTCATGACTGCGTGTACTTTTTACGGACAAAGATGTTCTCCGGTGTACCGTGAAGCTCAGTATCGTTGGGAATGATGTTATCTCGGTCAACAATGGCTCTGTCAACAACGGCGCCGCTTTTAACAATGCAACTTTGCATCACAAGAGAATCGCGGATGATGGCACCCGGCTCGACAATAACCTTGCGCCCCAAAACGGAACCCGTAACGGTGCCGTAAATGCGGCAACCGGCTGAGATCATGGAATTGGTAACACTTGAGCCAACCTCAAACTTGGCGGGAGCCGTATCATGGGCCTTTGTCTTAATGTTTCCACCCGGGAACAGCTTGGCGGCAATATCAGGATTAAGCGCATCCATATTTGCCTGATAAAGAGAGTTCTTATCAAAAATGCCTCTCGCATACCCATCAAAGAAATAGGTCTGAACCCTTACATGCCCATAATCGGACCTCAGTGCCTCAAAGATGTCCAGATAGTCCGTTGCTGCATACCAATCGAGCATATCCATGAGCTTCTTGCGGGATATGATAAAGCAGTCCAGCGATTGTACGTCACCATGGTTTACGGAATTGTGTACCCCTACGACACGACCATCATCATCAACTTCAAATGCCGTGGCATCAGCATTGTATCCCTGCGCTTCATTGCACAGTACGGTGATGTCAGCACCCGACTCAATGTGGTACTCGCCCATTTTGTCGAGGTCAAAGTTGTAGACAAAGTTTGCACTGCTGTATATCACATAATCCGAAGTAGAACGCTCAAGATAGACACGATTTGTCATGAGGTCGCGGAGCAGGAAGCGTGCTCCCGTACGTGAGGTGCCAAACGCCGAACCCGGAAGGATGAAAAGCCCACCGTTCTTGCGGTCAAGTCCCCATGCCTTACCAGAACCAATGTGGTCGATAAGCGAGCGGTAATTAAACGGCATTATCATACCAACCGTGCGAATACCGCAGTTCGTAAGGTTAGAGAGGGCAAAATCTACCAGACGATACCGGCCAAGAAATGGCATAGAGGCAATGGGACGTACATCGTTTGAAATCTCAGTATTTTTTGATGAGTAGTTGCATGTAATCAAGCCGATAGTTTTTTTCATGCTACTCACCCCTTCCTACCACAACATCATTGCCAATAACGGCAGTGTCCTTTGTCTGATCAACACTTCCCACATGAACGTTTTCTTCAACAGTAGAATTCTCGCCCATGATGGCGCGAACAACCTGAGCTCCTGCCTTAACATGAGCTCCCGGAAGAAGCACCGAATCCACGACACGGGCACCCGCTTCAATGACGGCATCGGTTGAGAGGATTGAATGGCGAGCAGTACCATTGATAATGCAGCCATTTCCAATCAGACAGTCATCTACCCTGCCATACGGTCCCACGTACGCGGGAGGCCTTGTGGAAGCATTTGAGAGGATGGGGAAATCCGACGTAAAGATATCAAACGCCGGCTCCGGCCCCAACAAATCCATGCTGGTTTCGTGATAGCTCGAAATGGTACCCACGTCACGCCAGAATCCCTCAAAGCGATAGGAATACAGACGCTTACCATCTTCCAAAAGGCGCGGGATAACGTCTTTGCCAAAGTCATGAGTTGATTGCTGATCAAGGGCATCCTCTTGCAACGCCTTAAGCAAAAGCTCCGTTGAGAAAATGTAAATGCCCATCGATGCAAGGTTGGAATCGGGGTGCGTGGGCTTCTCGCTAAATTTGGTAATCCTGCCGTCATCATCAACGGTAATAATGCCAAAGCGAGAAGCTTCTTCCCATGGCACGGGCATGACCGCAATGGTGAGGTCGGCATTGTGCTCCTTATGACACGCCAACATCTCTCCGTAATCCATGCGATAGAGCTGGTCGCCGGAAAGAATCAGCACATACTCGCTGTCATTTTGTTCAATGTAGTCGATATTTTGGGTTACGGCGTCAGCGGTGCCCTCATACCATGCACCGCCCTTTTGCGTGGCGAACGGTGGCAAGATTGAAACTCCTCCACCCAAATCGTCCAAATCCCACGCGCTGCCCGTACCAATGTAGGAGTGCAGCAAGTACGGACGGTACTGCGTCAGTACACCGACGGTTGAAATTCCTGAATTTACGCAGTTTGAAAGCGCAAAGTCAATGATTCGGAACTTCCCGCCAAAGGACACGGCCGGCTTGGCGACGTTACTTGTCAGCGCACCAAGACGACTCCCTTGGCCGCCGGCCAAGAGCATTGCCAAACATTCCTTCTTTTTCATGCCAATCTCCTCCCATATCCCCCAAAAGTACAGGGAGCGACACTTACCAAAACCGTACCTTACAACCCTTTTTCACTCTACGACTCAATCTTCCAAATGTCATGCATATACTCACGAATCGTACGATCACTCGAGAAGAACCCTGCCTTTGCGGTGTTATGGAGAGCTGCGGCATTCCACGCATGGCGATCGGCATAAAAAGCCGTCAGCTCTTCCCACGCATCGACGTACGAATAGAAATCCTTCAGGACAAGATCGTGATCGTTTCCGGCCATAAGATAATCTCGAATTGACTCGAAATTACCTGAAAGACCCGCAAGCGAACCATCCGTAAGCATTGAAACAATACGTCCAAGACGACCAGGATCCGAATTAACCTGGTTCCACGCAAAGTATGAACCCGATGCATAGAGATCTTCCACCTCTTGTGCACGAAGGCCGAAGATCTTGATGTTCTTCTCGCCCACAAGCTGAGAAATCTCAACGTTGGATCCGTCATACGTACCAAGAGTGAGAGCCGCATTCATCATGAGCTTCATATTTGACGTGCCGGATGCCTCTGCGCCTGCCACTGAAATCTGCTCTGAAATCTCCGTTGCCGGGTAGATAAGCTGTGCATTTGAAACGGCAAAGTTAGGTACAAACGCAATCTTCAGGCGACCGTCGATACGTGCGTCATTATTGATGACGTCCGCAACCGAGTTGATGAGACGGATAACCTCTTTTGCAAGCACATAGCTCTGAGCCGCTTTACCCGAGAAGATAAAGGTTGTAGGAGCGGGCTTGAAGGTGGGGTCATCCAGCATGCGGTTATAGAGATCAAGAATCTTGAAGACATTCAAGAGCTGACGCTTGTATGCATGGAATCGCTTAACCTGCACGTCAAAAATGGTATTTGTATCAACTTGCAGCTGCGTAGTCTCTTCTATATATGCCGCAAGCCTCTCTTTATCGGCCTTCTTTGCGGCTTCCATGGCATCCAAGAAGCCGGCGTCTTTCTCAAACGGAATGAGGCGCTCAAGTTCGGTGGCATCATCCAGCCATCTTGTTCCGATGGCATCGGTAATAAGCTTTGCATATGGGGGGTTTGCCTGCGCCAAGAAACGACGGTGGCAGACACCGTTTGTCTTGTTGTTGAAAATCTCAGGCCTCAGGCGATAAAAATCGCGGAGCACCGTCTGCTCAAGAATGCTGGTGTGAAGATCGGAAACACCGTTGACCGAATGACTGAAGATAATGGAGAGGTTTGCCATGCGCACCTGTCCGTCCCACAGAATTGCCGTGGATGCCAAAAGATCTGCGTTTACCTCTTCACGCATAAGATTTTCTCGGTAGCGCCTGTCTACCTCTTCGATAAACATGTACAGCCGAGGCAGCAGATGACGGAACGTCTCAATGGGCCATTTCTCAAGAGCCTCCGGCATAACCGTATGATTGGTATAGGAAATTGAAGCGCTTGCAATCTTAAAGGCTTGGTCAAAGTCAAGGCCATACACATCAACCAAAAGCCGCATAAGCTCGGGTCCGCACATGGCGGGGTGCGTATCGTTGGTATGAATGCATACATGATCGGCGAAATGATCCCAATCGCGCCCATGCTCATGCTCATACGTGCGCAAAATCGACTGAAGGCCCGCCGAAACAAAGAGGTACTCCTGCTTAAGACGTAAGATGCGGCCATGCTCACCGGCATCATTGGGATAGAGAATGGTTGAGATGGCCTCAACGTCTGAGCGAAACTTGTTGGCCCGCGCGTAATCTCCTGCGTTAAACGCATCGAGGTCAAAGTCCTCCTCGCAGGGTTCTGCGGACCACAGGCGAAGTTTATTAACGGTTTTTCCACCGTAACCGACAATGGGCACATCATAGGGAACGGCGCGAACACACTCGCCGCCCTCTTGGGTAAACCAGAACCGGCCGGTTTCATCCTGGTGGCGGACAACTTCCCCACCGAAGCGAACGGTAACACTTGATCCGTCTTTGCGGGATTCCCACGGAAAACCGCCCTCAAGCCAGTTGTCCGTGCACTCTACCTGACGGCCGTCTTCAATCTCTTGCCGGAACAAGCCATACCGGTAACGCATACCATTGCCAAAACCGGCCATTCCTTCATGCGCCATGGAATCCAAAAAACACGCCGCCAAACGGCCAAGTCCACCGTTACCAAGGCCGGGATCGACTTCCTGTTTAATGAGGGTGTCAAGCGAAGATCCCATCTCGCTTATGCCATCGGCAACAAGATCTCGAAGCCCGTAATTCAGAAGGTAGTTATCCAAAAGCGGTCCGAGCAAAAACTCAAGCGAGAAGTAATATACCTTTTTGGCTTCTTTGGGATGGCACTCCGCTTCAATGGCACGAGACTTAGCGGCAATGAGCCGCGCCAACATAGAATACCGCTCTTTATCGGTACATTTATCAAATTCCCTACCCAATACCGACACACACAAGGCGCGATATTGCTCCTTAAAATCTTGCGTATCCTTAAAAATCTTATCTCGTGCCATGCCACTCCTAAAAATAACTATCAAACAAATACGTTATGTATCTTTAGTTGTATCACTCCTTGGCTAAAAATGCGCGCTTTACTTTCTCTTTTTCGGCTTACGGCGAGAAGTGCTGGTTACTTTTCGGTGAGTTGAGCTCGTAACCTTCTTTTCTCGACCGGTCTTTTTGGGAAGAGGGCCGCTATACCCTAAAATCATACCTCCGAGCGGGGGGACACGAACCACTACCGATTGGTCCCGACCGTTCCACGGCTCATCTTCCGTTGTAAGTGTAGCGGTATTGATGACCCCGGAACCGCCAAACTCTTCCGCATCAGAGTTGAAGACTTCGCTCCATTGACCGGCACGCGGCATGCCAAGGCGGAAATCTTCGTGCGCCGCAACATCAAAGTTCAAAAGAACCACAAGGTCATCCTTGGGTTTCTCGCCACGGCGAATAAAGGTAATGAGAGACTGATCGTTGTTGTCGGCATCGATCCACTCAAAACCAAGCTCGTCGTACGCATGTTGCCAAAGCGCCGGATGCTTGGTATAGAAATGGTTAAGCGCGGCAATAAAGTGCTGTTGATCAGCGTGCGTATGGTATTGCTCAGTAAGGAAATACTGAATGCCTTCGTAATAGCGCCACTCTATGAACTGTGCAATCTCATTGCCCATGAAGTTGAGCTTAGCGCCCGAGTGTGTCATCTGATAGAGCGCAAGGGCGCGCATACCGGCAAACTGGCGCCACCAATCGCCCGGCATACGGGTAATGAGGCTGCACTTACCATGAACCACCTCATCATGGCTCAGCGGAAGCACAAAGTTCTCGTTGAACTGATACATGGTGGAAAACGTCAGAAGGCGATGGTTACCGGGGCGGAAGGGGAAGTCCGTCTGGCAATAATGCAGCGTGTCATTCATCCATCCCATATCCCACTTCAGATGGAACCCAAGACCGCCCACGGAAGGCGGATAGGTTACCAGCGGCCACGCCGTTGACTCCTCCGCAATCATCAGCACGTCAGGATGCCTTTTTTGTGCGGTAACATTGCAGCTGCGAACAAATTCGATCGCCTGCTTGTCTTCTTCGGTGCCTTCTTCATTAAAGCGCTTACGCGCAGGATCGTCGATACCAAAGTTCAAGTACAGCATACTGGTAACGCCATCCATGCGAATGCCATCCGCATGGTAGCTTGAAAGCCACCATAAGAGATTGGAGATGAGGAAGCTTCGCACTTCCCCGCGTCCATAGTCAAACTTATATGTGCCCCAGTTGGGATGCTCTTCTCGCTCGTAGAGCTTCTCGCCGTCAAAGCGGGCAAGTCCGTGCGCGTCACGACAAAATCCGCCGGGAACCCAGTCGAGAATAACGCCGATGCCCGCCTCATGACAGGTATCAATAAAGTGCATGAACTGCTGGGGAGTTCCATAGCGAGAGGTGGGTGCATAGTACCCCGTTACCTGATAGCCCCATGAACCGTCGTAGGGATGCTCCATAACAGGCAAGAGCTCAATGTGGGTATAGCCCATCTTTGAAACGTATGATACAAGCTCATCGGAAAGCTCGTCGTATGTAAGGAAACTACCGCCACTGGATTCCGGCGTATCGCCTGCAGGACCGTTACCGTCGAGTCCGTCATCATGGCGCTTCCAGCTTCCAAGATGTACCTCAAAGATATTCAAGGGGCTTGCAAGGAAGTCTGACTTTTTACGAGCGTTGAGCCATTTTTTATCATTCCAAGTATATCCTGCAAGGTCAGCCGTCCGCGATGCAGTTCCCGAAGGTATCTCGGCATAGAATGCATACGGATCTGCCTTGAGGGTCATTTCTCCGCCGGATGACTCAACCGCATACTTATAGAGCGCTTCCGCCGGCACACCCGGGACAAAGGTTTCCCAAATGCCTCCCGTCTTTGTACGGGTCATCTGATTGGTTTGATCATTCCAATCGTTAAAATCTCCTACCACGGAGACCGACAGCGCATTTGGTGCCCAAACGGCAAAGTGATAACCCTCTGTACCATCATCCGCTACCGCAGGATGAGCTCCGAGCTTCTCGTAACTTTGATACCATTCACCCTTACAAAAAAGGTAAATGTCATCTTTTGTCACATACAGCGAACTGTCCTTCACGTTCATAGAGACCTCCAGCCCCCAAGAGGCACCGCTACTTCCCCAAAAGTCACGCACTCTTATTCTAAGCCAGTATCAGCGTATTTATTACAGCATACTAATTTATTTAAAAGAGTTAACAATAAACGAGGTGAACGGTCGTATTACCTCGGTGGATAACATTAACCAAATTGGCTATGTCTACACATCAACAGATTTTCTCTCATATACGCAACGAAGAATCCGATTTCAAATCCGATTCCGCTATGATAAGGTGCACCTAAAGCGCATAGTTTGATTGCACCAAGGAGAGGATATGCCCAGGGAAAGTAAAAAACTGAAACAGGAACGCGGCATCGAAACGTGTCGGCGCTTACATACATTGTATCCCCATGTAGAAAGTGCGCTTGAGTATCACAATGCATATACGCTGCTTGTAGCCGTAATGCTTTCGGCGCAGACCACAGATGCCGCCGTTAACAAGGTAACGCCCGAACTGTTCAGACGCTGGCCCAACCCAGAGGCAATGGCATCCGCACGTTCAGACGAGGTTGGTGAATGCATACGGACCATCGGCTTTTGGCGCGCAAAGGCTGCCCACTGCACCGAGATGGCGCAAATACTTATGGCTGATTATGGCGGAGAAGTTCCTCAGACCATGGAGGAGCTGGTAAAACTTCCCGGAGTTGGACGCAAAACCGCAAACATCGTGCTTAATAAAATGTTTAACACGGTTGACGGTATCGCCGTTGACACGCACGTCTACCGCATTGCCAGCCGCTTGCGCCTTACCTCTGCCGCCACGCCGCTTGCTGCCGAACAAGATCTTCTTTCTCTTTTACCTCACGAACTTTGGAAAGACGTGAACGAAGAGTGGATTCACTTTGGTCGTGACATCTGCACCGCCCGAAATCCCACGTGTAGCGCCTGTCCCCTTTCGGACATTTGTCCTTCTTGCGGACAACCCAATCGCTGGTTCAAAGGCGGCGGCAAGAAAAGCGCTAAACGTTAGAGTCTTGATGAGGGAATATCGGGAAAATGAGGAGCACCGAGAAGAACCCGGCGCGTAAGTATCGAGGTTCTTCTCGCCTTTGGTGATGTGTTTTCTCCGTTAATGCAAAAGAGGTGCCTCCCGTGGAGACACCTCTTTTTGTAAGCAATGAAATGGTTCTTGTTGAGAAGAACCGTGCAACGACACTCTAGTAGTTAAGAGCACGCTCCTGGAAATAGGACTGTGGGTGACCACATACGGGGCATACCTTTGGTGCGGTTGGGCCAACATGCAGGTGGCCGCACTTGAGGCACTGCCAAACCTTGACACCGGGACGCTCAAAGACTTCGCCGGACTCAACGCGCTCAAGAAGCTTGTTATAGCGCTCGTCATGAGCCTTCTCAATCTCGCCAACAAGACGCATCTTAGCGGCGATCTCTTTGAAGCCCTCTTCCTCGGCGGTCTTGGCAAAATCAGCATACATGGTGGTCCACTCGTAGTTCTCACCTGCAGCGGCATCCTTCAGAGCCTCGGGAGTCGCAGGAACCTTGCCATCATGCAAATACTTAAACCACAGCTTGGCGTGAACGTTCTCATTGCCGGATGTCTCATTGAAGATATCGGCAATTTGCTGATATCCATCCTTTGAAGCCTGCTTGGCATAGAAGCCATACTTGACGCATGCCTGGGACTCACCGGCAAAGGCGGCCTCAAGGTTCTTCTTTGTCTGTGAGTTCTCAAAATCAACAGCCATTTTTTCTCCTCTCCTGTTTTGACCGGATGATCAAAACGTACCTGCATTGTAGCAAAACCATCCCCTATTTGGTTTTACGTAACATCGGAGTTCTTACCGTATGGTAATCCTCATCAACGTCGCTCATTATACCCACTATGCGCACCAAATGTCACCGCGCAGGTAACAAAATCCCTCTTTTGCCAATTCTTCAAGTAACCCCAGTACAGCACCCATATGCAGAGCTTCTCGCCCTGCCGCAACCTCAACGGAATTAAGCTCTTTTGCAAGCGTTTCGGCGGTTGTGCCTCCTGCGTCTCTATGCGCCAAAAGGAGTCGCAAAAGCGTTGCCCTCTTCTGCCGGTGCGATCCTTCAAACTTTGACTGGCGCACATGAGTCTTGGACCTTCTGCCAGGATTGGGCAGGGTCTTCTTAAGCTGCGCTCCATAGTCCAAAAGAGCGTAATACCAGCTGCGCGGATTGTCATTCGGACGCTCACGGAAAGGATCATCGGAAGGGCACGTTTTTTCCACAAGAGGAATCAACTCGGAATCCGGCACTCCCTCTGCGTTAGGATAAAGCTCATGCAGAAATACCGCCCGCACATTGGTCTCCAGGTACACACCATGCAGATTCCAAGAAAAGGCGCGGATACCCGCTGCGGTAGCAGGTCCGATACCGGGAAGGGAAACAAGTTCTTTTACCTCATGAGGAAACACTCCGCCCGACTCAGAAATAAGCTGAGAGGCTTTATGCACCAAAAGAGCGCGGCGATTGTATCCAAGCCCCTGCCATTCTTCAAGCACGTCAGCGGGAGCAGCCGCCGCAAGCGCATCTACCGTAGGAAAACGCTCAAGCCATCGCTGCCATCGATCCATGACACGACTTACCTGTGTCTGCTGAAGCATAACTTCAGAGATCCAAATGGCATACGGGTCATATGTTCTGCGCCAAGGCAAATCGCGATACAGTTCGCGACCGCGGGTCCGCACCAAGGCACAAAACGCTTCAAGATCCATCGAAGCGGAGTTTGGGCTCAATGCGGTATCACTTTTATTTGCAGACGCATTGCTCGCGAGAAGATCATGGTGCCGATTATTCACATTGACCTGCCGTTTGAGTGTGAGCATTCCTGAGAGTATCAGCCACTTGTTTTTGAAACTCATCGCTGCGGAGGGACTTCTCGCTCTTTACCAACCGAAAGCTACCGGATAACTCGGGTACCAAACCCTCCTCAACAATCTGACTTAATGTTACGAACGCAAAATACGACCGGAGGATTTTCTCGGCATTACACCATACGGGATTAAAGGAGCAGGTCGCTTTACGCGGGCATGGCGTATTGTCAGGACCGGCAGATTCACAACCTGTGATTAAAATAGGGCCTTGTATGGCTTCCACTACATCAAGCAGCGTAATCTCTTTTGGATCGACCGCCAAGCTCATACCGCCTTGCGCACCCCGCGTCGATGAGACAATATGTGAACGGACAAGATCATGTTGAATAACGCGGGCAAAAGAGTAAGGAACATCGCTTGCCTGCGCCGCATCCCTTACGGAAATGACCTTATCGGGGTTCTTGACCAACATACTCAAAATACGCAGAGCATAGTCTGTCTTTCTTGAAACCTCCATGTATTTGTCCTCCTCAGTCCTCCTATAAGGACAGCCCTCTCACAGGCCACACATATCAAACTCAGCTCACACGCTTCTTATTAATTACACTTCTTTGGCAACTCGGATGACTCATCTACCAGTGAATCCATTGGTTGCTGCGGTGCAGAGCCAGCCGACGGTTGTTTTGGCGCCTCGGCTGAAGACCAATTCAATATCTCCCATCCGCGCTGTCGAGCAATCTTTACGAGCGTTGGACCGGGGCAAACCGCATGAGCATTCTGCGCCATTCCCAATAGGGGCACATCAGAATAGTGATCTCCGTACGCGTCGACAATCTCCCATGCCCCAATACCAAGATGCTCGTTGCACCAGTTTTCAACGGCGCGGGGTTTCTCAACACCTTCAACAACGGATCCCAGCACTCGCGTGGTATAGTGACCGTCTGCAACCTGCATTTGTGTGGCCATAAAGTCATCGGCGCCCAAATACTCTGCGGCGCGCTCCGCTATGGGGACAAACGTTGCCGAAACCAAAAGTACCACGCGACCCATATCATGATGCTGCTTTGCGGCGAGAAGTGCCTCGGGGCGAAACCGCGATGCAATGACGTCCTGGTAAAATGCCTGCATGACTTGGTTTGCCTGCGCAACGTCCATCTCGGTCAGCGCACCCATAACAAGCTCACGAGCCTCTTCTTGGCGTTGCGGAAGATGGAACTTATAGCGTATTCCCCACCATGCAAGACGAATTGTGCGCATAAGGGAAGAGATATGCTGGCGGTAAAGATATGCAGCAAATAGAAAACCCGACTGACCCGCAATAACGGTTCCGTCAAAGTCAAAAACAACCACTTGCGCGGCAGCCGTTGTGTCTTGGTTTGCGTGCTCCATACTTCCTCACCACCTCTTGCAGACGTGCATATGTATACCCTCAAAACGCTTCATCCGTCACATATACTGCAAGTCCCCATTACCGACAAGAAATTATACCTATAACTTGCGCCATAAAAAAACCTCCCGAAGGAGGTTGTAATTGCACATGGCGGGATATGCGGGGCTCGAACCCGCGACCTCCGACGTGACAGGCCGGCGCTCTAACCAGCTGAGCTAATACCCCGGACGCCTTTGCGCGAATTGAAAGTTTACAGGGAAAACCCGTCCGTGTCTAGCAAGATTTCCCATGAATTTATAGTTTTTCCAAAAGATACACGCAACAGACATAAAAAACCGCTGGTAAAACCTATTCAAGCGCAACGTTTGTAACATTACCGCTGGAGTCGGTTACCTTCAAAGAAGTTCCATCAAGTACCGCCGATGCAATGGTTCCTTCTCCGCCAACAGTATTTCCGCTCTTGTCTGCTACAAGTACCGGAAGCGCACCGTCTCCGATGGTATAGGCCACAACGTCCCACTTGCCATTGTTGTTCTCGGGAACAAGAATAGTTCCGTTATAAAGCACCAAGTTGGTTGGAGTTCCGTCAACCTCAAAGACAATCGTTTTATTGCCTGATCCGCCATCACGCGTAATGCCATATTTACCATCATCTTGCTTTTCGATGGCATACGTCGAGCCCTGATAGGTAATTTTACCCTGCGCATCCTGTTCATCCTGCTGTTTCTCAGAGGAATAGGCAGACTCGGTTTGTTTTGTTTCTTTTTCCGGAGCGGCTTCATGCGAAGACGCAACACAGCGAACGATACAAAAGAGGGCGACAAGCGCTATAAGAGCGATAATAACCAGCACAATCATATTTCGCCGGGTACGTGGATTTTGCTCTTCCAGTCCGTCGGTAATCTTCTCTCGGGCCATGTGGACACCCTGACCTGCATGAATGGTAGAAATATCGCTCGATTTAATCGGGGAAGAACGCGGGGTCTTCTCGTCATCCGGCTCAATATCCATATGATGCGACATGTGATTTGCCATCATAGCTCCTTTGTTGCCTATACCTCACGACGCGCTTCAATAGCACGACCAAGTGTCACCTCATCAGCGTACTCCAAATCACCACCCACTGGCAAACCACTTGCAAGCCGCGAAACTTTTACCCCTAAAGGCGCAATCGTCCGCGCGAGATACGTTGCCGTAGTCTCTCCCTCCACATCAGGATTTGTGGCGAGAAGAACCTCTTGTACCGTACCGTCTGCCAAGCGAGAAAGTAACTCTCTTACATGAAGCTGCTCTGGACCTATCTTATCCATTGGTGAAATAACACCACCAAGAACGTGATAGAGACCATGGTAAACCCCGGTGCGCTCAATGGCAGACACGTCGCGCGGCTCAGAGACTACACAAATTTCTGATCGGTTCCGCGATGCATCCATGCATACGTCGCACTCATCACGTGTTGCATAATTGAAGCAAATGGGGCAAAAATGAACCTGCTGCTTTACCTCAAGAATCGCACGAGACAGTCGATGGGCTTCCTCAGAATCGGCTTCAAGCAGATAATACGCAATACGCTGCGCTGATTTAGGGCCGATGCCCGGAAGACGTCCAAGCTCATCGAGAAGACGCTGAAGAGCTCGCCCGTCATTTGTTGGATCAAATGCCATTAAAACAGTCCCGGAATGTTCAAGCCGCCCGTAACGGAACTCATTGCTTGACTTGCTGCTTTCTCAGCGGACTCAAGCGCATCATTGGTGGCCGCAATGATCATGTCTTGAAGCATTTCAACGTCTTCGGGATCTAAAACCTCGGGATCAATTTTGAGATCCGTAAGGCGCAAATCGCCCGAAACCGTTACCTTCACGGCTCCACCACCAGCGCTTGCCGTATGCAGGGTAAGGGCAGCCTTTTCTTGAGCCGCCAAAAGCTGCTCCTGCATTTTACGAGCCTGCGCCATCATTTGATTGCGGTTCATGCCGCCTCTGTTAAATCCGCCTTTAGCCATTAGCTCTCCTTGTTCTCTATAGGTTGGTCCTTAGGTTGGTCCTTTTTTGACTCAAATGAAACCGATAGTGCGGGTCCAAATACATCTTCAAGCATTGCTGCAACACTCGCAAGTTCTTTTGGAAGCGCCGACTGAGCAGCAATGTCCTCAGGTGAGCCGGGAGCTGCTTTTGGTGTCTGCCGTGTCTTTGGCGTTTGTTCCGGTTCCGGTATCGGCTCCGATGCCGGTGTCGGCATCGTATCGGGAACAGGCATTGGCGCCGGTGTTGGTGTTGGTGTTGGTGTTGGCGCTGGTACCGTCGCCGGTGCCACAACCGGTGCTGATGCCGGTACCTGTGCCGGAACCGGCACAGGTGCCGCGCTCACTGCGGACTCCGCTGAACCTTGTGGCTGTGCGTCTCTCTTGCGTATATGCGGAGGCTCTTGCGGTTTGAGCGCACGTTCCGCATCAGCAATGGCCTTATTTTGAAGCGATGACTCCCCATATGTAACAGTTCGCATACCCAAAACAGGCTCAATGAACGTAAGGAGTTCCTTTTTAATCTCTTCTCGTCCCAGCATCGCCGAGGCAAACTCGGATCCCTTGGGAAGTAAAACCAGCAGGTTGGAGCCGTCATCTGAAGCAAGCGTTGAATTCATGAGAAGCGAACCATGTGCAGGCGCCTTCTCTCGGTACTGCTTTACAATCTGCTTCCAACGCCGTGTGAGAGTTGCCTCATCAGCATTACTCGGAGTACGAGCGAAAGTACCATGTGAGGACGTTTCGGCCTGGGAAGGTACCTCTGAGACAGGTTCAGATACAGGCGGCGTAAGTGGTGTCGGTTGAGCAGGCATCTCAACCACTGGTGTGGGCATCGGCGGAACGGGTACCTCAACCACTGGGGCTGGTGTCATTTGAGCGGGCTTCTCAACCACTGGCGTAGGTGCAGTTTCAACCGGTGGTTTGGCTACTTCGCTTACCGCAGAAGTATCCACATCAGATGTACTTCTCGCCACGCCGTTTGCCAGCTGATACTCCAAATCCGCTATGCGTTCAGCAAGAGATTCAAGTGTTAAATCGGACGTGGGACGAGCAAGGCGCGTAAAAGCAATCTCAAGAACCAATCGCTGATTGGACGCCGTGCGCATCTGGTTTGAAGCGTCCCCCAGTATTGTGAGCGCTCGGGCAAGCCTGTCAGCAGAACGATACTCGCGCACCTCCTGTGCAAGCTGTGTCCGCTCGTCATCGGTTATCGTAAGCGCAGACGTATCGGGACCAACCGCTGCCATCACATAGGCATTACGTATATGAGCCGCAAGCTCTCGCGTAAACTGCAGTACGTCGCGACCCTCATCAACGAGCATGTTAACCTGCTCAAAAAGCGTTGAGACGTCGCGCTTTGCAATGGCTGTCGAGACGTGCGCGAGAAGTGACCCTGATGCTTCACCCAAAAAGTCCTGAGCAATGGCAAGCGACACCACCCCATCGCCAAACACGGACAGCTGCTCCAAAGAAGTCAGTGCGTCACGCATACCTCCGCGAGCATGACGAACAATCAGCTCAAGCGCACGAGCATCATACTGGAAACTCTCGGCTTCGCAAACCTGCCGTAGGTGGCTCAGCATTTCTTCGTTGCCAATAGCGTGAAAGTCAAAGCGCTGTACACGCGAAAGAACGGTTCCCAATACTTTTTGCGGATCTGTCGTACACAAAATAAATGTTACATGAGCCGGAGGTTCTTCAAGAGTTTTGAGCAAGGCATTGAAGGCCGCAGTGGTCAGCATATGCACTTCGTCAATGATATAAACCTTGCCTTTACCCCGTACCGGCGCATAATTTGCGCGAGAAATAATCTCTTCTCGGACATTATCAACACCGGTATTGGATGCGGCGTCTATCTCGACCACATCGGGATGATTGCCCGCCGCAATAAGCTGGCATTCTTCGCAAGTTCCATCCGGAAGCTGTCCGGGAGCTTTACGACAAAGCAATGCTTTTGCCAACAGACGAGCCATGGTTGTCTTGCCGGTTCCTCTGGGCCCGCAAAACAGGTAGGCATGACTGACCTTACCTTCAAGCACTGCGCGCTTCAAAGTTCCGACAACATGCTTCTGACCGACAACCTGCTCGAATGTTTGCGGCCGATACTTTGTGTATAACGATTCCATACGTCCTCCGACGCACTCGAGTGAACGCATTTAAGTATACCCGTCAGGCTTATGTTCTTCTCGCCAGGATGTAACCTCACGAAAAAAGGAGCAGCCGAAGCCGCTCCCTTATCACTATGCTTTGTATGCCAAAAGCCGAACTACTACTCGGCCGGAGTCTCGGTAGCAGCTGACTCCTCCGCCGGAGCTTCGGGCGCAGCCGGAGCGGCAGGCTCCTCAACGGGAGCGTTCTTGGCAAACTCTGCAGCACGCTTTGCCTTCTCGGCAGCCTTTGCCTCAGCAGCGGCCTTACGAGCGGCTTCCTGCTCTGCGGCTTTTGCAGCCTTTGCCTCTTTGGCAGCCTTTGCGGCATCAAGGCGAGCGGAAGCAGCTTCACCGAACTTATTGGAGAAGCGCTGGACACGACCGCCCGTATCAACGAGCTTCTGCTGACCGGTATAGAATGGGTGGCACTTATCGCAGAGGTCAACACGCATTTCCGGAACAGTTGCGCGTGTGGTCCACGTGTTGCCACAAGTGCAGCGAACGGTACACTCAACGTACTCAGGATGAATTCCTTGCTTCATACAGGACTCCTTACATCGGCTCTGGTTTCCGACCAGAGCAAGGGAATAGCCGAATGAGTATAGCAGAGTCCGCACGGTTTCGCTAGGATAGAACGAACTATTCCCCGCTTTACACGGAGGCGACATGTTTTTAGCTATTGATGTAGGCAATACTCAAACAACCCTTGGACTTTTTGACGAGAAGGGCCGGATGCTTCACGGCTGGCGCATGTCGACAAACTCCGTTGACACGGCAGACATGCTGCATGGGCGCCTGTTTACGTTCTTCATGAAAGATGGGCTTTTGCTTGACGACATTTCCGCCGGAGGAATTGCTTGCGTTGTTCCTGCCATCTCCCGAGCTTGGAAGCGTTGTTTTGAAGTGCTTCTTGAGCGGCCTTTGGTTGCAGTGAGCGCTGCTTCCAATACCGGGGTACCCGTACACATGCCACATCCGGAGCGTGTTGGCGCTGACCGCATTGCCAATGCCGTGGCTGCCCGCGAACGCTACGGCTCTCCCGTGGTGGTAGTTGACTTTGGCACGGCCACTAATATCGACGTTGTTGATGATTCGGGTGCATATCGCGGTGGCGCTATTTCTCCCGGTCTTATGTTGTCTGCAAACGCACTTTTTGAGCGCGCTGCCAAGCTTTCCAGTATTCCCATAGAAGCTCCCGCATCGGCTTTGGGAGACGACACCGAAAGTGCTGTTCAATCGGGTTTGGTCATTGGTGCAGCGGCACAGGCAGAAGGTCTTGTAGCCCGCATTTTGCAAGAGCCTGGTATTGGTGGTGCAAAAATCATTGCCACGGGCGGCCTTGCAAAGACTGTGAGCGTTGCAACAGACGTATTTGATGTTGTGGATCCAGAACTCACCTTGCGTGGTATTTATCTCATCTGGAAGCGTGGATAGCAAAGCACGCTGGTGCACAAGGACTCTGGTGCACAAGGACTCTGCCAGTACGCAAGGCCAGCGCGCGGGATTAGCGCACGAAGTCGGCTCACGGGGATTTTTTGTCCCAGCTCACGGGAACCTTCTGTGCCCGTAAATGGGCTTTTATGTCGACGTACGAGAGCTTTTAGAAATCTGCTAAGGAATACCAAACGGTTGGTGGATTTAGGACTCTGGGCAGCCCCCGTGACCTCTTTTTCTACCAACCGTTCACGATTTCTTAGCGCGACCCACCAACTGTAGACCATTCCTTAGCAGATTTTGAAAAGTCGGAGCACGGCCCACACCAAATCCACTAGAAGGTATCACGCTTCAAAACTCGGGGCTGTGAGGTAGTTCTTCAAAAGCTGTGTAGTAGTTTTTGTAGCGAAAAGAACGGTCTTCTCGGTAGATCAAGTTAACTAGCTGGTGATTTGTAAAATGAGGATATAACAGAGCCTAGAAAAAGTACTACACAGCTTTTTGAAAATTACTACACAGGTACCGTTTTTGAAGCGAGAAAAACGACCCAGAAGCTATGCGAAATACGGATATCGCAGTAGTACACATATCTGCAGCTCCAAGTCTATAAACTTGCCCTCGTTCATAACCTATCCTGTTGTTTCCAGGTAATTGATGGAATTACTTTATCGAGATCCCCAACAGTCCCGATTCCATCCCAACCATCATCGGTTACCTTTTTTATGTTTGAAGAGACCTCATCAAGAACACTTTCGTAACTAATTTGAGCACTTCTTGTATGAGACTACGAAACGCCGTTGCTGCCTGTCCGGTGCCCAACGCATCAGAGTAAGCAACTTCCTCCAGCGTTTTTGCTTCATCTTGTGTTTTATTGTAGATACTCTTTGCAAACGAAAGGTCATGCTCAATTGCGGCGATAAGAGCTTGAGGACTAATAATCACAGCTTGCCCTCTTTTCAGCTTCCAACGCTCTCAATGCTTTCACAAAGATGGTATGAGCATCCTCCTCTGCTTGTCGAAGTTGTCGCTGGGCTGCCTGAAAAGAATTCTCAACATTTTCTGAGGCATTTTGTCAAATGTAAAACGACTCATCAAATCCGGAGCAAAGTTAACCATACAATAAAGAATCGGAGCCAAACGCATAGAACGCCTGACTTTCTATGTCCACAAAAATCATACGAATCCGCTCAAGTGCTTCTTCATTTTTCTGATGTTCACGGCGGAGACGTTCCTCTTTGAACTCAATCTTTCTGAGCGACTCATGATAGCAGGCAACGATTTTATTCGTCTCATAATCAAAGTCTTTCACAAGTTATCACCTGCCCATATCTTGTATCGCATGAGCACTTTTTGCGACGAGATAAGGACAGTTTAAAATAATCCGGATACTATTTTTAAGATATGAGTGTGTGAATCGGCAAACGGTTGCTTTAGATCCGGAACGCGTATCGGCAAATGGTCGCCTATAACGGCTGCCTACGCCTGGGAGGCTCGGATAGACGCCTGCTCAGGAGTAATGACCGTCTCTTTACCGTCAGCGCCTGTAAGGATTGCGCGGCCCCACACATCAACACCACCAAAGCGCGCCGTATAGGCCACATTTCCGTTGGGATATACCACATCGACCTCTTGTCCGAGAAGCTCTACCTGATCAAAGTAGCCGTTCAAGATGGGCGCAAGCGGTCCTGCAGCCGCGCGACCCGCCTTGCAATCATCGATCCAGGCGTCCACTGCGGCTACGATCGCTTCCGCAAGAGCCGCCGGCTCCACTGCTTTGCTGTCAAGAAGCCCCTCTTTCTTCAGAGCTGCCTCTATTTTCTGAGACTGCATTTCCGGAGAATGGCCGGGAAGCGCTACTGCTTCGGAATATCGTTCGAGATCAAAGGTCACTCCGCACACGACAAACATACCGTCCGCATAACCCGCACTCACCTGCATAACGCCAAAGGGCGCACCGTTGACGGAGATGTTATACGGCCAGGCGATACCGACGTCCGGCACAGTTTCTTTGAGCGCTCGCACCAGACCATAGGCCGCAACATACGGAACACCCGTTATCTGCCGCATGGAAACATCAGGGCGCAAGATCACCGCGAACTCAAGGTCCTTCTCACCTCGCATGCTCTCTTTTTCCGCATACCCTTCCGCAACAATCACATCGCCCGTCTGCCCGCCGTTTCGCGCCCGCTCAACGGCCTGTTCAAAAACGCTCAGACCCATGTGCGTCTACTCCCAAACAACTTCGCCAAGGTCGGCCGTGACATGACCAACACGCTGATCGGAAGGGACGACTTCAACACCGCTGTGGGTAAGGAAGCGGACCGGATCGTGCATCAGGTCTTCCATGGGAACCAGCACATAGTCGCGCTCACCGAGGAGCGGGTGTGGAAGCGTCAGGCGCCTGCCGGCGTGCTCTTCTCCCTCAACCCAAAGCAAATCGCAGTCGATGGTACGCGGGCCATGGCCTTCCTCACCCGGCTTGCGGATACGGCCGAGCGTGTCTTCGACTTTAAGCAACTCGCCGAGAAGTACGAGCGGATGGAGTTCGGTTCGGATTTCAGCCACCGCATTGGCAACCGGTGTTGCAATACCGTAGGCCGGTTCCGTCTCGTACGCATGGCTCACAGACACCACGCACGTCAAAGGAATCTCATCTATGAGCTGTGTTGCGCGAGCCAAATACGCCACGCGATCACCCACGTTTGAGCCAAGTGCCACAAATCCCTGACGCGAATCTTTTTCGGTCATAGCCCAAAATGAATTAATGGCTTGTGCGGTACCCTCAACATTATGCACACGGAGAATTCTGGCCCCGTTAGTGATGGCGGCAATACAAATGGCCTGCGTTGCCGCATCCCGATCCGTCGCCATATTCACACCCGACACCGCACCCACAAAGCGTTTACGCGATACCGCACACATGAGCGGGTAGCCCATGGAAACCATGGAGCGTGTGGCCCGCTGAATAACAATGTCCTCATCGGCAAACTTATCAAAGCCCGGACCGGGATCGATGCAAATACGGTCATGAGAAACGCCGGCTCGCATGAGAATACGCGCTTGATCGCCCAAAAAGCCCATAATTTGACGCATGATAGGCGCTTCTTCAGGCAGGGTAAAGCGGCGCTGTGATGTGAGAGAACGAGCGGCTTCCGGACGGGCTGGTCTACTGTCGTCAAGGGCAACGCGCTTGCGCTCAACATGCGCTCCCAAGCCCTCCTTGTTCCAGTGCATCACGATGCAGCCGCACTTAGAATCCGCGGCCACCTTCACCATTTCAGGATCGGTAAAGCCCGAAACGTCATTGATAATCTGCACTCCCAAACGGACGCACATGCGCGCCACCTCGGCATGACGCGTATCGATGGAAACAAGCGCTCCGGTCTTAAGGAGCTCACGGACTACGGGAACCACACGCTCGGCCTCTTCTTTTGGATCTACCGGCGTATGTCCGGGTCTGGTTGACTCTCCGCCAACGTCTATGATGTCCGCGCCCTCATCAAGCATCTGAAGACCTCGCTTGATTGCTGCTTTCGCATCAAAATTCTTGCCCCCGTCAGAAAACGAATCGGGCGTGACGTTTAAGATGCCCATGATTCGCGGACGGGCAAGAGAAAGGGTATGGGTACCACATTGCCATGTCGTATAGCTTTGCCTCAGCATGAAGGCCTCCTTGCGCGAGCACGATGTAACTTCATTGCGCTTGTCGTGAACGTATCTATTGTAGAGGTTTTTGCGCGCTTACTCGTTTACCATGGTCTATGACCATCCGAGAAAGTGAGAAACCATGAGTGCTACAAATAACACACAAAAGTCCGACACCGCCGTCTCTCAAACTTCCTGCAGCTCAAACACTGCAGATGCCAAAGAATACAAGTTTGCCTCGTGGAACGTCAACGGACTGCGAGCCGTCTTAAAAAAAGATCCTTCGTTTACCGAGATTCTTGAAACAATCGATGCCGACATCTTTGCCCTTCAGGAAACTAAGCTGCAGGAAGGCCAAGTTGACCTTGATATACCCGGTTATTTCCAAACATGGAACTATGCTGAGCGCAAGGGTTACTCGGGCACGGCGGTTTTCTCGCGAGAAGAACCTCTGCAGGTAATACGTCAAATTGGATCTCCGGTTGCTGATAATGAAGGTCGCGTCTGTGCATTGGAATTTGATCGGTTCTGGTTTGTTGACGTATATACACCCAACTCAAAAGAGCAGCTTGCACGCCTTGACGAGCGCCTGATTTGGGATGAGCGCTATCGAGATTTTATTGCAGAGCTATCTGCACAAAAACCACTCATTACCTGTGGAGACTTCAATGTTGCCCACACTGAGATTGACCTCAAAAATCCCAGTAGCAATCACAAAAACGCCGGATTTTCTGATGAAGAACGCGAGAGCTTCACGAAACTTCTTGACGCGGGATTTACCGATACGTTCCGCTATCGGCACCCCGATGTAACCGGCGCTTATAGCTGGTGGAGCTATCGCTTTAACGCCCGCAAAAACAATGCCGGCTGGCGCATTGACTACTTCCTTGTCAGTAATCGCATAGCACAACAGATTACCGGTGCGGCCATCTTGAACGAAGTCTACGGCAGCGATCATTGCCCCGTTGAACTTACCATAGAGCTGTAGTTTTCTTGCGCGTGCGTGCTTATCCGGTGGTATAGCGCAGTGCTTATCCGGTGGTACCGCATCTCAGTGAGGTATACCTACCCCGGCCGCTTCTTTTACCTTCAGAAACGTTGCGGCATCGCGACATGCCATAAGCTCTTCCGGAAAGTGAATTTCATCAAGCAGACGGGATACGCAATCGGCATGCGCGATACGCGTTGCAATGTGCGCATCAGAGCCAAATGAAACCATGCATCCCAGCTCAGCACAGCGCTCCGCAATCCTACGGCATCTGTCCTGTTGCTCTGTCGCATGCCCTTCCGCATACGTTGCTTCATTTATCTCAATGAGCTTACCGCGGTCACGGCATTCACGAACCAACGCATCCACATCAAAGTCAAGAAAGCTTCTCCCAAGATGCCCCAAGATGAGAACGTGAGGGTTATCCAGCACATTCACATACATCCGTGTCACCTGTGCCGGCGTCGCACTTCTCGCCCAGTCTTTTCCGTGGATGCTTGCCACCGCATAATCGCAGCGGGACAAAACAAGGTCACCGAGGTATCGCGGATGCGCGAGCTTGTCGCCGTTGATTGACGTATCCACAACAATATCGTGTCCAAAAAGGTTGCCCTCAAGGTCAACGATGTCTACCTCGCAGCCATGCAAAACACGGACACCATGCCAAACTTCCGGAATGACATTCAGGTTGAGAAAAAACTGGAAGTTCTTGAGTGTCTGCTCTTCATACAACATCGAAGAAAAATGATCCGTTAATCCCAAGAGTTCAAACCCTTGAGATGCTGCCTCACGGATATTTTCCTCCATCGTAGAATACGCATGGCGCGAGTACATGGTATGCGTATGAACGTCACATAGAATGCGCATTAAGAGACAACCTTTTTCCACGCGTCAAGAGAATTGACGCAGATATCGTAGGGCACGCAATAGCTCACGCGAAGCCAACCGGAACATCCAAACGAATCAGAGGGAACCGGGAGCAGCTCATACGCTCGGGCACGCGTGCAGAACTCCTGTGCATCACCACCGGGAGCCTTCACCCACAAATAGAACGCTCCGTCAGGCTGAATATACTCATAACCCAAATCCGAAAGTCCGCGCGTGAGCACGTCGCGATTCTTTGCGTATGCCTCAATATCGGCAGGCTCATCAACGCAGTCAATCAATACAAGCTGGAACAGAGACGGAGCGCATACAAAGCCCAAAGCGCGAGCCGCACCGGCAGAGGCCGCATATAAATCATCGTGCTCAGGATTGGTTGGTGGAATAAGCACCCAACCGATACGCTCTCCCGGCAGAGACAGCGACTTGGAGTAGGAGTAACACACGATTGTGCGGTCATATACCTCAGGTATCCAAGGAACCTCCACGCCTCCGTACACAATTTCTCGATACGGCTCATCGGAGATGAGGTAGATGTGCTCTCCCAACTCGGTTCCGCGCGTATGCAAAACATCCGCAAGAGCCGTAAGGGTTTCTCGTGTATATACCGCACCCACGGGATTGTTGGGCGAATTTACTATGACGGCTTTCGTGCGAGAAGTTATGGCCGCAGAAAGACGTTCGGCATCGATTTGGAAGGTCTTCTCGTCAGCCAAAACCTCAACACAGATGGCACCGGCGTGCTCAATCCACACTTTATACTCAGGAAAATACGGAGCGATAACGATGACCTCATCGCCCGGGTTAACGACTGCCTGAAGCGCCATTGAAACGGAAGCGGCAGCTCCGCAGGTCATAATGACATCGGACGCCGTTGCGGTGCCTTCTCCAAAGCGACGGCACAGTGATGCGGCCACCGCCTCACGTGTGGCAGGAGTTCCGATGGCTGCCGTATAGGAGTGGACTGCCTGTGGCGGAAGCGTCAAAGCATGTTCGATGGATGCCTTCACCGCAGACGGTGCAGGCACGGAGGGGTTTCCGATAGAGAAGTCAAAGACGTTGTCGGCACCAATCTCAGCACGGCGACGAGCTGCAAATCCTGCGATTTCTCGAATGGCAGATTTTGCTTGTCCGTAATTTAGATTCTTTTGATTGATACCCATGGCAACTCCTTGTATTGAACCTCAGGGCGTCCCTAGGCGCCCATAAAACCTACTGCCTTCTTTGCAGGACATACCTACTCGTATACCGATGGCTTCAAAACGCCCAAATACGGTAAATTACGATACCGTTCAGCATAATCAAGGCCGTAACCGACCACAAACGCATTGGGTACATGTGCCCCCACATAACGAGGCTCTACCGCCGGCTTTTTCCCTTCAATATCTTTCACCACAAAGGCCGCAATCTCAATAGACGCGGGGTTGCGCGATTGCAGCATACGCATAAGGTATGAGAGCGTAAGGCCGGAGTCCAAAATGTCCTCAACAATCAATACGTTGCGGCCCTCAATTTTGGTATCCAGATCTTTCACGATGCGAACGACACCGGAGCTTTTGACCCCATCGGCATAGCTTGAAACCGCCATAAAATCAACGGACATAGGGCAGGTAATAGCTCGCATGACGTCCGCCATAAACACAACGGCACCGCGAAGTACTGCAATAACCAGCGGGTTCTTATCGGCGTAATCGCGTGTAATCTCTTTGCCCATACGCGCAACGATTTCTTTGATTTCTTCTTCAGATAGTAGAATGCTTTCAATATCAGGATGCGCTTCTGCCATATTGGCTCCTCTCAGCCACCGTAGTTGTCTGACACCGTTATCAAACTCTCGTGGATACTTAATTCTAGCAGCACTTTTGTATCTTGTGTGCATTTTGATCGTTCGTCCGCTCGAATTCCCGCAACCCACACGATTCGACCGTTTGGGGATGTACGCACAACAGGCACGCCTCTACGTTCGGCCACAGGGAGGCGAGAAGCACTTAGCAGGTCGGAAAGCTTTTTTGACTGTCCGTGCATCCCCAACGGACAAAGAACATCTCCCGCACAGGGAGGCTCTATCCAAAGCCTTCCGCCGTGCGTGGCATCTATTCCCGCGGCTTCGGCATCCAACAGCACCGACTCCCCCAACCATTCGCGACCATGCGCACGTGCGAACGACACCACATCAAGGCCGTGTTCCACTGGGATAAGCCGCGCTCGAAGTCTTCGATTTTGAGTAAGTCGCTGCTCTCCCGGCACGCTGAGCCACGTCGAAAACGAAGTCTCTGACATGTGAGTGTGAGCATCATGAGTACTTGTTGGGATATCACCTGCGCGTTCTTTGCGATATACCTTGGCAAGGGTAAGTGTTCCAAACTCAATACGCGCCTGAACATCCTGAGGCAAATTAACCGCACCTCTTCCGTTTGCCACCGCCATAAGAACGCTCTCAACATGACGTGCCTCAAGGCGCGGGTCATCTGCCAGGTGCTTTACAGCCAAACGTATAACGCGGCGAGCAATCACCACATCGGTCGCCGCAAGGCGCGCTGCATCAAGCACCATATATCCATCGTACTCTCGAACCGTAAGCTTTCTCAAACAGCGCGCAGCAACACCGCTTACGTACGCATCTTCATCCGATACAATGTCGCAGGCACCTGAAATAGCAGAGAGTACCTGAGGATTTTTCACTTCAAGACGTGGAAGTATCTCGTGGCGAATATATGAGCGCAGATAATATGTATCGGCATTGGTAAGGTCTTCTCGCCAAGAAATGCCCCGTTCAATAAGGTAGTTGCACAGCTCAAGATGGGTAAACCCCAAAAGCGGACGCACGATGCGATTACGGCGACGCGGAATGGATGCGAGTCCCGAGGTACCCGTACCACGCGTTACATTCATAAGAAAGGTTTCCGCGCGATCGTTGGCGTTGTGTGCCGTTACGATACGGGCAGAAGCGCGCGGCACGCCGGCCTGTTCACACAATTCATTTGCCAGCTGATTTGCAGTTTCATACCGAACGCGCCGACCGGCATCCTCCACGTTCAAGTGGTCGGCCGCAGCAATGGACGCAATGTCGAGCGAACGCACCACGCACGTGATGCCATATTTGGCGGAAAGTGTGCGAACAAACTGCTCGTCCTTCTCGGCATCTGCGCCGCGAAGCTGATGGTTGATATGAAGCACACACAGGCGATCTTGCGCTATCTTGGCACGGCCTCGGCCGTCTTGCACATCCAAAACATCCGTTGCGGCCATAACCAAAAGTGCCGTAGAATCGGCGCCTCCCGAAACCATCAGCACCACAGGCGCTCCGTCAGGCACGGCCGTTGGAACAGACGAGTGATATCGGTGTGAAACAGTTGGCACGGCACCTCACAAACAAGCTACTATGATACTTTGAGTGTAAATCATGAAAGGCTCTTATGACACCACAGATTCATCTTCACATTCTTGCCAGCGGTTCAAGCGGAAATGCGGCCATTGTTGAAGGACCTCAAACGAGTATTTTAATAGACTGCGGACTTTCCCGGCGAGAATTGCTCCGTCGCTCCCAGGAACTTGACATTGATACAGATCGTATAGCTGCGGTTTTTATAACGCATGAACATTCGGACCATGTAGGCGGACTCCGTGTGTTCGCAAAGCACTTCGACGGCCCCATATTTGCCACCTCAGGAACCGCGCACATCCTTTCCCAGCGCAGCAGCATGGCCGGGGTTGAATTTTCTTTGATTTCAACGGATGCACAGAAGCGTGTCGGAGAGATATCGGTTCAAGCATTTTCCACGTCGCACGACGTAGCCGAACCCGTAGGCTTTCGTTTCAGCCTCCTTGGCGAGAAGAACCTTGAGATAGACAGTATCGGATACTGTACCGATACGGGAATCCTGACCGACGATGCTCTTACGGAACTTGCAGGTGCCCGCATCTTGGCACTTGAATCAAACCACGATGAGCATATGCTTGCCACGGGTCCGTATCCGCAGGTGCTTAAAGAGCGCGTTGGCGGGCCTTATGGACATCTCTCAAATGAGCAAGCAGCTTCTGCGCTTGCAGGGCTGATACGTCCTAACACAAGGACAGTCGTTGGCATGCATCTTTCGCGTGAAAACAATCGGCCCAGTCTTGCCGTGCGAACCCTTGCCGCCGCACTGGGCGCAGAACCGGTAAACGATACCTATACCCAGGCAAAAACGGCCGGTGGTTTGCAAGTTCTTGTCGCCGGCCAAGATTGGCCCATGAGCGTTCTCTAAAAAAGCAGCCCGGAGTAAACTCCGAACTGCTTTTTCTCACTTACGGAAAAGGAATACGTGGATGTTGAGGAACGCAAGCGCTTTTCGCAACCTCTTTTCTCGACCTCTTTCCCAGTCTTCACGCGTACCTGCTTATATCACGGTTCAACCGGCTTATGCGCAGCTTAGTCAATGGAGATCTTGGTAACGTTTGCCTTTTCGTCCTGCTTTGGAACGGAAATGGTCAGTACGCCATTGTCAAGCTTTGCGCTCAAACCCTGTGTAGCCGCATCTTTCAGATACACACCACGAGTTGCACGCCACTCAGAGGATTCCTTATGCAGGTAATTCTTACCCTTCTCCTCATCGGACTCTTTGCGTTCGGCCGTAATCGAAAGACGACCCTCATTGAGCTCAACATCGATGTCTTCGCGAGAAAGACCCGGAAGCTCTGCAGTTACCACGTACTTCTCGCCAGCGTCCTCAACGTTTACCGGAAACGCCTCAGAACTTGTGGATGAAAAAGGTGAATCAAAGAAGCTCTCTAGGCTGCCGCCAAAAGGCCAATTGCTCAGGCCACGTGCGTAACGATCAAAAGGAACCATGCTGTTCATAAAAAACCACTCCTTCACTGTTTGTATGCCATTTCTGGCATTCCGTTGTTCGATGTTGTATATGCCCATCCAATCTGATTTTAATCATTATTTTCAAATTTTCTTAGCTTGATGGACTTATGTTATCTAAGCGTCTATGACTCATATATTCCTGCGAATACTATGTGCTCATTCTTTCAAAGTTCATAAACTGAGACTTTCTTTCCAAGCAATCCACATCGCAACACGACAGATATGCGTACATGGACTAAAATATGTAACGAATAATCGCTCAACCGCGGAGGTTAACGTGGATCAGACGACATATTCTGACGAGAAGTTCCCCCTCGAAGCAGACCACACATCAGATCAGGTATCTGCCGATGAGTCGGCTGCAACGGACATTGCAACAGGTACTGCAACGGACATTGCTCGCGAAACTTCCTCAAGCTCCTCAAGCAATCATCTCAAAATGAAAGATTCAGATGCGGTCGCACAGGCAGTTGAAAGCGAGTATGAGACTGTTGAGGCGTTCTCTGGCGAAACCTCCTTTGAGGGAGATCCCGAGAATGACGTTGCATCATCTCATGAGCACGTTTATCACGAGCGCCACATGAGTGATGGACATACGCATACACCGTACGTCCGTGAGCGTCGCGCGCATAAAACCGTAGCCCCCATCAACGATTTTGCTCGCGATGAGGAAGATGAAGCCGCCGTCTCGCATGACTCCGAATTTACGCTTAGCAGGGCGCATCACGGTCATGGCAGTCGCAGTTGGCGTCGATCAAAAGCCGAGATCGCACAGCTCAAAAAAGATCTTCATTATGGTCAGTACTTGCAGGTTCCCAAGGGGCAGCGCGACATCTTTGTAAAGAAAGAGCGCCGCATGCACGCAGGTTCTCTGATTGCAGCCGTTGTAGTACTTGCAATTATCGCCGTTGTTGCCTATTTCCTCTGGACGTGGATGTCCGCCACCTGGGGATCTGCCGTCCGGTAGATATTCTCGACAGATATTCGGCAGGCAAAAATGTTGTCTCGGAGGTCAAAGTATCATCGTAGTGATCTTTGCCTCGCTCGCCTTTAGGGAGACTGCCATGAGAGTCGATCCAAACAGCCTTCAGTCAATCTTACAGGCTGATACGTCAAAGATTCAGCAGCAGGCCAACGCATGCCAGTCGCAAATAGACGCTGTATACGATGTCATTAAATCCGATAGCGCCGCAAAAGGAGCTGCCTACGACAGCGCGAGGGATTACCTAAGCCAGGTAAAACTTCCCGCCCTTCAATGTCAGGTCATTTTTCTTGATGCCCTCATGAGCGATATCAATGCAGATATCGAAGCCCTTTCAAGCTTTGAGGGAGAAGTGCTCGACTCATCTGAACTCGAAACAAAGATCTCCATGTATGACCAACTTATCTGCAACCTGGAAGAGAAGTTGAGGGGCACGGTTGATAAGGGCCCGACGTTCGCCTACTCATTGGAACAGCTCATCAGTCTCTATAGGACAGCACAGAACAGACTGCAACAAAAGCTTCAGATCCTGAACAGCTACACAAGCAACAGCTCTATCTATTCAAATTCATGCCAGGAGGTATCTCGCCTAAAAGAGGCGACAAACGCACTGGGGCAGGCCAGTTATAGCGCATCTACAAACATATATGATCTTAGCCAGGTCACTAACGGCTCATGGAACAGCGACGAGATGCGAAGCAAATACTGGCAGTCTGTCATCGATCTTTTTCTCAATAACAAGAATGCGCTCCCCTCGATCCGCGCCTATATTCTTAACGAGCTCAAGGGTACCAACGACAGCACTCTCTTTGGCGGTGACCCTGTTAATCTGTCCACGGGAAACTTTATCCACCAACGCAACTTTTTGACGATGGGAGGATTGTTCCCACTTTCGTTCTCACTTGTCTATAACTCTCTGGACGAAGGAGAGAAAGTCCTCGGAAAGGGATGGAGCCAGAACTTCGGTCTGCGCATACAACAGCATGCCTCAGGAATGGTAAGTCTCCGTATGGCTGACGGTCATGAAGCTCTCTTCTTCCCTGAAGGAAAAGAATATGCAGGAGCTACTGCGGAAGGAGTGCTTGCACACCACAAAGATGGAGGCTGGGAGTATATCGATAATCTTTCGACCAGATTTCTCTTTGATAGCAGAGGAGTTCTTATACAGATAAGCGATGCGGATGGTTGCAGTGCTCATCTCTCCTACACTAAAGAAGCTCTTCTCGAAAGCGTTATCAGTATCTCCGGCGAGCAGCTCAACTTCTTCTATGAGAATAATCTGTTGGTAAAGGTAAGCGATTCCACCGAGAGAGCGATACAGCTTGATCACAAGGAAAACTTACTCGTAGCTCTTACCAATGAGCTCGGATATACCCAGCGCTACGAATATGATGACTTCGGAAGGATGAGCAGTCTCACAAATCACAACGCTGAGATCACGCTGAGAAATGAGTATGATGATCAGGGCCGTGTAAAACAGCAGTCGTTTGCTAACGGCTCTACAATCTCCTATCAGTTTGACGAATCCGGACATAAACTCACTCTCATCGACCAGGAAGATTATAAGACTGTCTACGAGAGCGACGGATTATACCGAACGGTCGCCTGTGAACGTACAGACGGTACAGAACGTTTTGAATATGACCGTCGTAATCTACGAATCTGTCATATAAGCAGGCAGGGATACAAGACACGCTTTCTGCATGATATGTCAGGCAGGATCAGCTCCATTATCAATGCTGAAAACCAATCGCTTGCGTTCGAGCGCAATGAAACGGGCCAGCCGCTGAAGATTGAACTGGAAGGTAAAGTACTCGCACACAACACCTTTGACAAACAGGGACATCTGACCTCGCGCAAAGATGCGCTCGGCAGAACAATACAGCTCTCATATGACAAAACAGGGAAGCTCATTGAATTAACTCAGCCGGATAACAGCACCGTTGTCTTAACGAGAGATGCACACGGTAATGTTATTCACATTAAAGGAGCTCCTGGCATACAGGTGAGCTATGAGTATGACAGCTTAGGCAGAGTGATCTCTCAGACAAATGCTGACGGCGGTGTTACACGCTACGAGTATGACGCTTGCAGCAATGTTGTAGGCGTTACTGATGCACTGGGCCATCATCGCTGTTATCGCTACGACGCGTGCGGCAATATGGTTGAGATGGTTGATTATGACGGGCTCTCCATAAAGCGTTCCTATGACGTGTTTGGTTTGCTGCGTAGTGCCACAGACAAAATGGGCGGCGTCTGTACCTTTGAATACGACAGGCTCTGGAGGCTTACCAAGATCACTGACCAGCTCGGCGCTTCAACCACATATGCATACGATCCATCAGGAAGACTGGCGAGCATAACAAATGCTCTTGGAGAATCTACACAGTATTACTATGATGCTGATGACAGATGCACGCAGGTAACTTATCCAAACGGCTCACAAGCTTACTTTGTGTACGATAAACTGGGCCGTATAACACAAGTCACAGATTGTTCTGACACAGTAACACGCTTTTTCTATAACCGTTTTGGCAAGGTAGACAAAATGATCGATGCTGCGGGGAATACGCGCCTTGCAGAGTACGATGACGGTGGACAACTTGTTGCTCTAACAGACGAAATGGGTGCAAAGACCCTGTTTGACTATGATGCCCTGGGACAGGTAAGTGCTATCACCAATCCGTATGGCATGAAAAACAGGTACGAATACCTGCCAGGAGGTCTTCTCGCACGATCTTTTATGGTCGATGGTATTGAATGGTCGTATGCCTATGATGCATGCGGACGCATAAAAGAGATACGTCAAGGTGAAGGTGCATCATGGTCGCTAACACGTGATCTCTTGGGACACATTACGGCTATTCAGGGAGAGGACGGATGGTCGAGGCACTATGAGTATGATGCGCTTGGCATGTGTTCATCCATACGGGATGCCAATGGCAATCTTACTCGCTATAAAAGAAATGCCTTCGGAGAACTTGCACAGACCATTGATGCGCTCAATAACATCGCAGAATTTAACTACGATGCCCGGGGCAGTCTGGTAAGTATTATTCAATCAGATAGTGAAGGATCTCTTCGAAAGACTTGCTACAAGCGCGATCTTCTCGGCCGCACGACAAAAGTCATCGATCCTCTCGGGCAAGAAACAAGGTATACCTATAACGAGCTTGGCCGCTTAGCAGCTGTTTTTGATGCTGAGGGTCATACGACTTCATATGGTTATACGCCGGCAGGAACACTGCAAAGTATCGGTTACGACGACGGACGAACGGTCGATTTCGGCTATGATGCCCTAGGTCGGCTGTCCAACATCAAAGACTGGCTGGGCACTACCGCAATCAAGCGTGATGCGGCAGGACGTATCGTCTCTACGGAAGACTCCTCAGGCAGCATACTCGGCTACGAACGAGGACTTGCCGGAGAACTTACCAGTCTTGTATATCCTGACGGGGAACGTGCATCATACGAATACGATAATTTTGGCAGGCTTACACGCCTTGCAACCAGGAACAAATCGGTTTCATACGAATACGATCAGCTCTCACGTCTTATACGTAAGAGCGCTTCCGATGGTCTTAAGACACGTTACGAATACGATGCCTGCAGACGCATAACAGCTATGACGCACCTTGATAGCGAAGGGGAACTTATCCGCCTTGATTTTGGCTATGACGCTGAGGGAAACAGGGTACGCAAGAGCGTGAGGAACAGAAATCTGCCTGAATGCGCAGGCGATTTTACGTATGCCTATGATGAGTTGAACCGCCTTATAAGCGCCAGCCGTAACGACCACATCTTGCGTTCTTATGGATATGACGCATTTGGAAACCGTCTGTGGGACGAAACTGCCGGCGTACGCACAACGTATACCTATGATGCAGCCGACCGTCTGACTCGTATGATAAAAGATGGTATGGCCACGGACTTCTTATATGATGCACGAGGGAATCTTCGTGCCGTCTCTCAAGACGGCCGCGATCTTAACAGCTTTGAATACGATGCTGCTAATCGGCTTATCCAAGCGGTCGATCACGAAGCGCAGCAGACTGCAAAGTATAGCTATAACGGTCTCGGGCGGCGCGTCTCGCAGTGTCTGTCGAGCCAAAATGATCTGGCAACTGTCAAGACGACCAAATACGTATATGACCTTAGGCGCACAGGCAGGAGCCTGCTGCAGAGATCCGATGAGAGCGGCTATGAATCCCTGGTATGGGACAGCTCACCTGTCGCAGCATTCTCAGGGTCCGAGACAAATTGGTTTGCCTGCGATGACCTGGGAAGTCCCTTGGAGACACTCAGATCAGACGGCAGCTCACTCGGCCGTGTTATGTATGATGAGTTCGGCCAAGTAACAGCAGGTGATCCGCTGGCTTCTTCAGGACTTGGCTTTGCGTCCTACGGTCAGGAACCGATATCAGGCTTGCTGTTTGCGGAGGCTCGAGAATACAATCCGCATATCGGACGCTTTATAGCACGAGATCAGCAGGCGGGCCTTGCTGCATTCACACAGACCCTCAACAGATACACCTACTGTTGGAACTCGCCGCTGGGATACATTGATGTCAATGGCCTTTGGCCGCAACCGCAAGACATTTACAACGGCATAGAGACGGGCGTTACGGGATTCTTCAATGGGGCAAAAGCTGTTTGGGATGCTCTTCCTATCCCCCAGCCCGTCAGAGAGTTTATGTCTGACACGGGAACGTTTTTCATAGGCGGCCTGCGCTGGATGGCTGAGCTTGACTTTAAGAGCATGGCGGCAGTCCCGGCTCTCATAGCATCGCCGTTCTCACTGCCTCTTGCGGGATGGATCTACCTTATTGGATCAGCACCATCACTTGTCGGCATCAATGATTTCAGCGATGTAGCCGCTGCCTTCACAATGTCGCCTTTGGGCGAGCAGGCCCTTGATCTGGCGTCCTTCAGCCGCGATGAGAACGGGATATATCACGCCAAGCAGGAATGCTGGCAAGCGCCCTTTGGTTACAACGATTTCTTTGACTATATATTCAGAGGTCTTACGTCAGCACCATCTAAGCCACCAAAATATGAATTCGCTGTAGGCAATGTCAATTACACCCTCTGGCTCTGGAAGGGGGATTACTTTAACTTGGGAGCAGGAGCTGAGACAGGCATCTATCATGGAAATGGTTTTCATAAACAATCAGGTACCAATACAAGCCTTCCGATGAAACTCAACCTCTACGATAAGGATGGCAATGTCATCTTTGTCTATGATCCCAAACAAGCGAACTGGTGGATAACGGGCTTCAACCCAAGAATTCAGGATGCTCATCAAGAGGATCTTATCGCTTATGGCTCGATTGACTTTTCGACAAATCCAGAGTTGTGGAACGCTTTCTATGCTAGATATCACAGCCAAGTAGGTTGGTGCTTTGATGAGAGGAGAAAGGTCGCATACTATGCATGGCAATAGCAGAAAAGGAATCACTTCTTTGCTCGCTCTAATTCTCTCAGCACTCGTCGCTCTTATAGGCTGTAGTCAAAGTCTAGGACACAGTAAGCGCTCTATGATGTCCGTCGAGGAGGCGAGCGCGGATTGCCTTAAGGAGGTTTCCTCTCTCATACAGAACTCCGATACAGATAACTTCCTCGCAGCTTTTTCCGAAAAAGCAAAATCAGAGGATCCCGAACTTGCTGCAAAAGCAGAAAAGGTGATGTCGCTTATGGGTGGAGGTATCATGAGTGAAGGTGATTTCTATATGAGCGTAGGAAGTATCTCATCTGGTGCCATATATGTTGTTAGTTCCGCAACGGTAACAGCACCTGACAGTACAAAATGGCAAATCCATATCACCGACTGTACATACAACAAGGAGGATCCCTCTCAAGTCGGTCTGAAATTAATCGAAATCATACCCTATTCGGATTGGGACGCTCCTAAAGGTTTTGGATGGTATAGCGAAGCAAGTGGTCAAAGCCACTTTGGCATACGCCTTATCACCAGCTGGGAAGGCTGGGACCCTTATACCAGCCCGTATACGTGGTAGGCATACAGCAATGAGTAGCAGCTCTCATAAACTCTTCTCACCAGCCCTTATTCTGGTACTCTCGATTCTGGTTGTTCTTTCAGGATGCCGGATAAACTCTGGTCATGGTCCTCGTTCAACCATGTGGGATAGAGACGCCTCCGCTGCCTGCCTTGAAGAGGTCTCACAGCTTATCAAAAACTCTGATGTTGACGGTCTTGTGGCTGCTTTTTCTGAGGAAGCAAGGTCAAACGATTCTGAGCTTGCTGCAAAAGCAGAAAAGGTGATGTCGCTTATGGGTGGTGGTACTCTGGAAGAGAGCTACTTCGGAGAACGTGAAGGAAATATCCCTAGCGGGAGTATTCGCATTATTAGTATGGCAACAGTAGTAGCTCCTGACGGTACAAAATGGCAGATACACATTACAGATTGCACATATGACCGTGATGACCCCTCAAGAGTAGGTATTCGTGAACTCCAAGTAATACCCTATTCAGACTGGGATGCCCCGAAGGGTTTTGGATGGCATACTACAAGCCTTGATTCTCCTGCTGGCATACGTCTCATCACCAGCTGGGAAGGCTGGGATCCCTATACCAGCCCGTATACGTGGTAAGAAGAGGATATAGCAATGAGCGGCAACTTTCACAGGTTTTTCTTGCCAATACCCGTCCTGATTCTCTCGATCCTGATCGCTCTTTCGGGATGCCGGATAAATTCAGGGCATGGCCCTCGTTCAACCATGTGGGATAGAGACGCCTCCGCTGCCTGTCTTGAAGAAGTCTCACAGCTCATTAGAAATTCCGATGCTGATGGCCTCGTAGCTGCTTTTTCTGAGAAGGCAAGATCGGACGACCCTGAGCTTGCTGAAAAAGCAGAAAAGGTGATGTTGCTTATGGGCGGAGGTACCATGAGTGATGAAGATCTCTATGTTACTGTTGGTGGACTCAGGTATGGTGTTACCTATATTGTCAGCTCAGCAACAATAACAGCACCTAACGGTACAAAATGGCAGATTCACGTTACGGATTGTACCTACAATAAAGAAGACCCCTCCTATTTAGGTCTGAAAACGTTTGAGGTCATACCCTATTCAGATCGGGATGCTCCGAGAGGCTTTGGGTGGCACGATGAACTTGATCAATTTCCAATGGGTATACGTCTCATCACCAGCTGGGAAGGCTGGGACCCCTATACCAGCCCTTATACGTGGTAGTATGGTATCTGGATGAAGGGAGAAACGATGCCATCGGATCAGATAGTATCAAGCGTGGCGGAAGCTGCCGCCAGCGCCGTACGCCTCATGACCGGACTTGAAACGTATCGTTCGTTTAAGCTCAATCGTGCAACATCCGTTGCAGATGGCATTCCGCCTACTAACCATGACGACATAGCGGACACGGCATCCTCATATTGCAACGCCTACGCTGATTCAATGGAGCGCGATGCCAAAGCTTTCAGGCAGATCGGTATAACCCTCGCCGAAGCCGATGCGATGGCAGCGGCAAGCATAGAAAGTATCTCATGATGTACGCCGATACGAGTGATTCCTCCTTTAACGGGCAGCTTATGCGGCTTGAGGAAGCGGAAGCCTCTCTGAAAAATAAGATCCAAACTCTTGAGGCTGACATGGAGGATATCAATAGGTCGATCGGAACGATTACTGAGATGGCTTATACTCAGGAACACACAGGCCTGAGCTCTTCGGAAATTGACGAGGTATTGCATTTGCGCAGCGCGATCATGTCAGGATGCGAGGAGGAAATAGAAGCTTCTCGCAGAAAACTATGGGAGATCGACCGCATACGTGATGACCTGTATGGCCAGAGAAACTGCTTTTCTTATTGAGAAAGTATTGAGAAGATACGTCGAAACCCTGTCGGGATCCTGAATCCCAAGGGAACTCTTACAACCAAGGATCCTGTTCGAACAGCGGCTCAACTTCTGGACGACGGTCAGAATATGGGTCATAGCCGTCATCATCTTCGTTTTCCGCACGAATGAATTCCGACTGCTTCGGCACTGATTTTTTGGAAGCAAGCTTTTTGGCAGCGGGCTTTCTGGGAGCTGATTTTTTGACGAGATTCTTTTGGGTAGACGTTTGTGATGATTTCAACTTTTTCAAAGGGCTTTTGTATTGCATTGGTTGTATCGGAGTATGTGACGAGAAGCCAGTACGCTCTTCGCCATTGCCAACTGCAACAGCACTAAGAGGAGCTTCCCTAGGTCTAGCATCATCTTTTATCGAATCGTCTTTCGTGCCATCACTGTCCATACGCTGCCTCCGAACTCCAATTTCACCGCTCTTCTCGCCTGATACGTTATAAGCTCAAGTATAGCAATGAGCACAAAGATGAAACGTTCTCAAGGTCTCAAACGTATTACAGATAAGGAGGTGCTACGGTGAGCCATCAAAAACAAACGTCTCGCGACGACACGGGCTTCGACGCAAAACGTATCGGCAAAGTTTTGGAAGACTACGGTGACACGGTTTATCTCGTCGCCCTTAACCAAACTCGCTCTCCCACCGATGCTGAAGATATCTCCCAAGACGTGTTTATGCAGCTTTTAAACTCATCCACTGCATTTGCAGACGAGCAACACCTTAAAGCTTGGCTCATTCGTGTAACCCTCAACAAATGCCATGATTTATATCGGCATCCTTGGGCAAAGAAAGTCGAGCTCATGGATACCTCAGACAGAACAGCTCTCGGCACAGCTCCCCTCTCAACACCCGATCCCTCGGATGCAATCATCAAAAAGCTCGCAGAAAACGAAATTTGGCAGGCTATTGGAACACTACCGGAACAGCTTCGGGCAATTGTGCTTCTTCGGTATGTAGAAAATTATTCAACAAAGGAGATTGCCCGCATTTTCCACTGTCCGTCTGCAACCATTCGCACACGCCTTCATCGCGCTCTTCAAGAAATGAAACCATTACTTCACGTAGACTGGGAGGATACTCATGTCTAAAGACGCCCTTGAAGAACTCAGATCAATCGCTGCAGAAATCAAACTTCCCGGCCATGTAAAAGAAGCGGTGCTAACAAAAGCGGAGAACTCTCCCCAGCAAACAGATCACCGACACGCGTTCTCGCAGGCAACCACTCGACGCAGATTTATATATGCCAGTGGCATTGCGGCGACAGCAGGTGTGATATTCATAGGATTGAGAGCTTTTAGCGGCTCATTTGAAAAAATTTCCGAAGAAAACTCATTCGTTTTGAAAGCCTATGCCGAAGGAATGAGGGAGAACGATTCCAAACCTGAAGAAAATCGCACGGCTCTCATGCCGATAAAAACAATTGGAAATTGGAGCTCGTTCAGCCGTGGAGACGATCCGTCCATGTGGTCAATGAGTCACACCATGAATCTGTCATGCACTACGGTGAGAGTCAAACAGCTGAGTTATTCGCTCAGAGGAGAGTACGTAAGACCCAACGGTGAAGATATTACGGAGGAAAAAATCTTCTTTGACTTGCTGGCAAATGACCCTTCTGAAAATGAAACCGCAGGAGCACCTTCTACAGAATTTTCCGTCACTCTTTCCGATAAAAACGCACGCGAGAAGAGCGGCACAACAGATACTGACTCCGCCGATAGAAACGATATAACGCGCAATCTTACCGTTCATTTTCACGACAATGGAGAGCTACAAGCGCTGAGCAATCAAATAAACGATCTTCATATTACCGACTCTCCTGAAAGCGAGGTCTCAGAAGATCTTCTGAAACAACGAGAGCACCTCACCAATAAGATGCTGCTCATTGCCGAGAAGCACTTCTCGGAAATTCTCACGAAAACAGAAATCGTTATAGAGGCGACCTTTACGGACGAAAGCGTCCAATCAAAGTCGTACCTCGTAAAACCTGCGCAAGACTTTGACCGGCTCTACTTTGCCTGGCTTGAGTCATTCGTAGACTCCAGTGTGGCTCTCAGCATAAACCGAAATGATACGGCGGCACAAGCAAAGCGGGATGAACTCTATGCCACCCCGCCTCAGCTGTATACCGTTACGGAACTGTCGTGATTGGTGCTGGCGACATTGCTTCACCTTGCCGCCGGCAACCAGCAACCAACAACCAGCAATCAACGGCGTTTTTCTCGGCGTATAACGCTTAGTTCACGGTGCTTGCAGCACTTGCCGCAGCGCCCTGAGCACGACGTGCCACCAGGTTACCGTCATCGTCGGTGTCGATAAGGACGGTGTCACCCTCGTGGAGCTCGCCGGCAATGATGAGGTTTGCCACCTGATCAACTACACGCCGCTGAATCAGGCGCTTCAAGGGACGCGCGCCGTACACGGGATCCAAACCGTCCAGTGCCAACGACTGCACCGCAGCATCAGAAAGCTCCAAGGTCATGCGCTCACGAGCCAAACGTGCACGAACATCCTTGAGCTGGATATCCACGATCTTCTCGATATCGGAAAGACCAAGCGGCTGGAAGATGACCACGTCGTCGATGCGGTTCAGGAACTCCGGACGGAACGCGCCTCGCAGCGCATCCATAACCTGCTTGCGAGCCTCCTCGTTCAAACCGGAAACGCCTGCGCCGGCAATGAACTGAGAGCCGACGTTGCTGGTCATGATGATGATCGTATTCTTGAAGCTGACTACACGACCCTGACCATCCGTCAGGCGACCGTCATCAAGCACCTGCAAAAGCACGTTGAATACATCCGGATGGGCCTTTTCCATCTCGTCCAGGAGCACCACGGAGTACGGATGGCGCCGCACGGCCTCGGTCAGCTGGCCACCCTCGTCATATCCCACATATCCGGGAGGAGCACCGATCAAACGCTGCACCGAGAACTTCTCCATGTACTCGGACATGTCAATACGAACCAACGAACGCTCATCGTCAAAGAGGAGCTCGGCCAGCGCTTTTGCCAGCTCGGTCTTACCGACACCGGTGGGTCCCAGGAAGAAGAAACTACCCAGCGGACGGTTAGGGTCGGACAAGCCCGCGCGACTTCTGCGGACTGCCGCAGCAACCGCAGACACGGCTTCGTCTTGACCAATAACGCGCAGGTGAAGTTGGCTTTCAAGGTTCTTGAGCTTGTCCATCTCGCCCTGCATCATCTTGGATACGGGCACGCCCGTCCACGAAGAAACCACCTCGGCAATCTCATCCGTGGTAACTTCCTCTTTCAGAAGTCCTCCGTCTTCCTGTTTGGCGAGAAGTGCTTTCTCGGCTTCATCATATTGGCGCTGAAGCTCAGGAATTGTGCTGTAGCGAAGCTCGGACGCGCGCGCAAGATCTCCGTCACGCGTAGCTCGATCCATCTGCGTGCGAGCATCTTCCATTTGCGCTTTCAGCTCCTGGACCTTATCGATGGCACTGCGTTCGTTTTGCCAGTTTGCTTTCATGCCGTCAAGCTTTTCTCGCGTTGTGGCAATTTCCTCACGCAGGGCCTCAAGACGCTCCTTTGATGCGGCATCCTCTTCCTTCATGAGAGCCTGCTCCTCAATCTGCATCTGAGTGAGCTGGCGATCCACCGCATCAATGTCTGACGGCATTGAGTCGAGCTCCATGCGAAGGCGAGAAGCAGCCTCATCTACCAAGTCAATGGCCTTATCAGGCATGAAGCGATCAGAGATGTAGCGATTGGAAAGGTCGGCAGCGGCTACCAGCGCAGAGTCCGTAATACGAACGCGGTGGTGCTGCTCATACTTCTCTTTCAGACCGCGCAAAATGGAGATAGTGTCCTCAACGGACGGCTCGGAAACCAACACGGTTTGGAAACGACGGGCAAGCGCCGCGTCCTTCTCGATATATTTGCGGTACTCGTCCAAGGTTGTTGCACCAATGGCACGCAGCTCACCACGGGCAAGTGCGGGCTTCAAAATGTTGCCCGCATCCATGGAGCCCTCGGTGGCACCGGCGCCCACAATGGTGTGGAGCTCATCGATGAAGAGGATGATGCGACCGTTGGCCTTGCTGACTTCCTTTACGACGCTCTTAAGACGATCCTCAAATTCGCCGCGATATTTTGCGCCCGCCACCAGCGCGGACATGTCAAGCTCAATGAGCTCCTTGTCGCGCAGTGTTGAAGGGACGTCGCCGGAAACCATACGCTCCGCCAAACCTTCCACGATGGCGGTCTTGCCGACGCCCGGCTCGCCGATAAGCACGGGATTGTTTTTGGTACGACGGCTGAGTACCTGAATGGTACGACGGATTTCCTCAACGCGACCGATGACCGGATCAAGCTTGCCTTGGCGCGCCAGATCCGTGACGTTGCGTCCGTAATGCTCCAGCGCTTCAAACTCAGGTTTTGCGTCCTGTGAGGTCACGCGCTCATCACCACGAAGATCGTTGTACACTTCCTCCACGCGCTTGGCGGTCACACCGGCATCGCGCAGGATACGACCGGCTTCGGACTTGTCACTGGCGAGTGCCGTCAGCAGGTGCTCGGAGGTTACATAGGAATCCCCCAGCTTTGTAGCCAGCTTCTCAGCTTCATTGGTTACCTTGATCAGGTCATTCCCAAGGCCAATCTGAGCGCCTCCGCTTACGTGAGGCGCACGACCGATAGCATCATCTACCTGAGCTTCAATGGCCTCGACATCGGCACCGACCTTCTCCAAAATAGAGCGCAGATTACGCTCATTGCTGTCAAGCAGCGCCTTAAGTAAATGAAGAGGAGCGATCTCTGCGGCCTCCGCGTCTCCGGCAATACCGAGTGCTCCTTGCAGAGCTTCTTGGGCAGTCACCGCCCATTTATCAATTCTCATAGCATCATTCCTTCCTCTCCTGGCACGCCCGGCCATGACGATTGGAAGAATCTTGCGTTTCCACAAGCTTGAACTCTTGGACTTTGATCCATCGCCAAGCACAATAACAGACGTGCCGGAAATCATTTTTAATCGTGAGTAGTATTCCCTCTAGCATGGTTTTTATACAATATCTAAGTCTGCTACTAGTAGATTTTCTAACTTATGGATATTCAATTTACTGTAAACAGCTTTATTAATATGGATTTCTCACGAGAGACGTCAAAAATGCAGGACTAATCAAGAGCCTCGTAGTCTCTCATTTTCCACTCACTAATTGCTTCTTTATACGTGCGATCGCCCAACTCATCCCAAAATGACGCGAGAGAAGATGCCGAAACCGCTGCCTGCACGTTTTCGCCGCACGTCTGAACGCTTCCGTCTTTCAGCACAAGCGATTGGAACCGATTGCGTATCGCTGGAGTTACTTGATGGGATGTCATGATGACGGTTCTGTCCGTATCCTCCATAACCGTATCAATCAGACTATCCACTGATGCGGCATCCAAATGCGCAAAGCTTTCGTCATAAATCACGATCTGGGGTTCAAACAGAAAAATCCGAGCCAGCGCCAGCCTTTGTCGCTCTCCACCGGACAAACTACTCCCCGACTGATCAATCTTGTGATCAAGCCCATCCGGATAGCGAGTAAGGATCTCTTCAAAACCCGATTTCTTGAGAGCGGCAATTACGGCATCGTCAGTAAAGTCTTTGCAGAACAACGTGATATTATCCCTGATGCTCGCATTAAAAATGAAGGTCTGCTGGGAACATGGGATGATAAAACGCGCATACTGTTCGGCTTTATACCGCTCAATAGGCTGCCCATCCAAAAGAATCCGTCCTGTATCCGGCTTTATCGCATCGGTAAGCAGCTGTATCAACGTAGTCTTACCGCTTCCCGAATCGCCTTCAAGAAGATACTTGCCACCGTGCTCTAAACTGAGGCACACATCTGACAGAATAGGACGTTCTTTGTCATAGCTATACGACACATGATCCACGGTAAGGTTTGAAAACCGCTGAGGAATATCTTTTGTTCCATCTTCAACAGCACTTTTCTTATCGAGAAGAGCGCGGAACTTTTTGATAATCTCTTCGGCACCGCGCATATCGGTAATAGCATCGCTTACATTTTGAATAGGATTTGCAATATAGACCACAAGCTGAGAAGCAGCCACCATCATGCCAACCGTCATCAAACCCTGAAGGGTAAGGATGGCACCAATGAAATAAATGCCGATATAGATAATCTGGCCAACGGTAAACGAAAGCAGACGCGCCAACGAACCAAAATAACGCGCTTGGAATTTACTCTCTTCCCAGCTTTGGTTTGCTTTACTCATTGCTTCTCGCGAGGCTTCCGTAAGATGAAAACTCCTGAGAAGATCAAAGCCTTCAAGGTGCTCGTTGGCAGTAGCCGTAAAACGTTCTGCAGACTTGGACTGTTCTGCTCGCCTTTTGGAAATACGCGGAGCCATGACTTTAGGAATCAGCATCTGAATGGCAATCATGGCAAAAATGAATAAAACAAGCCATGGTGAAATAAACAGAAGCACCACTAAACTGACTATGCCAGAGAAGATATCTACCAGCGTATCCATAAACACACGGAAATACGTTTCATCAAGCAAATCAAGGTCATTGGTAAGTACCGAGAGCCAATGACTCGTATTGTGCGTATGGAACTCAGGAATCGACTGACCAAGAATCTGCTTCATCAAATCATCACGCAAGTGTGACTGGCTGCCACGGAGCACGGACCACCGCAGGCGCCTGCATACCAGGTCCACGAAGAAGTAGCAGAAAATATACAAGCCAAACCAAAGTCCATAGTTCAAGGCATCCGAGAGTTTGCCGCTCATGGCAAGATCAATAGACTGAAGCATCACGTATGAAAGCGCAATTTCAAACAGACTGCTTAAGAGGGAGAAGACAATAAATAGGATCAGTTTGCCTTTTTGATTGAAATACAAATACCTAAGCATGTGTTCTCCCTCTTGGATGCCTTAGATGTTATTTGTATAGTTTACCTCTTTATGCGTCTTTCTCGGCATCGTCTTCAACATCTTCAGCATCTGACGACATACCCAAAAGGCGTTGCATAATCTGCTCAGGACTCGACTCCTCGTAGCGGGCAAGCGAGGTAATACGCTCACGCATCTTGTACTCGTGCAGCTCGTCCTCAAGCTCGCGGACACGGGCGCGGAGCTCGTCGATTTCATCGTCCTTCTCGACAGCACGCTCGCGCATGTCGAGAATACGCACGACACCGGCAAGGTTGATGCCCTCGTCCGTCAGCTTGGCCACAAGGTTCAGCCGGTCGATATCTGCACGCGAATACAGACGCGTATTACCGCGGGATCTGCCGGGATTGACCAGACCCTTCTGTTCGTAGACGCGAAGGGTCTGTGGATGCATGCCCGTAAGCTCAGCCGCGACACTAATCATGTAGAGCGGTTTATTGCGACTTTCCCGACTTTTGCGATTCTCGTCGCTCTTGCGCGCCATCGTTTACACATCCTTTCGGTAGCTGCGAGCGTCGTCGTCCTTCAGAGACTCCAACGCCTCGCGCTCCTTCTTGGTCAGTCTTGTAGGAACCTTCACGTCAACCGACACATACAAAGCTCCACGAGAATCCGGATTTTTCACGCGCGGCGCACCGAGCTCGCGGAAGCGGAACGTCTTGCCGTTCTGTGTACCGGCGGGAACCTTCAGGCGAACCGTCGTGCCGTCGGGTGTAGGAACTTCAACCGTTGCACCAAGAGCGGCCTCATACATACTGATGGGCAGCTCCATCCTCACGTCAGCGCCATCGCGCTTGAACACCGGATGTGGATCAACCTTGATGGAAACCACCAGGTTACCGCGCTGTCCGCCGTTAATTCCGTATTCGCCACGCTTCTTGTACCTGAGCTTCATGCCGTCGTACGCGCCCGCAGGTATCTTGATAGTCAGCGTTTGCTCATCGCCCGTCGAAGGAATGCGGTAAGTTGCTTTGCGAGAAGTACCTTTAAGGGCCTCATCAAAGCTCACCTCAACGGACATCGTCAAATCTCCGCCGGCAGATGGCCTGTTAGCAGCAGCTCGACCGCCACCGAAAATGGATGAGAAGTCGAAGCCTCCCATACCGCCCATACCGCCAAAGATATCGGCAAAATCAGCGCCGTCGACATTGGTGGTATAGGTGTAGCCGCCCTGCGTGCCGCGACCTCCAAAACCCGAGCCCGGAATGCCACCGAACATGAGCATCTGGTCGTATTCCTTGCGCTTGGATTCGTCTGAAAGTGTGTTGTACGCCTCGGAAATCTCCTTAAACTTATTCTCATCGCCGCCCGCATCAGGATGATATTTAGCAGCGAGCTTACGGAAAGCTTTCTGGATGTCGCTCTTCGAGGCGTCGCGCTTCACACCTAATACGTCATAAAATGTTTTCTTACCAGCCATGACTAAGCACGACCTCCTCTCATAAAAAGTTTTACTTACTTGGTGTCCTTGTCACCGCCTGCATCAGCAGCATCGCCGTCGCTCGCGTCATCAGCAATATCGACATCCTTGCCGGCATCCGTATCTTTATCGCCCTCTTCGGGACGCTTGGGTCCGCCGTGCGTCACCGTCACCATGGCGGTGCGGATGACCTTGCCGCCCATGCGATAACCCTTCTGATATACCTGTGCGACGCTTTCATCGTATGCCTCGGCATCCTCAACCCGGCCGACCGCCTGATGCGACAGCGGATCAAACGCCTCACCGGCAGGGTCAATTACGTTGACGCCCTCTTTGTTCAGTACGCCTACGAGCTTGTTCTTTACCGCAGAAACGCCTTCGACAAACTGTACCGACTGCGAATCCGTGAGATTATCGGCGTGCTCAATCGCACGCTCCAAGTCGTCAATGACTGGCAAGAGCTCGACTACCAACTTCTCCGTTGCGCGCTCGCGCTCATCCAGGCGCTCCTGAGCCGTGCGACGACGGTAATTATCCCAGTCTGCTTGCAGACGCACAAATCTATCGGTGGCCTCTGCGGCTTCCTTTTTGGCGGCCTCAATCTGATCCGCTACGGAATCAAGCTGAGCCTGCAGAGCATCGCGCTCGGAGCGAGCCTTATCGGCGTCCTCCGCAATCTCACGCTCCGCCTGCTCTTCTCCCCGACGGATAGCCTCTTCAACCATGGCCTGCTCGTCAAGGTCATCAGCGGCAGCCGCACCTGCGGCACCGGCAGCGTCATCTCCGTCTACACCGGCGGCGCCCACCTGTGCGCCTCCGTTATTCTCATTTTCAAAAGCGGCGTCTTTGCCCTCATCAATTGGCACGTTCACGTCACCCTCCTTCTATGTACGAGGGAGGCAGCCGGTCAAAGCCGGCCACCTCCCCAATGCGAACGTCTTGCTTCTCTGACTTCCGTTTGCCCCTAGCGCACGGCAATGGCGAGAAGCCCTTCCGCTCGCACCTTAGTTCTGAGACTTGTCGTCGTCAACAACCTCGTAATCAGCATCTTCAACATCGCCGTCGGAAGAGTTGCCGGCAGAGGCACCGTCTGTGCCCGCGGTCTGAGCCTGAGCGTCAGCGTACGCTACTTCGGCAAGTTTGTGTCCGACTTCCTGGAGCTTCTCGCCGGCTGCCTTGATGGCCTCGATGTCGGTGCCTTCAAGTGCCTTACGAGCCTCAGCAACGGCCTCCTCGGTAGCCTTCTTCTGATCCTCGGGGACCTTGTCGCCAAGATCCTTCAGCGTCTGCTCGGTGCCGTACGCAAGAGAGTCGGTCTGGTTGCGGACCTCAATCTCGTCCTTGCGCTTCTTGTCTTCCTCAGCGTGGGACTCTGCGTCCTTGACCA
>ERZ773197.70-NODE-70-length-79132-cov-22.619687_pt1 | contig 79132 bp, 73 predicted proteins | sample MGYA00580999_ERZ773197 | MGnify/ENA primary metagenome ERZ773197 (study PRJEB29015, sample SAMEA2738166) | human oral metagenome | biome: human oral; feature: human-associated habitat; material: saliva | place: China | collected 2185 ...
TACCTCGGAAAAGATTGCAGCTTGGTATGACTTTTATAAGAATGGATTTGTAAAACAGGAGTAATTCTAACAAATAAAATTAATGGGGAAAGGCTGTGGTAAAATGCATATGCCATTTTGATAATATTACAGTTTGAAATAATTCATTAAAAATGACCATTTCTCTACTCGATTTTGAGTAAAGAAATGGTCTTTTCTCTATTTTAGGAAAAACCTACTTATAGTTGAAAGTTGTCAAGTTATTAATTTGCATTTTGACACACGCTCATTTTATATAACTTGTTGTAATAAGCCTTAGAATAATAGCCTAATCTCTTAATCGGTACAAACCAATCTCAGAGATAGCAGGTACGGCACGCACCTCACTGATGATAAGGCGTACCTCCTTAGCAGTCTGGACAGGGAACTTCAACAAACGCTTATGACCAACAGTTGTTCCCCCTGTTACCTTCTTCCAGTTGCCCTTAGCATCCTTCACTTCAAGTGAAAACTTCTCAACACGCTGCCCCTTACGGATATCCTCCTGCACGGAAAGAACGTTGAAAGTAGCTGGCTTCTTCAACTTAAATTGGAAGACAGCCTTACCATCCTTCATCTTTGGACGTACAGATGTGTCATAATTATCGTCAATAACATTGCGACCCTTACCCTCTGAAAGCGCACAAGTAACCTTTGCCTTTGCCAAGAGATTATCAGTGAAGGTATTTACATACAACTGACGGAAACCACGAAGACTTCTTATATCTGCCTCAGAGAGTTTGCCTTCCTTATTAGGAGGGAGATTCAAGAGGAGTACACCATTCATTCCAACAGATGTGAAATAGATATCCATCAGTTCCTTAGGCGACTTCACCTTGCTATCCTGATCCTCATGATAGAACCATCCCGGACGGATAGACACGTCAATCTCAGCTGGATACCAAATAAGTGACTTTGCCTTTTCAATCTTCTTACGACTACCAAGATCCTGTCCCATCATATCACCAACAGGTGCAGTCAGTACTTCCTTCTGTGAGTTCTTTGCAATAGCATCCTGATCAAGATTATCCTTAGGAACAACACTCCATTCCATCTCACGACCACGGCCAGTCTCTGTACCAACCCAACGAACATCAGGTCCCATGACAGCTATCACTGCCTCTGGCTGTAACTTACGGATAAGTTCATACCAACGTACGAAGTCATATACCTGCTTCTTACCATTTGGACCCTCTCCGCAAGCACCATCAAACCAGACTTCACTTACCTTACCATATTGTGTAAGCAATTCTGTCAACTGTTTAACAAAGAAGTCGTTATAAGCTTCAGTTCCATAAAGTTCTGAATTACGATCCCAAGGAGAGAGATAGACACCAAAGTCCATACCATACTTCTTGCAGGCATCGCTCACCTCACGTACAACATCACCTTTACCCTTCTTCCATGGAGAGTTCTTAACACTATGTTCTGTATAAGCCGATGGCCACAAACAGAAACCATCATGGTGCTTACAAGTAAGGATAGCACACTTAAAGCCTGCTGCCTTCAACTCACGTATCCACTGATCAGCATCAAGGTCAGTAGGATTAAAGATAGCTGGTGACTCCTTACCATCGCCCCACTCTCTACCAGTATAGGTGTTTATACCATAATGCAAGAAAGCAGTAAGTTCCTGACGCTGCCAATTAAACTGACGAGCAGAAGGAACGACATTTGCTGCCTTACGAACAATTTCCGCAGGAGAATCTGTCGGATTGATTATTACAACATTCTGCTCCTGAGCATGAAGCGTTGGAAGAACTACTGGCGAGAATAATAAGCTTGTACAAGCTATCGTTGCCTTAAAAAAATGGGAATAAGAATTCAGCCACATAATTATATAGGTAATGATTTATAAATGTAATTTTAATATTCTACGGCAAATTTAAATATTTTCGTCGAGAAAACCAAATACGTTCACAATAAAACACGTTTTATAAGCGTTATATATACAATAGTAAGAATTCAAAGAAGTGCGGTTTTCAAAGTTAGAGATTCACTGCATTGGTAAATTAAAGTTAAATAAAATCTTTTTGATAAGCAAAAACCTCTCTTTAACTGTTACTTTCTTTAGAAATCCTATATAAAGAAAATGAGTCTAAACCCTAAGAACCTAAAAGAGGAAAACAAGATGCTGCATAGTCCAGCAACATGGGTTCCTACGCTTTATTTTGCCATGGGTATGCCCTTCGTCGTGCTCAACATGGTTTGTACACTAATGTATAAAGGAATGGGAGTATCTGATGGACAGATAGCCTTCTGGACCTCTCTCATCATGCTTCCTTGGACCCTAAAACCATTATGGAGCCCGTTCTTAGAAATTTATAAGACAAAGAAGTTCTTTGTTGTATTGACACAGCTGCTTACAGGTGTGCTTTTTGCATTAGTAGCCTTTGCCCTTCATCTTCCTTTCTTCTTCCCCGTTACAATAGCGATACTTGCTGTTATCGCGATGAGTGGTGCTACACATGATATTGCAGCAGACGGAACCTATATGTCTGTGCTCTCAAACGAAGAGCAAGCACGATGGATTGGTTGGCAAGGAGCATTCTATAATATTGCAAAGATTGCTGCGACTGGAGGATTAGTCTACCTTGCAGGTACGTTTATTGAACATTTCGGAGTAACAAAGGCATGGATGTTTATCATGTTTATTATCGCTACAATCATGTTAGTGATAGGCTGTTACCACATCATTATACTCCCAAATCCAAAGAAGACTACAACTGATTCTCCTAAAACATTAAAAGAATCGTTAGGTGAACTTGTTGAGGTATTTATCGACTTTTTCAAGAAGAAACACATAGTATATTATATCTTCTTCATCATCCTCTATCGCTTTGCTGAAGGATTTGTAATGAAGATTGTTCCTCTCTTCCTCAAGGCATCACGTGCCGACCAAGGTTTAGGATTGAGTGAACAAGAGATTGGACTTTGCTATGGTACCTTTGGTGCTGCAGCCTTTGTCATCGGTTCAATCCTTGCAGGCTATTACATTGCATGGAGAGGACTGCAAAAGAGTCTCTTCTCACTTGCATTGGTATTCAATATCCCATTCATAGCTTATACATTCTTAGCTATCTATCAGCCAGAGAGCCTTTGGTTAATTGGTGGTGCTATCGTAATGGAATACTTCGGCTATGGTTTCGGCTTTGTAGGACTCTCCCTCTTTATGATGCAACAGATTGCACCTGGTAAACACCAGATGGCACACTACGCTTTCGCAAGTGGTATCATGAACTTGGGCGTAATGTTACCCGGTATGTTGAGTGGTGTTTTCAGCGATTTCTTGGGTTATCGACAGTTCTTTATCTTCGTATTGGTATGTACTATTCCAGCACTGTTGGTTACATGGTTTGTACCATTCACCTATACAGATGATACGAAGACAGAAAAACTTGAAGCATAAGAAAAGAATTTTATAACATAATAAACCAAAACATAATAATTAAAAACAAAGATTATGAGATTAATCATAGAACCTAACTACAAAAAGTTATCTAAATGGGCAGCAAATTACGTTATTGAGCGTATTAATGCTGCTAAGAATCAAGACAAGCCTTTTGTACTCGGTTTGCCAACTGGTTCTTCACCAGAGGGCATGTATGCTGAGTTGGTAAAGGCTTATAAAGAAGGTAAGGTAAGCTTTAAGAATGTTGTTACATTCAACATGGATGAGTATGTTGGTTTGCCAGAGAGTCACCCACAGAGCTATCACAGTTTTATGGCTGAGAATCTCTTTAACCACATCGACTGTCCTAAGGAGAACATTCATATCTTGAATGGTAATGCAGAGAACCTCGAAGCTGAGTGCCAGCATTATGAGGAGATGATTCGTGAGGCAGGTGGTATCGATCTCTTCCTCGGTGGTATTGGTCCTGATGGTCACATTGCCTTCAACGAACCAGGTTCATCTCTCCGTTCACGCACTCGTATCAAGACATTGACATCAGATACACGTATTGCAAACTCACGTTTCTTTGACAATGATCCTAACAAGGTTCCAGTACATGCACTGACAGTAGGTGTTGGTACAGTAATGGATGCAAAGGAAGTGTTGATTCTTGTAAATGGTCACAACAAGGCAGAAGCTTTGCGTGCAGCTGTAGAAGGCCCACTCACACAGAAGTGGACAATCAGTGCATTGCAGATGCACGAGCACGGCATCATTGTTTGTGATGAAAGCGCAACAGATAAGTTAACTGTAGAAACATACAAATACTTTAAAGACATAGAAAAGGAGAATTTGTAATGAAACTGAATTTAAGTTCACAGATTGTACTCAATCAAATACCTGAGGAGTTTTATCGTCCTGCAACAGCTATTGAACGCTCGGAGATAACACGTTTTGAGAAGGTTCCTACTGATATCTTCCCAACAATTGAAGAAGGAGCTATCGACATTGCTAACCACCTTGAGGCAGACATCAAGAAGAGAGAGCAGGAAGGAAGAAAATATGTTATGGGCGTAGGCTCTGGTTCTTCCCTCACTCCTATCTTCCAAGAACTTATCAAGCGACATCAAGCTGGCAAGTTGAGTTTCAAGAATGTTGTTGTCTTCAATGCATACGAGTATTTCCCACTGAGCGAAGAAAACGTAAATCGTGGTATCAATCAGCTCAAAGAGCGTTTCTTGAATCATATTGATATTGAAGCTGAAAACATCTTTACACCAGATGGTACTATTGCTCAGAATGATGTACAGGAGCATTGCCGTCAGTACGAGCAGCATATTAAGGAATTAGGTGGTCTTGATGTTATCCTTTTGGGTATTGGCCGTATGGGTAATATCGCTACCAACGAACCTGGTTCAAGCATTACCTCTGCTTCACGTCTTATCTTGATTGATGAGACATCACGTGAGGAGATGAAGATGAGCTTCGGTTCTCAGGAGTCTGTTCCTCCATGTTCTATCACTATGGGTATTAGCACTATCCTATCTGCACGTAAGATCTTCCTTACAGCATGGGGTGAAGAGAAAGCTGAAATTATCAAGAAGACTGTTGAGGGTAAAGTAAGTGATGCTATTCCAGCATCTTTCTTGCAGACACATAACGATGCACATGTTGTTATCGACCTCTCTGCAGCCGCTAAGTTGACACGTATTCAGCATCCTTGGCTTGTTGCTTCATGCAAATGGACAGATAAGTTAGTACGCTCTGCACTTGTTTGGCTTTGCCAGATTACAGGTAAGCCACTTCTCAAGTTGACCAACAAGGACTACAATGAGAATGGTCTTAGCGAACTCCTTGCACTCTATGGTTCTGCATACAATGCAAATATCAAGATCTTCAATGATCTCCAGCATACAATTACAGGTTGGCCAGGTGGTAAACCAGATGCTGACGATACTTATCGTCCAGAACGTGCTAATCCATTCCCAAAGAGAGTGATTGTTTTCTCTCCACACCCTGACGATGATGTTATCTCAATGGGTGGTACACTTCGTCGTTTGGTACAGCAGGGACATGACGTTCACGTAGCATACGAGACATCTGGTAACATCGCTGTAGGTGATGAGGAAGTTGTACGTTTCATGCACTTCATCAACGGCTTTAATCAACTCTTTGCTAATGAGCAAGATGAGGTTATTAAGTCTAAGTACAAAGAGATTAAGGAATTCTTGAAGAACAAGAAGGAAGGAGACATCGACTCACAGGATATCCGTACCATTAAGGGACTTATCCGTCGTGGTGAGGCACGTACTGCTTCAACCTTTAATCAGATTCCTCTCGACCATGTTCACTTCCTCGACCTTCCTTTCTATGAGTCTGGTAAGATTGAGAAACTTCCAATGGGCGAAGCTGACGTGAACATTGTAAGAGAACTCATTACTAAGGTAAAACCTCATCAGATTTATGTAGCTGGCGACTTGGCTGACCCACATGGCACTCACCGTAAGTGTACAGATGCTGTTTTAGCTGCTATCGACCTTGAGAAGGAAGCTAAGGCAGAGTGGTTGAAGGATTGTCGTGTGTGGATGTATCGTGGTGCATGGGCAGAATGGGAAATTGAGAACATCGAAATGTGTGTTCCTATCAGTCCTGAAGAGCTACGTGCAAAGCGTAACTCTATCCTCAAACACCAGAGTCAGATGGAAAGTGCGCCATTCCTTGGCAACGATGAACGTCTCTTCTGGCAGCGTTCAGAAGACCGCAACCGTAGTACAGCTAAGCTCTATGATGACTTAGGTTTGGCTTGCTACGAGGCAATGGAAGCATTTGTTGAATACAAGTTTTAGTACTTATAAGACAAACAAGAATTAATGTATAAGAAGATCTTATTAACTGTTTCCCTCTGCGCCTCACTCTTACAGGTAGGTGCAGTAGGAACTGAGAAGAGCAATAATATCAAGAACGATGATGGTTTTACCACCATCGTTTTTGATAGAGCAAACAGCTCTGTTCCTTATCGTATCCCAGCTATTACCGAGACACGTAAGGGAACACTGTTAGCAGCCTGCGACTTCCGCCTTAGTCATACCGACGTGGGATGGAACAACAGAAATGGTTTGTGGCAGATTAACATTGTTATGCGAACGAGTAAGGACTTTGGTAAGAATTGGTCTGACACTGTTTGCGTAGCACGCGGTAACGAACATGCAGCTGACCCAATTCGTACTGCTTTCGGTGACCCAAGTATCATTGCTGACCGCACGTCAGACAATGTGTTGCTTCATTGTGTAGCAGGTAAGAGTGCCTACCAAACAGCTACCCGTCAGAACCCACAGCATGCTTACTTCTTCCACAGTACTGATGGTGGTAAGACATGGGATAATGGAACAGACCTTACCGAGATGATTCATGGTCTCTACGATGGAAAGCTACCTAATGGTGGCAACCCAGATGGTATCTTCCTCACATCAGGTAAGATTATGCAGAGCCGTTACATCCGTAATGGTAAGTTCTATCGCCTTTACATCGCACATCCTATCCGTCAGAAGGGCGTTGACCGTTGTGGTACCTTTGTCATCTATTCCGATGACTTCGGTCACACATGGCACGTCTTAGGTACTCCTTCAAAGGCTCCTTCTATTGCACAGGATGAGTCAAAGGTTGAGGAAATGCCTGATGGTAGCGTATTACTTAGCTGCCGTGACGTTTACGGAGGCAGACGCTTCAACATCTATACTTACAAAGATGCAGCGAAGGCAACAGGTAGGTGGGGCGAGGAAGTTATGCCACAGAATATGACTGGCAAGCAAGTAAATGCCTGCAATGGTGGTATTCTCATTGTTCCTGCAAAGCGAGTTGCTGATGGCAAGAAACTTTTTGTAGCCCTTCAGTCAGTACCACTCAGCGCACGTCGCGACAGTGTCGGTTTCTTCTATAAAGAGTTAGCGGCTTACGCTGACTATTCTACAGCAAATGCATTGGGTAGCAACTGGAAGAAAGGTTTGCGCGTAACAGACGAATCTTCATGCTACTCGACAATGGTACTTATGAAAAATCAGCGCATCGGCTTCCTGTATGAGGTACGCGGACAGAATGACGGCTATGACATTGAGTTCAAGAGTCTGTCATTGAAGGCGATTACTAATGGAGAATATGAGATTCTTCCATACGTTGATCGTTCTAAGTACGTGGTTGATGCAGCTAAGGCACACCAGACCAAAGCACCACTTGCTGTAAAAAAAAAAGCAAGTGAAAAGAAAGAAATAACAGCCTGGAAAGGCGAACGTATCGGACTTGAATTCCCATTACCAGAATCGGTAAAGGGCAACTTAAAACTAACTATGAGCTGTAGCAATCGACTCCTGTCGACTGCTACAGCTCATTTTCTTTCTGCCGTTGTCACCGATGACTTCCAAAACTGTGGTAATCACCCCGACTCCTTACAGACATGGCTCATGCCCGACATCATTGGCGATGATAGCATAAAGGCTGATAATCCTATGTATGGCAAGTCTGCATGGTGTACAATTGAGATTCCTCAAAACATTAAGGCAGGTAGCTACAAATTAAACTTACTGCTACAACAAGACGGTAAGACTGTCAGCACCATCCCATTCACCATAAAAGTGCTCAATCGCAAGCTTACCCTCTCTGACAACTTCCATCTCAACTTCTGGCAACAACCCTATGCAGCAAGCAGATACTATAGTGTAGCCCCTTGGAGCCAAGCACATCTTGACATCCTACGTCCTTATATGCAACTTCTTGCACGTGCTGGACAACGTAACGCTTCAGCCATCCTCTTCTACGAGCCTTGGGGCGTACAGAGCAATGACAAGTTCGATGCGATGATTGAAACGACACGAAAGGCAGACGGAACATGGTCGTATGACTATACAGCCTTCGACCGTTGGATTTCTTTCCTCGACTCTTGTGGAATCAATGGAGATATCAACTGTTTCTCAATGGTGCCTTGGGACATGACTTTCACCTATTATGATGAAGCCTCGAAAAGCTATAAGGAACTTAAAACGACAACTAACAGCAAAGAGTACAGCGACTTATGGATCCCATTCTTACGTTCCTTTGCTGCCCACCAGAAGGAGAAAGGTTGGTTTGACAGAACAGTCATAGCAATGGACGAACGCGCCCTTGATGCTATGCAAGACGCCTACCGAATTGCACAGGAAGCTGCACCCGGCATTAAGATGTCATTGGCAGGAAACTACCACAAAGAACTTGTCGATAAAATCTATGACTATTGCATTGCTTGGAAACAACAGTTCACACAAGAAGACCTTGCTTTGAGAAATTCAAAAGGTTGGATTAGCACCTCCTATACCGCCTGTCCCGATGCCATGCCAAATGTTGGCAGCAACAACGAGCCGATAGAAGCAACCTATCTCCCACTCTATTGTATTGCTAATGGCTTCAATGGTTTCCTCCGCTGGGCATGGATGAACTGGACTGATAACCCTATGTATGATAGTCGCTTTAAGTTGTTCACACCTGGCGACACCTACATCGTATATCCAGGAATGCACTCAAGCCGCCGTTTTGAACATATAATAAGAGGTGTACAAAATGTTGCCAAGATTGAGACATTACGCAAGGAGTACAACCAAAAAAAGAATCAGAAAGCCTTGCAGCTATTAGAAGACGCTCTCTCTCAGTTCAAAAATCCAACACCAAACGAGGCTGAATTGAAATCAAGCATAAATAAGATTGAGTTACTGCTCAATAAGTAAACCTTATGTGCTGATAATCCTTCTTTTTACAATAAGAATATTATATCCTCTGAATATAAATCTCACTAAGCATAGACATCTGCGCTCAGTGAGATTTTTTGTATCCAAAAAATTAGACAATAACTTCATTCATCATGAAAGATACTAATTAGCTATAATTTTACTATTTAACAATTATAGCATCCATCGTTATTATTCTGATAGGATATTCCAACTGATACAATGAAGTGCACCACCTTCTTCTGCAATCTCAGCCATTTCAATTTGATGAATACAACAATCTGGGAAAGCTTCTTCTATATACTTAAAAGCAACAGAATCTTCTTCAATTCCGAATATAGGCATAACAATATTCTTCCCAACTTGTAAGAAATTAATGTAAGCCCAATTAAGCTCTTTTTTAGGAGAACATACCTTATTATTGAATCTCATCTCTGTCACTTTAAACCCATACTTTTCAAGTTCACTTCGTATGGCAATAGCTTCATCAGGATATTCATCGCCATGATTACCCATCAATATATGATTACCACCACACCACTTTATGAAACCATCAGAGTGTCCATACTTATCTGTATCTTTTGCATCAAAATCGCCATGCATTGTCCAAGGTATAATTATGACTGGGCATCCTAATTCAGATTCAAGTTTAACTTTAAACTCTGCATCATCTTTCTCACATTGATTTTCCACATATACTTTATCAGTCATCACTATATACGGACCACAAGTAACCATATTACCTCCATCAATAATAAGATCAGTGGATTTATAGCTGATATTCATACCACGCAATACTTTTAAAATATCCGTAATATACTCCTTATCATTTTCGTCTTTACTATTAACAAGGTAGTCTGGATAGTAGCGATACTTTAAGAACTCATCTTTCCCTAATTGAAAAGGCATATAATCGCGTGCCCAATAATCCTTAGTATATTTCAATTCTCGATGTTCAATCCCTATATTTTCCAGTAAATCTTTAAGACGTTGATAAAATATAGGATGACTACTCTTTAATAAGGGAGAAAAATAGACAACATTGGTTTCTACATCGTGCATCAACTTATCACATCGAACATACCTATATGCCCTATCTTTAAATGAAGTAAAGTCACAATATAGTTCTTCTGCTTGTGGGTGCTCTGCGTAATCACCAAGGATATAATTAACCTTCTTTTCTACCGTCTGACCAGCCGTAAGTAGATTAATACGTGGTTTACGAATATAACTCACCATTCCACTGTTATACTCAATAATTAAAGGTTGGTCAGAGTCATAGCCTGTAGCATCATAGCATCTGAACAATTCTGCACAAGCCCAAGGACCCTCCAGAACATCACCATTTTCTTTGTTCATCAACTGACGTATTAATATTCCACCAAAACAAGCATCACTATTCAAGATGTACTTTTGAGAATTCTTTCCCCTCTTGCCTATATTAGATATGGTATCGATTGTACTACCAAAGTTCAAATCTATCCCACCGAAATTATTTACATACCAACATAAAGAATTGGAAATACGAGGATGAGTGATGATGTCACGATGATTCCTATTGTAAAAATAGAATTCTATCTCCTTAAAAAGGTAAAGTGTATTTCCTTTCCGAATAGCAAACTTCCCAAACAGTAGTTCTGCTATCTGATTAAAGTGTTTCTCTATTTCATCTATTTCAATACAGCTATTAATAGACATCAATTCTTTTAGTTGTTCAATACCACCCATAATAATTATTTATTATACTAAACATGCATCCTATTTAATCAGGTATAACTTTGAAATTAGTCGACAACTGCAAATATAAGTATTTCCTTTGATATTATGACTATCAAGTAAACTTTTTCCACATATAAACTTATATCAAACTGTAATATTATACTTTTAAATCTATAACCAACAACAAAACGAGCAATGAATCATATGCCTACAAAAGGAATGTATAAGTCGAAGTAATTGTAAATAAAAACTCAACACTCAAAAATAAAGAGATGCTTAATTGGATTCGAAAAGACGCCCAATTGGCTTGTAGAAGATGCTCTTCTGAGACTTTACTAACGCCCTTTTGGAGTCCAATTAAGCACCTTTTCAAAAGCACTCTTATAATTACCTGATTACATGATGATTACAAGAGGAGCAATATTAGTCATCTTTAGCATACAAATAGTATGTAAAAGCATGTGTTTTTGTAAATAAGTTTCAACAAAAATAGTTGCTAAAATGAACGCAGAAAAACAATCTATCTCTGCCACCACATTGGTGTTGCATAATCATCAGGACCACCTAAAAGTTCGACAGCCTTGTCGTAATTACTGCGATTATTAATCTGTTGATTCTTATCAAAAGGTATTCTATTAGGTGTCAACAGCGTATAACCGTTTGTCGCCTGTGGTACAGAGAAGATACGAGGATAACCCGTACGACGAATTTCGTTCCACGCTTCCTGACCATTCGGGAACAAAGCAATCCACTTCTGCGTAATCAAACGCTCCATTTTCTCATCCATAGACGCATTGTCATCCCATTTAATGGTAATCGTAGAAGCCTTTGCAGCCGCTCCACCAAAGCCACCTAAAGCGTCTGCATAGTTAGCTTCTGTTGAGGTGTCATCCAATAAATAAGTAGCAACACCATCTGCTCCCCATTGATTGAAAGACAATGTTACACCTCGTTCATAATACTCCTTGGCAGTACCACCGCCCATATTCCAACCACGCAAGACTCCCTCCGCCTTACAGAATGCCATTTCCGATGCAGTCAGCCATAAACTTGGTGTCGTTTCTTGCACATTGACTGTTGAATAAAGACGCTTAGCAACAATGTTACTCCCTATCGCTGCTCCAGCCCGACAGCCAATATATTTACGCTGCCCTGTCGTCATAGGCTGTAGGAAATACATACTCATTCGTGGATCTTTATAGCCAGTCATATAGCTTTCAATATCAGCACAGACACGACTGTCGCCCCATGAAACAGCAGTTGTCCACAAACCCGACTTATTATAACGAACTGCACAATTATCATCATTCCCTTCTATCACGCCATCTCTCACCGCTTGTTCAGCCAACGAGCGTGCCAACGTTGGTTCTACATTACTGATACGCACAGCAATGCGCAATTTAAGCGAATTAGCAAACTTACGCCACTTATTGAAGTCACCCTTATAAACAAGGTCGTATGGTGCAAAGACTATCATTTCCTTAGCTAATTGCGTGTCAGATGAGATGTAAGAAGTAGCCTCGTTTAGGTCCTTTATCAGCTGTAAATAGATATCTCGCTGAGATGTATAAACCACCGTATTATCTGCATTCATACTGAGTGGGAAAGGTCCATAGATATCTGTAAAGCGAAGAAAAGCTTGTGCACGCAGAATTAATGCCCACGCATAAGAAATATTCTTCTTACCATTCAGTTTGACAACCTCATCAAATGCAGATACCATAGGAGGAGCATAAGAAGCAGGCCAAGCACACCAAGCGTTGCTTGCATTAAAGAGTGTATGGTTCTTAGGTAACTCCTTGGTATAGGTTGTGTAACGACCCAAATAATTACCGACAAAGTCTATCATTGTTTGATAGGCATTCTCCTGCTCTGGGAAAGCAACCCCCTGCATCTGAATCAAGAATGAACCGACAGCGTAGTTATCACGTTTTAATTCCTCTGGAGATAGTTTACTGCCTGGTCGGTTAATATCAACGAATTCACCCGTACAGGAAGAGAAGACTGTCAGCAGACAGAAGAAAAAAAGCAATTTCATCCTACTAAACATCATCATCTTAAAGTTTTACGTTGATACTAAAGCCCAACGAACGTTGGCTGGGCTGCATGAAATAATCAAATCCCTGATAATAAATATCTGTCGAAGGGGTTGACTCAGGGTCGAAAGGTGCCTTACAATACAGCATCAAGAGGTTTCTTGCTGTCAAAGCGACTGACACCTTTGCTCCACGAATCAGTTTATCAAAGGTATAACCCAAATAAAGTTCCTTAATTCGGGCGTTAGTAGCACTGTAGACGTATTCATCCCAAATCGGAGTCTCTCCTCCGACAACAGTATAATACTTCTCCGTAGAAACCAACTGATTACCAACTGAAACACCACCGTTATTTCTCAGTTCTGCAGTCTTCTTAGAAACGCCATACGAATCCATAAAAGCTTGCGTTTGCGACACACAAACACCACCCAAACGAGCCGTTATCAACATTCTGAAATCTAATCCCTTCCATGAGAAGTTGTTGCTCAAACCAAGTTGCGCCTTAGGTAAGACAGAACCTACCAACTTAGGTGAAGCTAACTCCATCTGCATAACCTGCCCATCAGTATTAAGTAGAATATTACCTTGTGCATCACGCTTAAAATCAGTAAATGTATAGAGATCCCCCATCGTACCGCCTTGCGTCAATATCACCTCACACCCATTCAAACCGCCTTGACGCAATGTCTCGTTAGGATTATCAAGTAATCTAACAACCCGGTTACGGTTTGTACTATAAATCATATTGGTTGACCAACGAAGATTACTCCACTTCTTGTTATAGCCAATGCTCAATTCTAAACCTCGATTCTGCACATCTCCTGCTTGAATATACTCACGATTAAACGCCCCACCAAGTGTAATAGAACGAAGGAAGGTTTGATTCTTCGTATCTGATTGGTACAACGTGAACTTTACAGACATAGCTTCTTTAAACAGATGAGCCGTCATTCCCGCTTCCCAAGAGTTCGTACGCTCTGGATAGAAGTTGTCTGGAAACTTATAAGTAACCGTATGGTAAGTGCCTGTAGAAGGAATATACTCATAGCGCCAAGCAGAGGAAATATTAGGAGAAATGGCAGAACCCACTGATGCCCACGAAGTACGGAACTTCAAAAAGTCAACGAACTTCGGCAATTTGAGCATCTTTGAGAGAATAGTCGACATACCCACAGAAGGATAGAAGAAGGACTGTTGGGCTGTATTACTGAGTGAAGAATCCCAGTCGTTACGCCCTGTCACCGTAAGATAAACCCGTTCTTGCCAACCTAACTCCACACTCCCAAGTACGGAGTGAATTGCATGACGCGTGATATCAAAGATTGGACGGTTATCTCCCGACACTCTATTATAATCTATTCCATTAGGAGTAAAGATATTTGAAGGCGCCTTTAAACCTCCTTGAAAGCCTGACACGTCATAGGATGTATGTGAAAAAGCACTACCAACGTTTGCTACCAACGAGAGACTACCCCATCGTTTAGTAACGTCAGCCATAACATCTGCATAGAAAGAACGGTCATTTATCTTACAATAACTATAATATCCGTAAGGCGAATGAGCGAAGATATCAAGCGTTGAAGCGTATCGTTTGTCTTCCAATCTATTAACAGCTTCATCCCAACGAAGTCTTCCTTCAAGCGCTAACCAATTCGTAAGATGATACTTCACACCAAGGTCAGTGAGGTATCTGTTACGCTTTGTTGTCTTCAACATACGGTTCGTAACCCAATAAGGGTTTTGCATCTTCAAGTCATCTCCATAGTTCCAGTTCTGCAAATTGATATTGCGTGCTACGTCATAAGACTCAAACTCCTTAATAGCATCAAAACTTTCTCCACGTGGAAAGAGATAGACAGAAGTCAGCGGATTAAAGTATTGTCCCTGCGCCAACATATTCTTATCATTTTCTCTAACAAACTTAAAAGAGAAAGTAAGCCTTAGTTTGTCCTGTAATGCCGAGAAGACATTCTTAAATGTGAGATTATAACGTTCAAAATCATTGTTCGGAATGATACCACGCACAGTAGATGAACCCAAAGAAAGATAGACTTGATTGCGCTCTGTACCTGACATCACTGTCGCATTATTCGTAAAGTTTACTCCTGTACGGAAGAAGTCGTTAGGCGTGTAACTACCAGTACCTGGAGCATTCTTCGTTCCCCATGACTTCATCTCATTAGTACGATTGCCGTATTCATTCTGAAATTCTGGTAAAACAAAAGGAGAGAGAAACTGTGTACTTGTAGAAAACTCCACAGAAGTTTTACCCACTCTGCCCGATTTAGTCTTTATCATCACCGCCCCCTGCGCTGCGGCCGACCCATAGAGAGCCGCTGCAGCAGCACCACTAAGCACCGACACACTCTCAATATCATCAGGATTAATATCCGAAATACCCTCTGCACCAGGCTGTATCGAATAGATACCCCCCTTCACATCATCATTACTACGATTGTTAATAGGAATACCATCGACCACATAAAGCGGTTGATTGCTCTGCGCTAAAGACTTCGGACCACGCATTACCACACGTGCCGCACCGCCCATTCCTGCTGCTGACTCATTGACAGAGATACCAGCCATCCTACCCGCCAAAGCATTAGCAATGTTAGTTGTCTTCACTTTGTTCAACTCATCACCATCCATCTGCTTGACATTATAGTTCAAAGCTGTACCCGAACGGCTGATACCCAAAGCTGTTACAAAGACTGCCTCTAACTCATAGGGACTCTCCTTCAACACAAACAACTGATTGTTTCTATTCTCTATACGCGTTTCTATCGCATCAAAACCGATACAAGAAATAACCAAAATAGGGTTAGGCGTTTCTGATTTTAGGACAAATTTACCCTCTAAATCAGACATCGCACGTACCTTAGAACTACCCTTTACCATGATAGTTGCACCAATAAGCGGATTACCCTCTACATCTTGCACCTGCCCATTAAAGGTATAGAGCGTTGGAGCAACAGGCTCCTCTCTCTTACGTTGTTGGTAAGCAGCTTCCGTACTATTCGTATATCTATTTTTTATAGCTGGTTTCTCCTTCTTCAGATAGATAATATTATCGATGATTTTATAAGTTATCCCCGTATTATCAAAGAGTCTATTCAAGACAAAATCAATCGGTAAATTACTTATAGAAACAGCATTAACCTTCTGTTTTCCAAGCGCATCATCATAGAAAAAACGATACTTAGTTTTCGACTTAATTCGTTGTATAACAGTTTTTAAATCAGTTTGGTTTGTTGTTAGTGATACCTGTGCAGAAACACTATGTACACCTATCATCAAAAGAAAGGCACACATAAACGTTCTAAGGGAAAGTAATACTTTCAGACGACCATCTATCACCATGGAATCAGTTTAAATAGTATTATTCTTACAATACACTAACAAAACATTGAGTTTACATACACAAAGATAGTCAATTATCTTTATTTAATAAAGATGCCCCATACCCATTTCACATAAATTAACCCCTTCATTCCTCTTTACAAGTATAAAAAGTGTATCTTTGTTCATAAATATTGAAATTCTCCTGCTAACAACATTGCAAAAAATAAAGTTGTAGATAGGATAGAACCATAGTAAGCAGGATTAAAGAATAAACAATGACATTACCAGAACAAAGGTTCCGACAGATATTTAGGGCATTATATCCCTCCCTCTCCTTCTATGCTACTCGTCTTGTACAAGACGATGAGGCAGAGGATATCGTACAGGAAGCTTTCATGGAGTTATGGAAACGAAAAGAAGACATTGAAGACGAGAGTCATATCAAGGCTTTCCTTTATCGTATTGTCTATACTCGTGCACTCAATGTCATTAAGCACCGCACCGTTGTCAACAACCATGCTGACAGCGTGAAGAAAGTAACTCAGTTCAAGTTAGACTATTATGACCCAGAGGCTAACGACGTAATGGGCTACATAGAAGGACTGGAGACAAGAAAGCAAATCAACGATGCCATCAGCGAACTTCCTGCTAAATGTCGTGAAGTTTTCATACTGAGTTATCAGCACGATAAGAAAAACAAGGAGATTGCAGAGCAGTTAGGAATCTCAATTCGCACTGTTGAGGTACATTTATACAAGGCTTTGAAGACTTTAAGAACAAGGTTAAAGCGACATACTTAAGGACTTTTCAAAGAAAAAGTATGTGGCAAGAAATTTATAGTGGTTATAAGTGGCATCTCTTAAAAGTTTAAACACAAAAAGTAAACCTTTTACTCCAAACCGCAAAACACCTCACTTTGTCCTAATTTTTCACATATTGCTTTTATAAAGACCACAAAATGGCTTGCAATTAACGCCCTTTAGGCTTGCAAAAGATGCCCTTTTGAGGTCTTACTAACGCCCTTTTGAAGTCCAATTAACCATCTTTTAAAATCCTTACTCACAACTATCTGATAGTAAACAACTTACAAATGCACTAAAATAATTCACTTTTATACCATTTTTCCACCTTTTCTTCGAATGTTTTGTCAATATATTTCCTTGCTTTTTTGAGATAAATCCCCCACGGAGATATGAAGCGAACAGCGCTTTTATTTAAAGACACGTAGCCCACAGAGGCATCGATGGTGTAAGAAATAAAGGAATATAACAACAATATTTATTGAGAAGAATACGCCATCAACCCTTAGTTAGCAATGTAAACACATTATATAATCTGATGATATATCAATCTTTATAACATTTTTTATTAATTCCTATTACGTAAAAAGACGAATTAGGTTGTTATAAGAAGTGAGTAGCAGGAAAACTGCTGACTAAAATATTAAAATACAATACGCCTCAGTTGAAACAAAACAGAATGAGTGAAATAAATAACAAGACCATTAAAGACTATCTTATTGGCAAAGCAACAGCCAAGGAGATGGAGCAGTTGGCTGAATGGCTGGCAGTCTCGGAGGAAAACCAAAAGGAATTCTTCGAGATGGAGTTGGCTTTCCATTTAGGAAAGAACAACTCGTTTGCTACATCTAAGAAAATTGAAGAAGCAGAGACTAAACTATTTGACCAAATCACTGAATACGAAGAACAGAACAGAAATAAGAATAAACTTTATTTCCTCCGCTATGCTGCAGCAATTATTGTTGCCGTATTACTGATTGGAGGAGGACTCTTTGCATATCTTCACCAGTCTGCAGAAACTATCACTGTTGCAGCGATGAATGAGGTAAAAAAAGTCGTTTTACCTGATAATTCTACCGTATGGCTCAACAAGGGAGCTACAATTAGTTATGCAGATAACTTTGAGGGCGACGAGCGTAAGGTAAACTTAAAGGGCGAAGCATTGTTCCACGTAACAAAAAATGCTGAAAAACCATTCATTGTAAACAGTGATGGAGCTTCAGCAAAGGTATTGGGAACAACCTTCAACTTTAAAGATCAAGCTGCTGATGGAAAAGAAGTTATCAGCTTGATAGAAGGTAGATTGGAAGTAACAGGACTGAATGGAGAAGGAAAGGTTGTCCTTCATCCCAACCAAAAGGCTACTGTCAGCAAGGATTCCAAGACCATTAAGACAGAAAATAGTTATGCACTTGCCGACGCTGTATGGCGTGACGACATAATCCCATTTAACAATATGCGAATCAATGAGATTGCTAAAATCCTTGAGCAGCTCTACGATTACAAGATTATTGTTGACTCTAATTTGGACCACACAAAAACTTACACAGGTGTTATCAAGAGAAACAAGGATATAAGAAATGTCTTAGACGGACTTTCTTATACCATCTCTTTCCACTACAACATTCACGACAAAGAGATAACCCTCTCAGAATAAGTATCTGAGAGAGCTATCTTTTTGCCATAAGACGTCTAAATCAGCTTCTTAAAGTTTAGGGAAGCTATAAATGAGAAGAGCCTATATAACTCGTTTCGAACGACAAGCCAACTCTACTTCAATAACAAATTGAAACGCAATTAGCGGTCAGCACCATTGGTGCTTACCATCCGCACGACATGTGTTAGGCATCAACACATCGATTGAAGGTAAAGAGAAAGGGGCATTAAGTTCGTTTTAACGAAGAGAGTAAGACGCTAACCGCTTTCCAAGATGAGAAAGATTTAATCAGATAACACTATAAAAAAGAATTATTTACGTGAAAAAGCAATATCTATTCTCACGTAAATAATTCAATAAAAGGATTTCTAAAGGACGTGCGAACCAGCCAAAGCCCAATAGGCAAAAGCAAGAACAGCAAGCGTAATGATGATACGAAAGATACAACCTGTTATCTTCTTAATCAGAATAAGCCCGATAACTAATACGGCAAGAAGGGCTATAAAATATTGTAAGTTCTCCATTAGAGTATGCTTTTATTTGAATAAATGTCTGAATACAGCAGGTATTGGTGTCTCAAACTCCATACGCTGGTGTGTAACAGGATGATGAAAACAGAGTACGTATGCATGTAGACAAAGACGATGAAGTGGGTCATCGCCATTACCATACTTTATGTCACCGCAGACAGGATGCCCCATATCGGCAGAATGTACACGAATCTGATTCTTACGACCTGTCTCTAACTGATACTCAACAAGACTATGTGCAACCGTACGGTCAAGTACATGGAAATGTGTAACGGCATATTTTCCACCATTATCCACTGGCGAACTATAGGTTACGTATGACTTATTATCCTTTAGCCAATTGGCAATCGTACCTTCATCATGCTCCATCTCACCACTGACTACAGCCACATAACGACGGTCATAAACAATATTATGCCAGTCATGTTCAAGTAACTGCTCCGTCTGTATGTCCTTAGCATAAATCATCAGTCCTGATGTATCACGATCAAGTCGATGGACAACATGTGCCGTACACTTCTGCTTTGTCTTACGGAAATAATCGTCAAGAACAGTCTTCACATTCAATGAAGAATGCCCAGCAGCCATTGAAAGAATACCAATATTCTTTTCAATCACTACCAAAAATCTGTCTTCATAGACGATCTTCACATAGCGACTACGGAAGAGATCGTTCTTCTTGCTCTTGCTAACAGATATCTTGTCGCCAGCCTTCAGTGGATGGTCAAACTGTGTAACGCACTTACCATTCACCTTGATACCACGATTCTGTAGCGTTGCCTTAACCTTACTCTTACTCTCATTCAGGTTAGCCAGCAACCATTCAAGCAACGGAGCGGGGGCCGTCACCTTATAATGCTTATATTTTTCTTCTGTATATGGGTTCTTTCTTATCATACTACAAAAGTACAAAGAAATAATGATTAAAACTATTACACGCCTAATAAATCATGCGAATGACCTACGACAGAGATAAAACAGCTAATATATTGCTTTCCTATAATAAAGTTGTCAATACGCTCAATGCCGTTTTAGAACATCTTTACCCACTCACGAAAGCGTGCAACACCTTCTTCGCCAAACTTGGAAAGACTTGCTATTGCCTGCTCAATCGTCTTCTCTTCATCAAGATGAGACTTGGAAAAGAACTTATCAGCATAACAAATTACCTTCTCTTCCATGGTTTCAGGAAGGAAGTCTTGCTGAGGAAGTGGCAGCTTTTGTGCAATGATTTGGCTACGAGTGATACCCGCTCCAGTATGACGTTCACAAACGCGAGCATGTCGAGGGAAGCCTTCTGCACGCAACATCTCTGCACCAATACGACCATGACAGATATAAGGCGCAGTGCCGAAACATTGTATACCTGGGGCATTGCAACGAACAATACCTATATCATGCAGCATAGCAGCTTCCTCTATAAACTGATGGTCAAGCGATAACTCTGGATGACGGTCAGCAATAGCAAGTGCTTTATCCGCTACAGCTCGGCTATGAACAAGAAGGATATGACGTAGTTCGTTATCCTCGGGATAGTATTTATTGATAATTACTTGGTAATCCATATCACGAAAAAAGCCACACCTCCTCTCCCAGTCGGCTTACACCGCCATGAATGAGGAGCCGTGGCCCTATCATTTATAATAATGATTCTTTATTCTTCGTGTGCTCTCTCGATGTAAGCGATAACGTCGCCCTTGTCTACCTTAGCACCCTGCTTAGCATTGATTTCCACTAACTTACCACCAAGGGCAGCAGGAACAGTTACAAACTCACCCCAAGGAGCCTGAATGTAGCAGAACACATCACCTTCTTTATACTCCTTACCGATGAATGGTTCGATAGCTGGAGCAGCCTCACCATCACCTTGGAATTCCCAGAAGAGCTGACCCTTAACAGGAGAAACAATAGCATCAGCCTTAGCATGCTTGAATGCAGCTGCCTCCTCTGGGCTTACCTTTGCACCGAGTTTAGCATCCTTTGCAGCCTGAAGGTCAGCAAGGAAGTTCTTCTTAGCCTGTCCGCTCTTATAGTTACGGTACTGCTCTGGGTGCATAGCCAACTCGAAGAGTTCCTCATCATCCTGTCCGTAATCCCATCCGTTCTCATCCATTTCCTTACGGAAGTCGTCAAGAGCGTTTGGAAGTAAGGTGTGAGGATCGGCATCAGTGAACTCAAGACCCTTCTGCTTAGCAAGGTCTTTCAACTCCTGACATATCTCACCAGGAACACGACCACTCTTACCAAGAATCATACCCCACATAGAATCGTCCATCATTACGAAGCGACCCTTACCCTGCTCAAGGGTGAGGAGGTTCATAAGAGCAATGTTCTTTGTGTATTGTGAGAATGGAGTTACCAATGGAGGATAACCTACGCGTGGCCATACATATGCCACCTCATCGAACAACTTAACGAGCATATCATCTACAGAAAGCTCTGGTTCGCCCTTCTTCTTGCGGAGGTTATTGATAGTTGAACGAATACCACCAAGGTCAGCCATCATAGAACCCATCATACCACCTGGCAAACCACACTCAAGGAGCAATGAACTCATAATCTTGTTCTGTGGGTTGATGAAGTAGCCGAGCCACTCATCAATAAACTCCTGAGTCATAGCACGTGCCTTCATGTAGGCATCCATGTTGATTTCTGGTACATCAAAGCCAGCGTTCTTCAACATGCTCTGTACAGAGATAACATCTGGATGAACCTTACCCCATGACAATGGCTCAATAGCAACATCAAGAATATCAATACCATTCTTGGCTACCTCAAGCATAGAAGCCATTGACAAACCTGGACCAGAGTGACCGTGATATTCAAGAATAATGTCTGGATGTTTCTCCTTAATGCGACGAGTCAACTCACCAAGGAATGCAGGCTGACCGATACCAGCCATATCCTTCAAACAAAGTTCCTCTGCACCAGCTGCGATTTCCTCATCAGCCAACTTACAGTAGTACTCAATTGTATGAACAGGAGAGGTAGTGATACAGAGTGTTCCCTGTGGAGTCATACCAGCTTCCTTAGCCCACTTCAATGCAGGTGCAATATTACGAATGTCATTCAGACCGTCGAAAAGACGAGTGATATCCACACCCTGAGCATGCTTTACACGATACATCAATGCACGAACATCATCAGGAACAGGATACATACGCAAAGCGTTCAGACCGCGGTCAAGCATGTGCGTCTTGATACCAGCTTCATGCAGAATCTTGGTGTAGGCACGTACAGACTCGTTTGGGTTCTCACCAGCTAAAAGATTAACCTGTTCAAATGCACCACCATTGGTTTCTACACGTGCAAAACAGCCCATCTCAACGAAGACTGGTGCGATACGAACTAACTCATCCTTACGTGGCTGGAACTTACCAGAGCTCTGCCACATGTCTCGATAAATGAGACTGAACTCAATTTTCTTTCCCATATATATTTTCAATATGTTACTTAATGAAGGGATTGCAGCATGCAATCTGACCTGCAAAATTAGATAAAAATTTCCAAAAAACGACTGACCGCTAATATTTTTTGCAATAATTGACTATCTTTGCAGTCTAAAAGTTAGTACATGAAGAAAATGTTTTTCCCTCTCTTCGGCTTTGCACTGCTTTTCCTTACAGCTTGTTACAACCAAGTATCGACTGGAGATCACAGTGCTATCGATGTTGAGGTTCAAATGAAAGGTGATAGTACACGCTACGGATTGGCGTGCGACGGTTGCTCTGATTCTATAATTGTTCTCCTACCAAATGAGGGAGGTGACCCTGTAAAGTTTGACATTGTAACAGCAAAACGCAATGGCATGGTTTATGGTACACCCGAGATAGGCGACGAATTAGCTATTGTTCCTAATCCTATTGACCCCTTTGAGGCAGAAATGGTTATTAATCTTGAACAAATGAAGGGTACATGGACTTTCCAAGTATTGCCAAAGTTAAAGCCTAACCCTACGAAGACAGAGGAGGAAATATTGGCTGGTATGAGCGATTCTATGAAGGCTGCCTTGTTTACACCGCGTGAGTATGGCTTTACACTGAAGAGTTATAACCAAGCTTCGCCAGTGGGTTATGTCATGAAAGCTAACTCTTTGGAAGATGAAAGTCCTGTGGAATATCCTAAGGTGACTGTTTATACGAGCTGGCACATCTTCAACGGTAGACTTTATATCTATAAAGACACACTTGACGAACAGGGACACCGCATCCCACAAGACTCTGTCGGCTTTGACTCTGGTTCTATGCGCTACCTCTCTGAAGACTCTATGGCTGCTCTTTTCGGTAAGAAAGTGATGCAGTATCACCGCAAGAAGAATGCTTTGGAAGCAAACAAAGAAGCTCAAAAAGCAGAAGAGAAGAACGCTATTACACAGAGTTTTAAGAAATAAATATGTTTCTTCCGTTAAATCTATAGATGATTCTTACATAGTTTTAACGGAAGGACTGAAGTAACTTATTAAACAAAATGATAGGATAAAAACTATCAAACTACATATTTTATTATAACTTTCTGGCGCAAGATACCTTTTCTTATTAATACCTCAAAGATGCGGATAGAGATTTGAAAAATCATTACATAATTTCAAATAAAACATCTATCAATAAGGATAAAAACACATATAAAAGGAAGACTTGTAACCAAAAGGAAATCAATCAGTTAGAAAGTAGCATATCAAAAGATGCTTAATTGGACTTCAAAAGGGCGTTAGTAAGGGGCTTAAAGGGCACCTTTTGCAAGCCAAAAGGGCGTCTTTAAGAAGCCTAAAGGGCATGTATTGGACTTAAGTCGTCTGAAAATAGTTTACATATATTGCATAATCAAGGAATAAGTTGTTTGTAGAAAATGGTTAGACACCAAATCTATTCACATTTTACCTTGTATTTATTCCCCTTTGTGAGAGCATCTAATTGGGGATAATTATCGTAAAAATATGAGCGTTGTAATCTAATAAACCGATTTAGGTTTAATCTTTTCAAGCACAAGATTTGGCTGTTATTACAATTTTATATACCTTTGTGCAGATAATTATAGAGGTAATTCAGCCGTCATATACATAGGCTAAAAAGCCTTTCACAACCAAGGCAGCAATGCCGTTATAAAAAGGAGACCACTACAGGTTTTAAGAATATGAAGAAATTAATAGCGTTGTTTTCAATCATAACAATACTCTCCTTCTCTTGCTCAACCATCGTTTCAGCACAGGCACCAGCCAAAGCAGCGACCACAGCTACTGCTGACACACTTTCAGATGATGCACTGAACGAGACAGGTGTAGCCGATACAGCAACCGTTAAAACACCAACCGCACAAGATACGGGCATCCACCAATCCTTAAAGCGCAAGTTCATCGAGGGTAATGCTGGCTTCATGTCGTTGGTAGCATTAGCTTTGGTGTTAGGCTTAGCATTCTGTATTGAACGCATTATCTATCTAAGTCTTTCAGAAATAGACGCCAAACGATTTGTTGGAAAGTTGGAGGATATGATTGTTGCAGGCGAGATTGAACAGGCAAAAGCACTGAGTCGCGACACACGTGGACCAGTAGCTTCCATCTGTTATCAAGGTCTGTTGCGTATAGACGATTCTATAGAAAATATCGAGCGTAGCGTTACCTCATACGGTAGTGTTCAGAGTGCTAACCTTGAGAAGGGCTGTTCATGGATTACGCTCTTCATTGCAATGGCTCCATCACTCGGTTTCCTTGGAACCGTTATCGGTATGGTTATGGCATTCGATCAGATTCAAGAGGCTGGCGATATTAGTCCAACGATTGTGGCTTCAGGTATGAAGGTGGCTTTAATTACAACCATCTTTGGTATCATCGTAGCCCTCGTACTGCAGATATTCTACAATTATATCCTCTCAAAGATTGACCATATCACAGCACAGATGGAAGAATCAGCCATCTCATTGTTGGATGCAATCATGAAATACAAGCTGAAATCAATTCAGAATTCATAATTCAAAATTCATAATTATGATTACTTATGAGTCACAATACATTAACAAATACTCGAATGGGAGCTTATTAGTAAGCAAGAATTATGATATTCATATTCAACTATTCTTACCAAGTTTCCTTCTATAACAGACATAGAGTACATCGGTAATCATAATTATGAATTTTGAATTATGAACTATGAATTAAAGAAGTAATCATAATTATGAATTGTGAATTGTGAATTCTGAATTAAAGGAGTAATCATAATTATGAATTCTGAATTATGAATTCTGAATTAAAAAGTGGTATGATGAAAATAAAAGGTATAGCAAAGATGGACGAGGAACGCATATCACAGCGTGTCCTCTACGTGATAGTAGCATTATCAGCTATTGTCTTTTTGGCATTCTATCTCATTGGCTATGACACCCCTTTTACAGGCAACACAGCATTCAATGCACCTATGCTTACCGACGTTTTGCTTGGGTTTATGTGGGGATTGCTTGCTATCACAACTACAGCCTCTATCGTTGCCGTAGTTCGAGGCATACGAAGAGCCAACAGAAGTGAAGGAATGACGAATGGTATTCCTGCAAGAAGGATTACCTATACTACATATGGAATAACAGCACTCATCTTACTCTTGACCTTTGTTTTCGGTTCTACGCAGACAATGATGGTCAATGGAGAGAACTTCACAGATAGCTTCTGGCTTCGTATAACAGATATGTTTGTGAATAGTTCACTACTTTTACTTGTTCTTGCAGCAGGAGTAGTAGCCTTTGGAGCGACTCGTTATTACAGAAAGGGACGCGGAAAATGATGTTTCGTAAGAGAGAACGAAGGAAAGTTCCTATACTAAATACGACGTCAACGGCAGATATTTCGTTCATGCTGTTGATATTCTTCCTTGTTGCCTCTTCTATGGACCTCGACAAAGGCCTGTCACGTCAGTTGCCTGCTATCGACAAAACAAAGACACCACCTGCTGCCGTTGATAGCAGAAAAGTAATGCGTATTGTTATCGATGCGAAGAATCAAGTGACACTTGATGGAAAGGCTGTGACGATGAAGGAGCTCTTACAGCGCGCAACACAGCTTATTCAAACTAACGGAAAGGGGCATCTTATCCAGTTACAGAGCAGCCGTAACGCTTCATACGATACTTATATCCACGTGCAAAACCAATTAGTTGCAGCGTATAACACCCTTCGCAACCAACGCGCACTCAATCTTTTTGGAAAAGAGTTTGAGTTATGTAGCAACGAACAGCAGAAGCAAATAGCCGACGAAATACCTATGCGAATATCAGAGGTGTATACTGTTAGCAAGGCAGACAACACAGAGAAAGGGGGTACAGAATGAAACTCTATCGCGGAAGAAATCATGAGATCCCTGCATTGAACACTGCTTCTATGCCCGATCTTATCTTTTCTATTCTTTTCTTCTTCATGTTAGTTGTACACATGAGGAAAGCAAACGTACACGTAAAGTACCAAGTGCCAATGGCAACAGAGCTTTCACGCATGTATAATAATTCAACTATACAGCACATCTATATTGGTCGTCCCATCAATAGCCTTGGACAAGTAGAAGGAGAGAAGATGGTTGTACAATTAAATGACCATATCACAACGATTCCTGAAATAAGGAAATATCTGATTCAACTCTCTGCTACTTTACCGCCAGAACAACGCAAACAACTAAGCGTAAGCATCAAAGCAGACCGCCATGCAGATATGGGTACGATTATGGATCTCAAACAAGTGTTGAGAGAGGCTAACGTGTTGAATGTCAACTTTACAGCCACAATGAGTAGGAATAACAAACTGAAGTAGGTTATAAAGTTGTAATTTGTTGTAAAAAACGACTTTTTAACTTGCTTATTAAGAGTTTTTTTAATACCTTTGTAGACAAAATCAAATTGTAAATAATGGCACATAGAAGTTTAGATCGTCTTGATAAGAAGATTCTGCACCTCATCTCTGAGGATGCAAGAATTCCATTCCTTGAGGTTGCACGTGCATGTAACGTCAGCGGTGCAGCCATTCATCAACGTATTCAGAAGTTAACAAATCTTGGAGTATTAAAGGGTTCACAGTTTATTATAGACCCAGAACGTATTGGTTATGAGACCTGTGCATTCATTGGTTTGAACCTTAAGAATCCTGAGAAATTTGATGATGTGGTTGAAGCTCTGCGTCAGATTCCAGAGATTGTGGAGTGTCACTACACCACAGGTGAGTATGACCTCTTCTTGAAGATTTACGCATACAACAACCATCACCTTATGTCTGTCATTCACGACAAGCTGATGCCACTTGGTCTATCACGTAGCGAGAGTTCAATCTCTTACAATGCTGTTATCGACCGCACCTTACCTATTGAGGGCATGAAGGTTGCTGATGTCGTTCTGGATGATGATGAAGAGGACGAGGAGTAAAAACATTTCTACCTATAATTAATAGCGTAGAATAAACTAATATCCTTTTATAAAGGATGACTGATACAAAGAAACCCGTACAACATTTGTGCGGGTTTCTTCATTTTCATACTCTCCTACCCTATTCAACCAATAGATTTCTCGATTATATCAGCTCTTATCACGTCACTTTTTACACATCATCGAGTGTGAAAAATATTGACACAGAAATCAGTAAAAAGCCTCTTTTTTATACTCAAAACAACCAAAAACTACACGCTTGTAACTTACTATTAACCAAATAGTTGCATAATAGCATTTCTAAAGGTGCTTAACAAGGGTTCAAAAGGGCGTTAGTTAGACCCCAAAAGGGCATCTTTTAGAAGCCAATTGGGCGTTGATTCAAACGCTGTTAAGCATCAATTAAAATTGGCTATTTGATTTTTCTTGACAGAACCAATAAATTTAAAGACCTTAAGAAGAGCTTAATAAGGAGGTACCGAACTCACAGAAACTTTATCATTTTATAAATAAAAAGTCCCCACAAGCAAAAAAGTGCTTGCGAGGACTTTCCAATATAATTTATTTTAAGCTGTACAACAACTTACAGGTGACTCATTACTACTTGAGTACATAGGCTTTCACCCGCTGTCATACAACTATTATTCCTTGATATTTGGCTCTTCCAAACCGAGGTTGCGCTTCTTATCTACTACCTTCAAAGTAAGACCAATGATAAGAGCTATCACACCCAAACCAGCAAGCATAACCAACGGAGCTGTATAGTTGAGCTGTGTTGGGTCAGTAACACCTACGTTTGTCTTGTCGAGAACCTTACCAATAAGGAGTGGGAACAACCACAAACCGATATTCTGAATCCAGAAGATAAGTGCGTAAGCAGAACCGATAATCTTTGCATCTACGAGCTTTGGAACACTTGGCCACAATGAAGCAGGCACGAGTGAGAAAGAAGCACCGAGAACAAGGATGGTTACATAAGCTACGATAACACCACCCACCTGACTTGACTTGAACTGTGGAAGAACAAAGGCAAAAGTGAGGTGACATACAATCAGAAGCAATGAACCTAATACGAGCATAGACGCTGCCTTACCCTTATGGTCAACATAGCTACCAAGAATAGGAGTAATACCTACTGCGAGCAATGGGAATACAGCAAAGATTGACTCTGCAGACTGACGCATATAACCCATGTAGCAATAAACTACAAGGCTCAAAACAGAAAAGAAGAGCATAGTGTTCTTCAAAACCTTATTCTTCATGAAGTTGAACATGAATGCAGTTGCAGCAACAACGAGCATGATAACGTACTGTATGATAGTCACACTTGATGAAGCCCAGAATGAATCTGCAGGAAGTTCGTGGAAGGTAAGGTTACACTGAAGCATATTTACAGCATACTTCTGGAATGGGAAGATAGCTGAGTAATAAAGCACACAGAGCAATGCTACGAGCCAGAAGCCCATACTTGAAAGAATCTTACCGAGGTCGCTAATCTTAAATGGATCGTCTTTTTCCTCTGCCTCACCGGTCTGTGAGTCGAGCTTCTTATCCATGAAGAAGTAAACGATGAACATCATCAATGCAATACAGATAAGTACTACACCGAAAGCTACAGAACGAGAAACATTAATATCGCCACCGAGTTTTGCAAAGAATGGTGAGAAAATCATACAGGTAGCAACGCCAAGACGAGCCAAAGCCATCTCTGAACCCATTGCCAATGCCATCTCACGACCCTTGAACCACTTTACAATACCACGAGAAACAGTGATACCTGCCATCTCAACGCCACAACCAAATATCATGAAACCACAAGCTGCAACCTTTGCTGATGCTGGCATTCCTTGATAGAAAGGAGATACGCCCAACTGCTCGAAGACAGGAATGTGGTTGAGGTTATTGGTAAACCATACGTCAAGTGCACTACCAGCAAAGCTGTCGCTGATGGCATAGTACTTGATTAAAGCACCAGCTAACATCACTGCACCAGACAAGATAGCAGTGAAACGAACGCCCATCTTATCGAGGATGATACCTGCGAAGATGAGGAAGAACACGAAGACATTGAGGAATGTCTCTGAACCCTGCATAGTACCGAATGCGGTTGAGTCCCAACCTCTCTGCTCCTGCATCAACTCCTTGATTGGAGAAAGGATATCAACAAAGATGTAGGCACAGAACATTGCCAGGGATAAAAGGAGGAGAGCCGTCCAGCGCATCGCTGCTGAATCTCTCAATGATGTTTGAATTTTATCAGTCATGATGATTTTTTTAGTTAACAAGTTTACGAGAGGACAAGTTGACAAGTTTGACAAGTTGACAAGTAAACAAGTTGTTTGTTAGATTATAAGTTGAAAGTGAACGAGTTGACGAGTGAACAAGTTGACAAGTAAACGAGTTAATACTATCAAGCAACTTGTCTACTTGTTAACTCGTTCACTTGTCTACTAATCACCTACTTCTTCAGCCAGCGGTCGAGCCAGTTAAAGAATGTACGCTGCCAGAGAACACTGTTTTGTGGTTTCAATACCCAGTGGTTCTCATCAGGATAGAGAAGTAACTCAGCAGGGATACCACGCAGACGAGCTGCATTGAAAGCACCCATTCCTTGATTAGCATTAATACGATAGTCTTTCTCGCCGTGGATACAAAGGATTGGAGTATCCCACTTATCAACATTCAAATGAGGACTGTTTGCGTAAGTACGCTTTGCAGCTTCGCTCTTGTCCTTATTCCAATATGCATCGTCATACTCCCAGTTGCTGAACCAAGCTTCCTCTGTATCTGTGTACATACTCTCAAGGTTGAAAGCACCATCATGAGAGATGAAACACTTGAAGCGCTTGTTGTGAATACCAGCAAGATAATAAACAGAGAAGCCACCAAATGAAGCACCAACAGCGCCTAAGCGGTCTTTGTCTACAAATGGTAGATTGTTAGCTGCATCATCAATCGCTGAAAGGTAGTCGTTCATACACTGACCAGTCCAATCGGTACTAACCTCCTCGTTCCATGCACTACCAAAACCTGGCAAGCCACGACGGTTTGGTGCAATGATGACATAGCCATTGGCTGCCATAATCTGGAAGTTCCAACGATAGCTCCAGAACTGAGAAACAGGACTTTGTGGTCCGCCTTCACAGAAGAGCAATGTAGGATATTTCTTATTTGGATCGAAGTGTGGAGGAGTAATTACCCATTCCATCATTTCCTTACCATCAGTTGTCTTTACCCAACGAGACTTTACATCACCCAAAGCTAACTGGTCATAGATGTGCTTATTCTCAAAGCTGAGCTGTGTCTGAACGCTTGCTTTCTCCTTCTTAGCAGGAGTTATAGCGAAGATTTCATTAGCCTGAGAGATGCTCTGACGGATAGCAAGCAACTTCTTATCACCAAGGAGTGAGATACTTACATAGTTATGATCGCCTTCTGTCAGCTGTTTTACTTCACCCTTAAGGTTGGTCTGATAGACGTTCACTGTAGCATGCCATACACCAATGAAATAAAGGTCCTTTGAATTAAGGCTCCATGTGTAGTCGTCTACATTTGAATCAAAGCTTTCTGTGACGTATGTCTTCTTGCCTGTCGCCAATTCATAGACACAGAGGCGGTTGCGGTCACTCTCATAACCATCGTTCTTCATACTTTGCCATGCAATATACTTGCCGTCAGGTGAGAACTTAGGGTTAACATCGTAACCTACATTCATATCGCCAGCCTGATGATTTACAGCCTGATTGCGCATACTCTTTGTAGCATCAATCTTTGGCTCAACATAGTCGGCAGGCTTGCAGAGATTCTTTGTTTGGCGAGTCTCCACATTATATATATAGATGTCGGCATCAGTAGAAATGGCATATTGTGTACCTTCCTTCTTACGGCAGGTATAAGCAATGAACTTAGAATCCTTGCTCCAATCAATCTGCTCAATACCACCAAATGGAGCCAACGGACTCTCGTAAGGTTCGCCTTCGAGTACATCAATACCTGCACCAATGCCCTCAGCAGTAACATCTGCAACAAATGGATGTGCATTTGTTGTAACGTAATGATCCCAGTGACGATAGTTCATGTCAGTGATGACCATACCCGTAGCCTTTGGCAAGTCGCTTGGGTTCTGCTTGATAGTGCCATAGTAAGGGATGCTCTTGATGAGAACAACACGCTTACGGTCTGGAGAGAATCGGAAACCTTCGATGTCGATATCCGAATGTGTCAACTGCTTACGGTTAGTACCGTCTGCACTCATTGTCCACAGCTGTCCACCTATAAGGAATGCCAAGGTGTTGTTGTCGAGCCATGCTGCATCACCCTCACTCTTTGCAGAGGTAGTCAACAGACGGTCGTTCTTACCATCGGCATCCATCACACGTAGTACTTGGTGTCCTTTGTTTTCTTTGACACTGTAATAACCCACCTGATAGACAATCTTCTTGCCATCAGGTGAGGCTTGTGCAGCACCGATACGTCCCATAGCCCAAAGTGTCTCAGGAGTCATGAGGTCACTTGTCAGCGTAATGTTGCTACGTCCGATGTTCACATCCTGTGCTTGTGCAACGCTACCACTCATCATCAGAGCCGCAGTCATTGCCATGGTTAAGTTTTTGTTCATAGTTATAGACCTTTCTTTTTCTTATTTAGCTCATCTTGCTTGCGTCGAAGTTCTTCTTGCTGCTGCTTCTGTAACTCCTGTAAAGCCTGCATACGAGCGAAGAGTCCACTACCCATATTGTTCTTAGGGTTGTTCTTTCGCTCTTCACGACGTGCTTCAAGGATAGCCAGAAGTTTCTCCTCATTGGTTGTCTTGCGTAATGCCCACATGATAGCAGCTGAGAAGAAGAGAGATATAAAGTAATAGAAGTTCAGACCTGATGAATAGTCATTAAACATGAAGAAGAAGAACAATGGCATACCAAACATCATCCACTGCATCATCTTCATCTGATCAGCCTGCTGTCCAACCATCTGATCCTTCTGCTGCTGCATGGTAAACCATGTGTAGAGCAGGTTAGCACCACAGAAGAGAATACAAGTCAATGAGATATGATCACCAACGAGCCAGAGGTCTTGCCCCCATGAGAAGATTGGATCAAAAGTACTTAGATCATCCATCCAAAGGAAGCTCTGACCACGAAGCTGAATAGCATTCGGTACGAAGTTGAACATCGCAATCCAAATTGGCATCTGTATCAACATAGGAAGACAGCCTGACAAAGGACTCACTCCATACTCTGAATACTTCTGCATCATAGCCTGTTGCTTCTGCATCTGGTCTTCTGGCTTATTGAATTGCTTCGTTGCTTCATCCAACTTTGGCTTTAATACACGCATCTTAGCAGAGCTCATATAGCTCTTCTTCACCATTGGGAAGGTAATAAGCTTTAATAATAAGGTAATGAGAATCAATACAACTCCCATTGGGAACACCTTACTCAACCAATCGAATACATAAAGAGTAAACCAACGGTTGATAATGCGGAACAATGGCCAACCAAGATATACAAGGCGTTCCATGTCAAGTTCCTTTGCAAACTTACTCTCTGTTTCAACAGACTGAAGCAGACGAAAATCATTAGGACCAAAGTAGAATTCGAACTCTGAAGGGCGCTTACCTGTTGGATCAAAGCCTGCCTTCATGTTAGCCTCATAGTGCTTAAGGTAATGAGAAGACTTCTCAAGTGGTGTACTCTTAAGCTTTGCACCTGTTGCAAAGTTATCCTTTGCTATCATCACAGCAGAGAAGAACTGGTTTTTGAAAGCTACCCAATCCATTGGGTCCTCTGTTGTCTCTTCCTTTTCAGAAGTCTCACTCAAGTAATCAGTACCCCCATCATGCTTCTTATAGGTAAGTGTTGCGTAGCGGTTCTCAAATGTGAAACCACGTTCCTGCTGCTTACAACGCTCCTGCCAGTTAATATCTATCTGGTTATAATTTGGAGCAAAGAGTCCACCCATACCCTCTGCCTGCAAAGACATATTGAGCAAATAGTCCTTACCAAGTGTATAGTTCAAGGTAAGTGTCTTACCCTCTCCTGCCACAGCAGTCAGCGTAACAGTAGAATCTGTCACATTTGAAGGAGTGAAGATAAGGTCTTTTGTCTCAATATTACTATTCTTTGCAGCCAACATAAAGTTAAGGCTCTGGTCGTCACCACTAAACAAAGTAACATCCTTCTGGTCCTGTGAACCATCCTTAACAGCTATATTATGACCGATATAGTTTTTGATAACAGCCTTCTTTACAACACCACCCTTGGTACTCAAAGTCAGCTCAACCTTACTATTCTTCAATATAATATCCTGTGCCTTGCCATTCAAAGCAGCATGGAACAGAGCTGTTGTATCAGTAGCCTGCGCAGCCTTCAGCTGTGCCTGCTTCTCAGCAGTAAGTTTCGCAGTCTGTGCTTTCTTAGCAGAAGCGATAGAATCCTTTACAAATTCAGCTCTCTGCTGTGCTACCTGTTCAGCTGATGGCTGCTGCCACCAAGCAAAACCAAAGAGGATCAGGGCAATAAGTACAAACCCTGTGATTGTTCTTTTATCCATTTATTTGTTTTTCTGATTTTCAATTGAAGTCTTTACGAAGTCGAGGAAGAGCGGATGTGGACCGAGTACAGTTGACTGATACTCTGGGTGGAACTGTGTTCCAATATACCACTTCAAGCCTGGTATCTCAACGATTTCAACCAAGTCGCTCTCTGGATTGCGACCAACACACATCATACCATGCTTCTCAAACTCCTTCTCATAGTCGTTATTGAACTCATAACGATGACGATGGCGCTCCTGTATATGCTCTTGCTTATAGATATTAAAGGTATGTGAACCCTGACGCAACACACACTCATAGGCTCCAAGGCGCATCGTACCACCCATATTGGTGATATTCTTCTGCTCCTCCATAATATCAATCACATTGTGTGTAGTCTTCTCATCTATCTCTCGTGAGTTAGCATCCTTATACCCAAGGACATTACGAGCAAACTCAATCACCATCATCTGCATACCGAGACAGATACCGAAGGTTGGGATATCGTGTGTACGTGTATAGTGAGCAGCAACAATCTTACCCTCAATACCACGCTGACCAAAGCCCGGACAAATCACAATACCGTCTTGTCCCTTAAGTTTCTCAGCTACATTCTCCTCTGTCAGTTCCTCAGAATTGATAAAGGTAATAACTGTTTTACGGTCATTATAGGTTCCAGCCTGCAACAATCCTTCACGAATACTCTTATAAGCATCCTGCAAGTCATATTTACCAACAAGTCCAATGTGTACTTCCTTAGTTGCTTTACGCTGACGATCAAGGAACTCCTTCCAAGGACCGAGCGCAGGTTTAGGACCAACTTCTTCACCGCACTTACGCAGAATAGCAGCATCCAAACCCTGCTCTAACATATTTACAGGAACATCATAGATACTTGGGAGGTCCTCACTCTGTACAACGCAGTCGAAATCAACATTACAGAAAGCAGCAACCTTCTTACGGATATCATCGTCAAGATGCATCTCTGTACGCATCACGAGCACATCTGGCTGAATACCTACACTCTGTAATTCCTTTACGCTGTGCTGGGTTGGCTTTGTCTTCAACTCACCTGCAGCCTTAAGATAAGGAACATATGTCAAGTGAAGATTGATAGCACGCTTACCCAATTCCCACTTCAACTGGCGAATAGCCTCAAGGAACGGAGCTGACTCAATATCACCAATAGTACCACCAATCTCAGTAATCACAAAGTCATAGTGATACTTCTGCCCCAAAAGCTTAATATTACGTTTGATTTCGTCCGTAATATGAGGAACAACCTGAATAGTCTTACCCAAGTAGTCGCCACGACGCTCCTTGTCAATAACGCTCTTATAGATACGTCCCGTAGTCATAGAGTTGGCTTTTGTGGTCTTAATACCTGTGAAGCGCTCATAGTGACCAAGGTCGAGGTCGGTCTCCATACCATCCTCTGTTACGTAGCACTCACCATGCTCGTAAGGGTTCAGCGTACCCGGGTCAATGTTGATGTACGGATCAAATTTCTGAATGGTAATGTTGTAACCTCTTGCTTGAAGAAGCTTACCGATTGATGACGAGATAATTCCTTTACCAAGTGAAGAAACTACGCCGCCCGTAACGAAAATGTACTTTGTTTCAGCCACGATGTATGTATGTTTAATTATTATCTTCTAAAACGAAAATCTTTGGTTCTAAACTAAAATGCAAAGATACTAATTTTCCGTGAATTAGATAGGGATATAAAGATAAAAAAAACATAGTATATTTCATTTAATTGCCACAAGCCCTATGAACAGTGCTATCATCTATGATTACAATGAGATTTTATCTACCTTATGGCTAATTTTATTATTACAAAATCTAAGAGACATTTTAATGAAATATTTCGCATTAAAAGACTCCTCTCATAAGACTAAGCCTTATATTTCAAACAATTACTATCACATAAAAGAACTACAATTTAGCAATAACAAACTAAGAAGAATATCACAAGGGAAGAATATGCTAAAACTTTAAAGAAACTTAAAATCCTCTTTACTGCCGCATTATTGTAAAACTAAAGTTCTATTTTTGCAAACCAATTTGAGGCTAACATATAGACGATATACGTTAGGATTCACAAGGAAAGATGCTCGAGTGGTTGAAGAGGCACGCCTGGAAAGCGTGTATACCCCTAAAGGGTATCGGGGGTTCGAATCCCCCTCTTTCCGCAAGAAAGGTGTAAGCCAACGGATTACGTGGCTTGCACCTTTTTCTTTTCTGACAACTTAATATAGAAAGGGAAACATTCTAATAACCACAACTACACATCCTTACACAAAACACGTATTTTCCAATTCATTGCTTGTTATACGGCTTTATTTTCCTAACTTTGCAGAAAGTAAGATTAGAAAACGGATATTGCATCCACGTAATAACATTCAAATCCAACCAAATAAATGATAGAACTCGATACTACCAATATGTGTTCACACCTGCAGAAGAAGCTCTTTAACGAAGAAGGTATCTACTATCCTATATGGCAGGCGATGCAGAATGATGATGAGATAACAGCTGTGATTCGTTCACGACAGTTGCATATCTACCGCAATGGTAAAAAAGTTTTAGTGCTTCCCGGCAAGGCTGCACCGAAGATTATTCGCGAAGATAGCCTCAACGAACTCTTACCTAAGGACTTACTGAAATGAAAAAAGCAATCGTCGTAGGCGCCAGCAGCGGTATCGGACATGAAGTAGCACGACTGCTCATCGCACAAGGATGGGCGGTTGGTGTGGCTGCTCGTCGTATAGACAAGTTGACAGACTTGCAAGCTATGGCACCAGAGCGTGTTTACACTGCACAAATTGATGTAACTAACGAGGACGCAGAGACTTCCTTACTGCAACTTATAGAGCGTATAAATGGTATCGACCTCTATTTTCATGCCGCAGGAATCGGTTGGCAAAACCCAAGTCTTAATGCTGACATAGAACTCAAAACAATGGAAACCAACGCTGTTGGATTCACACGAATGATTGGTTGTGCCTATCGCTATTTTGCCAATAAGGGAGGTGGACACATCGCTTGTATCACCTCTATCGCTGGAACAAAAGGACTCGGACCGGCTCCTGCATACAGTGCAACAAAGGCGATGCAGAATACCTATCTACAAGCATTGGAACAACTCGCTGCTTGTAAACATCATAACATCCACTTCACAGATATTCGTCCCGGCTTTGTCGACACTCCCCTACTCGCTGGTACCGCTCACCTCCCGATGCTGATGAACACAGAAAAGGTGGCACGCAGTATTTTAAAGGCTATTAACAGCCGACGACACATCTGCGTCATCGATACCCATTGGTGCGTACTCACCTACTTATGGAGACATATCCCTAACTGGATATGGAGGCGAATACGATTATGCTAAATTATTATTTATCATAGACTGAAACAACAGACACATTATTACCGAACTAAGTACGAAGTCAATAAGTAAAATGTGTCTATTGTTTATTTATATAACTTGCTACTAAAAATTAGCAAAATAAAGTCTTCTTCCAACTCAAAATAACTAAATAAAAGTGCCACCAAGGGCTTTATAATATTTATAAGCCTGCTTTATATAATATCGCTCTTTATTAGACAACACACGTTCATCGTAATATTGATCACCATTAATTTTCATTTTCACTTTTGAAGCATTTGCAATAGCTTGGAAAAGAGGTTCATTTTCTGCTGTAACTCTTTCATCAAACCATTCCCATATACTTGAGTCATTATCTCGATTTACCTCATCTGGGATATATGTGAAGACCTTTCCATCACAATTAAACTTTACATTCCGTATAAAAAGCCAGTCATCTGAGGTATAACAGAGTTTAAAATACAGATTATTAGGCGTATTATCATTAGAGTTGAAGTCAATATAACAGCAAACCTTATTTACATTAATAAATTTCGGATAGTTATTTGGCAACATCCAATATCTATCAGAATAATCATCTTTTTTCTTATAGAAATCTTTCGATAACTCTTTAAACAACGTAGCCTTTTTAGCTCGCTTGATACTATCTTTCTTTGCAATTACCAACGCATTTGCTTTCCTCTGTTCTGCTGTTACACGCACAGGGGTTTCTTTTTCGACGTGAATAGTCCGTGGAATATCATGAGATACCATATTAACAATGCATGCAAAAATCACAATAAAGACAACTAAGAGAAAAGAAAAAAGCAATACAACTTTACCACCTCCACCAACTTTTTCCGGAGAAACAACTTGATTTGAAGACTCAGTTTTGTTTTCTTTAATTTCTTCTTTCACTTCTTCTTTCTTTTGTTCCGCTTTCCATTTCAAGAACTCTTGAAACTCTTTACTTTCTTCTTCTGTCATTTTCATAATTAATTAAAACACAAAGGGTGGCTACTGAAAAAAATAATTCAGTAGTCAACTATATTGAACAATAATTTAATAGTTATCATCATACCCTACTAAAAGCCTTAAAGTTTCTAAATTACATAACATTGTTATTTAACAATTTCTTCATAGTAAAAGTAAAAATCTATAGTAGTTATAGAACATACTGCAGGTTTGTTAAGTTTAAAAGTGTTGCAAAGATACAAACTTTTTATGACTACAAGTAAATAAATAGTGATATTTTTTATAACACTACCATCTTTCTTGTACATAAAATAAAACTTATATTCCCATCTTAAATGCTTTCTCACATAAATTTCTTTAAAATATCTTTTTGTTTATCTGTCAAACACTTTTGAGATTTATGAATCATAAAATGTCCTACTCTATGTAAAACCACAAGATGGGTATTTTGATTATGAAATTTAATAAAATCTTGAATAATTACTTCATCTTTAAAGCATGTTATTGTACCGCCACCAATAGTTTGGTTTACATATTTAACAACTTCCGAAAACCCTCCTTTTGAATCTACCCATTCTTTTATAAGTAGCTGCATTGACTTAGCATAATGATGTACTTCAGCATTGTCTAAACTAATTTCTAACCCTGATATGGGGCATCGGCTAAAACAATATCGCTTTTTTAGTTTAAAGATAATCTTATGAACTGCTTCACGACAAGCAGCTTTAACATCAGCTTCTTCTCTTGAACATTTTGATAACTTAGAATATGAAAAAGAGGTATCTTCTAATTGATAATCTTTAAGAACGACATTAAAATTTTGAGTTTTATATTCTTTATCTGTTTTAACGACAAAGGCAATAACTTCATTTGTACCAACTCTCTCAAACCATTGAGGATGATACATTTCGAAGACTTTAACTAAGAAACGACATGGGTCACCTACGATTAAATCTGAGTATTGCTCACACTTACGAGTATCCCAGAAATGATTTTTCACAACCATACAGAGTTTTTTTAATTGAGTTATCTTATTATAATCTATATTACTCCTATCAACTTCATTATATTTCATGTCCGAATTAAAATAAATTATGATACAAAGATAAATCAATCTTTTAAAAAAAATCCTTTTTTACAATTAATGATTATAATATCTCTACAAAAACCTTTTTCTGTAAAAGGAAAGAGAATAGCACCTCTTCTTGTGAATAATTCTTAAAAATACTCGTCTTAAATAAACTTTCATAGAAATAAAACGTTTAAGCAAAGGAGTCTTAAAGATTATCCCAAAAAGAAGGAAAAGAAAAAGGATAGACAAAAGATAATACGTCTTTATATAAAAGTAATCAATAATTATTTAGGATATGAGAAAATTCTGTTTAAAGATTCACCGTTGGTTTGCTTTACCATTAGGCGTAATAATGGCTATTTTGTGCTTCAGTGGTCTGGCAATACTGCTAATAAAAGACCTCGCACCACTCTTTGACATGAATGCCAAAGAGATGCCAATCTATACAATGGTAGTACGACTGCACCGTTGGCTCTTTATGAAACCTGAGAATGCACATGAGGGTGGACAGTCACTTGGACGCATCCTTACAGCCGTGTCAGCAATCTGTATGTCAATCGTATTGTTATCGGGTGTTGTCATCTGGTGGCCAAAGACCAAGAAGGCGTTGAAAAGTCGTTTGACCGTTAGCACTAACAAGGGTTTCCGTCGCTTTGTTTACGACTCTCACGTGTCATTAGGTATCTATGTCTTTATCTTCCTTTTCCTCATGGCACTCACAGGTCCTGTCTTCTCTTTCGGCTGGTACAGAGCGGGAATGTCTAAACTCTTCGGTCAGCCTATGCCACCAAAGGAAATGAAGATGCAACAACCTAAAGATGGAATGAAGCAGGACGGAACAAACGACAAAGCTTTTGCACCTACGGACGCGAGTCAGATGAAGGGACAACCACAAACACACAAGGAGGGAGCAAAAGACATGAAAGGCAATCAGCATGGTAAGAAGCCAAAGGGTGGTATGCTCTTTAAGCAGTTACACACAGGAACATGGGGCGGATGGTTCTCACGCATTCTCTATGCTATCGCAGCCCTTATCGGTGGCTTCCTCCCTATTAGTGGTTACTACCTGTGGTGGAAGAGAAGAAGTGCTAAGAAGAAAAAAGCATAAAACATAATCATCATATATCACAAGTCCATTGATTGTATTCGGTTGATTAACCTGCAGAATACCATCAATGGGCTTTTACGTTTATCCTTCAACGAAACACTTACCTAAATGTACAGACAAACTCCCAACTGCATTCATCCACTCACAGAGGATTAAACGACCAATATTATGTAAAGATTATTCAAACTACTAAAAAACAACTAACGCCCAATTAGACTCAAATTAAGCCTTAATTGGCTTTCAAAAGATGCCCTTTTGAGGTCTAACTAACGCCCTTTAAGAGTCTAAAAGATGCCCTTTTCAAATCGTATTTGTAAAACTCTGATTATCTGACCGTTACAAAATCCCATTTTTAGAGCGGTTTTCTATAAACAAAAGGCTTACAGAAGGGTCATTCTGTAATTATTTTTTGGGTCTTCAGGATTTTGGAGTGATAAGGTTTGCCACTTGTGTTTAGAGTTTGCAGCAATGTCACACGGAGGCACGGAGAGGACGGAGGATTATTAAAACAAAGCAATGGAAGTAACGGAGGCACCGTCGGTGCATAGAGCGACGGAGCTTGTTTGCCAATTCTATTAGCAATTTATATACAAAGCGTTTACCTCAAAATAGTTATCAAGAATCTGTACGCTATACCTCCGTCGCTCTTTGTGCCGTCGGCACCTCTGTGACATAGCATTACCTCCGTCGCTCCGTTACTCCGTGTGCCTAATATATAAGACTTTTAGTTATCACTCCATATTTCGGAAGAACCTTATTTTTCACAGCCCACAAAACCCAATAAACCATAACTAATAATCAAGATTATGTAATCTTTATTAGGGATAAGAAAACCTAATCACACAAAAAATCAACGATAAATTACTTATAAATGAGTATTGCCACCTTAACAAGAAGCAAGTACCTTTGCACTCGAAAAATTTTACAGACCGTAATAATAATGATGTTATATAGAATATTAAATAAGGTGATAAGTCTGGCGGAAGACTTGACTTTCCGAAAAGTAAATCAGAAATGCGTGTTAAAAGAACATATTTGTGTTTATTTACATGTGTGTATAAGATGAAAAATAAAGAACAAATGATTAGTTTATTTTAACCAAATCCACTTGCTTTTATTCTTATTAAAGAATATATTTGCGTCAGATAATCTAATTTGGCGCGAATAAGATAAATACCATCATTTAAAGCTTTTACTCATTTTTAAATAACAGACAAAGAGATCTTTCTCTTTTAAAAAAGTCTAATCAATATTATATTTTATCTAATAAAAACCTTGAAGAGTATGGAATTAAAAAAGACACTCTACTCCCTAATGTTAGGCGGCATTCTTCTTTGCTTGTTCTCATGTGCAAAGGAAGACGAATTTGAAATGCCAACACTGGTGCTTTCTGAAAACAGTATTGCCTTTGATAAAGGCGTAAGCGAAAGAAACATTAGTGTAACAACAAATCAAAACAGCTGGATTGCATCGTCTCCACAGGAAGGCGACTGGCTCTCGCTGGTTCAGGACGGTAACGTACTGAAGGTGAAGGTAACTGAAAACAAGATTGGAACAGAGCGCACAAGCTATGTACTCGTTAACGCCAACGGCGCATCTGGTAAGATTGCTGTGACTCAGAGCGCAGCTGACGTAACGCTTGACGTGGTTCCAAATGCTATCTATCTGCCACAGACAGGTGGTGAGAAGACGATTGACATTACGACGAATTCGTCTGTCTATGACGTAACAACCAGCGAAGAAGTTAGTTGGTTGAAGATTGTCAAGTCGGAGGAAGAAATCAAGCTGATAGCTGAGCGTAACGATACCTATCAGAAGCGTGAAGTGAAACTTTACGCAAAGAGCGGTAGTGTTATCCGTGAGATTGTTGTTTCTCAGTCGGGTATTCAGCGTTACCTCCTCCCTATTCACCCTGGTGTACCACAGGACGAGCATAAGATTATGGACTTTGAGTTGGGTCGTGGTAGCTACTTACGCGAGTATCAGGCAGCTATGCCTGCTTACGGACTTGAGGAAACTTACACCTTTATCACTGCTTCGCCTATCTTTACTTTGATTCAGTATTGTAGCACTGATGGTATTAATCCGTCACAGATTATCATGATTGGCGATGGTAGAAAGGCGATTGATGCCGTTAAGGACAAGGCTTTCGATAAGTTCTTGACAGACAATGGCTATGTGCGCAGCAACTCTCAATCTGACAGAGAATATACCAATGATAAGGAATTACTCTCATTGAAGGTTTATATATCAGAAAAGGAGAACAACGAAGGAGTTAACCTTACTTTCACACCTATTATGAAGCAGAATGGCGATTATAAGACCTTCAGCAAGCTACCATTCTATCCTCTTGAACTTTTACAGAAAGACAACGTGAAGTTGGCACAGGTAGAGCAATACGAGCAGAAGGCTGGTAGCACTGAAGAGGAGCGCAGCTACAATGAACATAAGAAGACTGAGGTTTCACAGCTTCAGTATAAGTTGAAGGCAAGTACAGACCCTTCTGCAGCCTACGGACGTATTCACATCTTCTACACAACGGATAAGGATGGTGATGCACCAGACAATTTGGGTAGTGTTCAGATTGGTGCATTACTCTTCAAAGACACCAACCTCGGTGTATGGAAGTATGGTACTAAATGGGTTGCAACCAAAGAAATCAAGAAGGTATTGGGTGATGAGGGCTTCTCGTTCCTCCGCACATCAGGCAACAACCACTTCTTTGTACGTGAAAGCGACCACTTGGTTATTGATGTTACCTGCGTCATTGACAACGACACACCAGTTCTCGCATTGCTTTATAGCTACGACCCATCCGTCTCAGGCGTAAGTAGTAAGGGGTTAAAAGCACAGGCAAAGATGCTTAAAAACTTCTCTGCCGCTAAGAAAGCATTGAAGTTCTAATCCGATTGTTATACCTTATTAAATTATTACATGATATGCGTATAATCAATATACATAAGCTGATGCAGTTCTCACTGCTATGCCTATTATTGGGCATAGCGGTTGGATGCGCTGAGAATGACAGCTTTGACCAGCCCTATCTGAATGTTTCAGAGAAGGAGATTTCTTTCTCTAATCAGATTGGTGAGAAGACAATTACCGTAAACACGAACTGTAAGGAGTGGATGGCTACTACACCGAAGGCGTGGGTACACCTTACACAAAAGGGAAACGAGATTTCGGTACACGTTGATCCTAATACAACAGGAATGGAGAGAAGTAGCTATATCCTGGTTGATGGTGGTTTGGCAGTGCAGAAAATCATGGTAAGTCAGAGTGCTGCTGATATCACATTAAACTTAAACAATGGTGAGGTAATTCTGCCACAAGCAGGTGGTACGACAACTGTCGACTTGAAGATGGATGCTACTTCCTATGACCTTACACAGAATGAGCAGCCAGAGTGGATGCAGGTTATCAAGAAAAAGCACGGTTTGAAGTTTATTTCTAAGCCTAATTATAGCACTACAGAAAGAACCACAAAACTGACAATCGCCTTTGCTGGGAAGAACCATGAGGTGGTTGTTAAGCAGCCGGGCGTTGCTACTTTTATCTTGGCTTGTAACCCTGGTAATCCTTATAGCTTGCATAAGATGATGGACTATGAGTATCGTCGTGGTAGTTTCTTGACGGAATATGGCGGTCCTGACGAGGTAAACGGCATCTTTGAAGAGAGTTACTTCTTCAAGACTCCATCGCCTTTGTTCAAAGACGTTGTCTATGTACATGATACAAAGCACTCTGTTCCAACACGTATCTACACACGTTCACTGACAAGAGAGGGTGTTAACGCTGTTAAGTCGCAGGCTTTCCAAGAGTTTATGAGAGCCAATGGATATACAAGGGACGAGAAAGACACGAATCATTACGTCAATATAAAGGAAGCTTTCACGATGGATGTAGACATTAGAGAGGAGAATAATAGCGTTGTGTTATTCTTCTATCAGATGCACACACAAGACCGTAGCTACCCTACCTTTAGTAGTCTTGACCTTGGTCCTGTTGACCTTTTGAATAAAACTGACAAGAAGATAAGTGATGTCGAAGCTTATGAGACAGGTAAGAACAGTGAGGAAATGAAGCGACAAATGTCTAAGAGTAATGAGGTTGAAGCTATTCTCTACAAGACAAATGACCCTACATTGATTGCTCGTACTTACTTCTTCTATCTTCATAATGATGCCGCTGTACCACAAGAGAAGGCTGGAAGCGTTGAGCAATACAGTTTATTCTACAGTCAACCAAACTTAGGAATATGGCAGTATGGTAATGAATGGTTCGTAACCCATGAGTTCGACAAACTGCTTACTGCAAACAACTTTGAGTTCGTTGGCTACAATGGTAAGCATCATGTCTATGCACGTCGTTCTGACTATCTGACCTTAGCAATCTCAGGTGGAGAATATGCTGACGTCAACAACGGTAAGGCAGTCATGCAAATTACTGTTCTATACAAGCCAACTGTCTTTGCAGGAAGTAAAGAACAGCGACTGGCTAAGGTAGAACGTATGCTCAAACAATACAATCCAAAGAAATAAAATAAAGGAACATTGATGAGAAAATCGATTATATATCTATGTGCGTGTGCGCTATCTGGCATGATGGTTACGACCTCATGCCAGGATAACTTGGACTCGGATGCGGGCGTTTCCAACACACGCTCTGTCAATATTGACAAAGACCTTTTTGCCATAAAAGGCTGTATTAACGTGAAGTTGGCAAAGGGTACAAACCAAGCTATACCTGCAACGCGTAGTGGTAGTGTGGAGATGCAAAGCGTACCATCTGAGATGACTTCTGCAATGCAATATTCTGGGGCTTATAAAATGGAAAGAGTCTTTAAGCCAGCAGGTATCTATGAAGCACGAACCGTAGCTGAAGGACTCGACCGTTGGTACACAATCTATTTTGATAAGAGCAAAGATGTGGGGGCTGTATTAGATCAATTCAAGAAAGCTGAAGGTGTTGAATGTGCTGAACGAGTACTACCAATGGCAAAGCCAACGGTTAAGATGACTCCTTATAGCCCTTCTGGTGCAAGTATGCAGACTACAGCAAGCACTTTTGATGACCCTCTCTTAGCTAAACAGTGGCATTACTACAATGACGGTTCAGTAAATGCACGTGCGAAGAAGGGTGCTGACTGTAATGTTAAACCTGTTTGGGAAAAGTACACAACAGGTAAGAAAAACGTTATTGTAGCCGTTGTTGATGGTGGTATTGACATCACCCACGAGGACTTGAAAGACAATCTTTATGTCAACGAAAAGGAAAAGAACGGTCAACCTAACGTCGATGATGACGGCAATGGCTTTGTTGATGATATCTATGGTTACAACTTTGTGACAGCAAAAGACGTTGTTGGCGGTACTATCGAACCCGATGATGGCGGACACGGAACCCACGTTGCGGGTACGGTTGCAGCTCGCAACAACAACGGAAAGGGTGTGGCAGGTATTGCAGGTGGCGATGGTTCGCCAGATAGTGGCGTACGCTTGTTGAGCTGTCAGATATTTAGAAACAAAGACGAACAGGGCGATGCAGCCGCTGCCATTAAGTATGCAGCTGATAACGGAGCTGTTATTTGCCAGAACTCATGGGGCTATTCGTCTGGTGCAAATGTCACAGCTATGCCGCAATTGCTGAAAGAAGCAGTCGACTACTTCATCAAGATGGCGGGTTGTGATGCTAACGGCAACCAGCGACCAGACTCTCCAATGAAGGGTGGTGTAGTAATGTTCGCCGCTGGTAATGAGAACAAAGACTTCTCTGCTTACCCTGCTTGCTACGCACCAACGGTCTCTGTCGCTGCAATGGCATGGGACTTCAGTAAGGCAAGTTATAGTAATTACGCAAAATGGGTGACCATTACCGCTCCAGGTGGTGATCAAGACCGCTTCGGAACAGAGGCTGGCGTATTGAGTACAGTACCAAAGAAGAAGGTTGCATCAGGTTATGCTTACTTCCAAGGAACATCAATGGCATGCCCACACGTGTCAGGTATCGCAGCACTCATCGCTTCTTACTTTGGTCGTCAGGGCTTTACGAATGAAGAACTAAAGTCACGTTTGATTACTGCTTACCGTCCTTATAACATTGATGAGCAAAACCCAACCTACAAAGGTAAGTTAGGTAAGGGTTATATTGATGCCGAAGCTGCTTTTGAATCAGACACAAAGATAGCTCCAGAGAAGGTGGGTACACTCACGCTCAAGCCTGATTTCGTAGACATCAATGCGGAGTGGAGCATCGCCAAGGACGAGGATAAGACTGCAGCCTTCTATCGCCTCTACATTGCTCAGGGTGAATTGACGGCCGATAAACTCAAGGATATGACCTACAGAGAAATCAATGGCATGGGGCATAGCTTGGGTGAGACACTTAAGTATGACTTTGATGACTTGAAAGACAACACTACCTATAGCGTTGCAGTGGTAGCAGTGGACCGCTGGGGCAACCTCTCTGAACCACAGATTCAGAAGTGTACGACTCGACTCAACCATGCTCCAGAGGCGACAAACTTCCCAACAGAGGTAATAGAGGTCATGGAGAACGATCGTAAATCATTCTCTTTCAACGTTGCTGACCCTGATGGTCACAACTGGGACATCAAAGCTACGGGTGAGACAAAGGGCGTTTCTTACACTGTGAAGGGCAATACTGTGACCGTCAACCTCGTCCCTGTGCTTGCAGCTGGTAGTTATACTTGCACCTTCGTACTCTCAGATGACTTAGGAGCAAAGGCAGAGAAGAGTTTTACATTTAAGATTGTGAAGTACATTCCACCACAGCTAACAAAGCCTTTCGAGAACTATATCATTGGATTGGACGAGGGAGTAGTAACGATTCCATTGACTGGTCATTACACACATAGTAGCAATACTCAGCTTACTTACAAAGCCACAGCTGCCAATGGTAGTATCGCTACAGCTACTATCAGCAATGACAACCTTCAATTGAAGGGAATGGCAAAGGGTGTTACACGTATCAGCATCGCTGCTACAGACGGTCGTGAGACATCTTCTGATGGCTCTTTCCAAGTACGAGTTGTTGAAAAGAAGTCGGCTCCTGTCTATGCCGTCTATCCTATTCCAGTACAGAGAGACATCCACACCCTACTCAATCCAGAGGTAAAGCAGGCTGAACTCGTTATCAGTTCTACTGTGGGAGAGCGTCTGATGAAGGCTACTGTGACTCCAGACAAGAACAACGTAGCCACACTTGACCTTTCTAAACTAAATCCTGGAACGTATAAACTGACCGTATATACCAGTAAGGGCAACCATACCCAGATGTTCATTAAACGATAAACACAACAAGTATGAATACAAAACATATCATTCTCATGGCTTGCGCAGCACTCCTCGGTGCTACGCAGGCTAATGCTCAGGGACAAGATCTCTCAATATTAACAGCGAATACCGATGCCCGAACAGCCGCTATGGGTAATGCTTCGGCTGCTGCTGAGGGCATGTATCTATACAACAATCCAGCTGCTATCTTCGCAACTGATAAGAAGTTCACCGCAGATGCTGCTGCCTCTCTCTTTGAAAAGGCAGAGGGTGCTGATGGAACCTTCGGCATTTACGCGCTTTCTGCTGGCTATAAGTTGGCTAAGCATCATGCTGTCTTCGCTGGTTTCCGCTATGCTGGAGGACTAAGTCTAAAGGGTTCTGACCTCTTGGGCAATCCAACTAAGGACTATAAGCCTTATAACCGGACCCTCGACTTGGGTTATACCTATTTCTTTGGTAAGGGATTCGCTGCCTACGCAACAGGAAGTCTTATCTATAGTCATCTCTCAAAGAATGCTACGGGAGCCGCTTTCTCCGTGGGTGGAGCCTATCAAAACAACGAGTTGACCCTTGCTAACAAACCATCTAACCTTATGCTTGATGCGAAGGTGGGTGCCATTGGTCCACAACTCGACTATGGTAATAAGCACAAGACCACACTCCCTACCTATCTTGCTGTAGGTGGTGCGCTGTCTGTAGAGGTAGCAGAGAAGCATCAAGTTGCTGCAGCCTTGTCTTCTCGTTACTTCTTCCAACCTTCAGAAACCAAACTCTTTATACTTGGTGGCGGACTTGAATACACCTATAATAAGATGGTATCAGTGCGTGCAGGCTATGAGTATGGTGACCACGACCTCAGCCATATCACTATGGGTGCGGGCTTCAAGTATCACGGACTTCGTTTGAACGGAGCTTACAACCTGAAGACAGCAGACACAGGAAGTAGCTACTGCACCATAGGTATTGGCTACGACTTCTAAAACAAGGACAAACAAAACAATTCATTTAATCAAAAGTAACAGTTATGAAAAGAACTTTATTCTCAATTTGTGCTTTAGTACTGAGCCTTACAGCTTCCGCTCAGATAATAAAAGACACACCTAAAGGTAAGCTGATAGAAAACCTGTATCGCTCAAGCAAGTCTTGGGTTAAGAAGGGTTGGACTGGTACACAAGCAGGTAGATATGAAGGCTTGGTATCTAAGATTGTTATCGGCGAAGATGGCTGTATTTACATTTACAATCCACTATCAGGCCTCGACAGTAAGTCATGGTTGAAGCTTGAGAGACAACCTGATGGCAAGTATAGAGCAAAGCTACCACAGGATATCCTTACAGACGACCTCGGTGGGGACGATGATGAGGAGGAAAGTAGTGAGCGTATTATCTCTCTTAATCGTTTGGTTTCTTCTGATGATGGAAAGAATTACGAGCCTGTTGGTCCAGCTTTGAACTACGTAGATTTCACAGTGGAAGGAAGAACACTCAAGATGTCTGGTATGGGTCAGAAGAAGCAAATATGGGGTGCTACCTATAATAATAGCTGGCTAAATAACTATGGTGGCGACTGGGCTCTTACGATTGAACCACTTAAAGAGCAGCTTATTACACCACCAGCTACAGCTACAAAGAGCCAGTACACCGTTACTTCTAAGTCTGATCCTTCACCACGTATTGTTGAAGTAATGACCGATAATAATGATATCTATGTCAAGGGCTTGTTCAAGGCTGAGAAACTTGCAAACACTTGGGTGAAACTTACCAAGCAGGGCGACAAGGCTGTCATGTCTACTAATCAGTATTTGGGTATTACCCAGAAGACAGACTTTAAGAAATACGATAGCGATAAGTCGGAATATCACACCTTTGCCGCAGCTTTCGAGAGTGAAACCAAGGCTGCAGAGAACCTTGAGTTCAGCATTGATGCAACTGGTAAACTGACTACTTCTAAGATTCTTAGAACTTCTTTAGGTAGAGCAAGTGAGGATAACATTACTAATGAAGACTACGTAGAGAGCTATGAGGGTCTTACCTTGACTCCTTATGTTCAGAAGGAGGTTGGAGCCCCAGCGACACCAGAATACTTCTATTTAACATCTACTCCAAACTACGACAACACTTCTAACGAGATTAAATTAGCATTCTATGTAAAGAACGCAGATGTTAACGGCAACGTTCTCAACCCAGAGAAGATGTACTACAATGTCTATGTTAATGGCAGTACAGAACCTTTCAAGTTCAAGAAGACTGAAAGTCTGTACCGTGACATGCATGAGGACGAAATGACTAATATTCCTTTCAACTACAAGGACAAGAGAAACTATGACTTCAAGGTCAGCGATAACCTTCGTATTCTTCACTTCTATGATAGTTCTATCACACGCCTTAAGGTCGTAATGGTTTATGAGTCTGACGGCAAGAAGTATTCAAGTGAGCCAATGGTTGCTACACTTCCTACCGATGGTATTGAGAGTGCAAACTTCAACAAGACTACAACAGAAAAGTATTATACTGTTGATGGTCGACAGATTCAGAAGCTACAGAAGGGTCTTAACATCATCAAGTCTTCTGATGGTACTACACGTAAGGTGGTGGTTAAGTAAACAAGTTGACGAGTTGACAAGTTGACAAGTAAACGAGTTGCTTGTATAGTTGGCAAGTGAACAGGTTTACAAGATAATTGTATAGTTGGCAAGTGAACGAGAAAATAGTTATATCTATTATAACTAACAACTCGCTTACTTGCCAACTTTTGTATTTGAGAAAGACTGATATAATTCAGAATTCAAAATCCATAATTATGATTATTGCTTTAATTCAGAATTCATAATTCAAAATCCATAATTATGATTACCGACAAAGATAAAGTTTAAAGCTCACTATTCAAATCATAAAGTTCAATGTTCAAACCTCAAAGGTCAAAGAGTTCAAACCTCAAAGTTCAAAGGTAGAGAGGGGTATCCCGCTATCTACTCCCCTTCCCTTGGGGGAGGGGTAAGGGGGAGGGGATACTTTTTCTTAGTTTTGTCACATTTTTTCGCACACTTCAAATCTGACACATGCTCTTTTAGCTTACAATTAACGCCCAATTGGCTTGCAAAAGATGCCCTTTTGAGGTCTAACTAACGCCCTTTTGAAGTCCAATTAAGCACCTTTTAAAACGCACCTCTGCAAGTAATTGATTCCATGCGAGTTACAAGACCAGTAAAAACGGCTATTTTGAGCATATTTTTTAAGCCACTACACTCGAAGAAATGTAAACAAAATTCAAACCACCCACACCCCATTCCACATTCATCCAACTCCAAAATCTATCGTCTAAAACATGAATAAAAACGTTTCTTCCGAAATATAGAGTAATAAAGTAAGCCTACTACATATAAAAGGCACAGAGAGAGAGGGAGAACACAGAGGTGCCAAAGGCACAAAGAGCGACTGAGGCGTAGTGTACGTATTGCTAATAGCTTTGGTTATAAACGTTTTTAATAAATTTTGCATACCATTGTTTTGGAATGAAATATACCAAAGCATTAATAAAACACGCAAATATCCTCTGATGCTCCACGTACCAACTATGCTTCTGTGCTCTCCATTTCTCTGTGTGACCTTTCTTCAAAGTTCTAATCTCAAGAGCTATCACTCCAAATTGCGAAAGAACCATAATTAGGATTACCGATGTAGAGAAAAGCAAAGTTCAAAGTTACGCTCACATCCATTCTATCATATTTTTTCACACACATCAAAACCAATACATGCTCTTCTGGCTCCTAAAAGATGCCCAATTAGCTTGCAAGAGATACTCTTTTAAGGTCTTACTAACGCTCTTTTGAACTCCAACTAAGCACCTCTTGAACTGCACCTCTGCAAACATTTGGCTTTCTACAAGTTACAAGACCACTAAAAAATAGCCCTATTGAGGCTATTTTTAAGCTCAAAACACACCATTTTTTCAAAAACATTTCTAAGTATACTACCTTTATCTTATTATAATCAAAAACACCTTGTAAAACATAGGTAGTTCAAAATCACTTTATTCGCTACTGAACAAATATTACTCTCATTCAGCTGTTCTGTACTTTCCAACAAAAGATTACTGACTATTCCAATTAAAAATCTCATTATATTTTTGATAGGAAGAAAGATTAATAACATAAAATAAGTAAATTATAAAAAGAAATATACCCATCGTATTTAATATCAAAAAGAATTATTATATTTGCAATATTAATCAACTAAATAATTCTATGTCCTATGATAGCTTCTCTTAAACTTAATGATCACAACTATGACGTATGGTTGTTTGAACAGCAATTTAATATTCCTACAGGATGGAATGGCCTACCCCATTCATCATTTGTTGGCGATGGACAACTTCGCTTATTCATGACTACTCCCGAAGATAATTATATCTTAGAACTAATGCTTAAAACAGAGAAAGAACCCATAGCAGAAGGTTCTCTAGAAATATACAATGAAACTAACAACCTTCCTTTACGGCGTGTTGAATTTAGCAAAGCATTTATTGTATCCTACAAGGAGACTTTCGATATTCTCAATGATACGGGGATGACAACTTATGTACAAATTTCTCCTATGAAAATGACAATTGATAAAGTTATAGATGTAGAACGCCGAATCTTTTGGCTTTGGACTAGGAGTCCACAAAAACTCATGCACATGAAGGAAGTGATAGCTGATAATAATGTACACATCAATGATGCTTATTGGATAAACCCAGAAGGTAAGAAATGTAGAGAATTCTTTGTTGGGGAAGAAGTAAAACTCTATTTAGTTCTTGGTAATTACAATGTCGGACAAATGGTACAATTTAACTTTGAAGAAGTAGGCGACGAAGGCATTTTTCATGCGTCTTGCTCAGGAGAAACAAATGATAAAGGAATAGTAATTATTGAAAAATTTAAACTTCAAAAAAAAGGAGAGAAAGCATAATGGCACGAGTAAAAATATATTCTATTACTTCAGGAGTTGTAGGAAGCAAAGAGATTGAAGTTAGTGAAAAAAAATGCACAAAAGAATGCAAACAATGTTTCGAGTATGCAGATCCCGTAGACAACCCTCGATTAAATAATCAAAGTGACAATGTCAACAAAAATAGATTTCATCGTGAAAAACGTTATAACAAAAAGTATCCAAACGGCTATTATCATACAGGAGTTGATATTTTGGCACCAATAGGAACGCCCTTAAAATCAATGCTCTGCGGAATAGTGATAGAGGCAAGAGACACCCACGGGGACCTAGGAATCGTAGTAACGATTAAGTCAAAAGATAAGAATGGTAATGACATTTGGATAAAGTATTGCCATCTTAAATCGACTTTGGTTACAACAAATACAAAAGTAATGCACGGAGAGATAATTGGGCTAACAGGAAATACAGGAAATGCTAAAAATATTTTACCACAATATCGACATGTGCACATAGAGGCCTCACAGGATGGAATATTCTATGGTGGTAAGAAAAGAGTAGATCCTGAACAATTTATGAAGACAAAATTTGATAATACAAAAAAAGGTAATGTAATCTTATAATAAAAGCAGAAATGAAACATATAACTTTAATCTTTTCTCTGATTTTGATAAGCTTGGCTTCTGTCTGGTGTGAAAATCAAAAAGAAATAGACTTTCTAAATAAGCAAAACAGAACTTCTACCCTATTATTATCAGACGGTGAGAAAACGTTGTTGCCTTACTTCTCTGGTGAGAATGCAACGGACTTATATGCAGTTTATTTCCTTGGGCGTACAGAAAGAGAACGTCAATACTGGGATGTATATAATAAAAAAGGATTTTGGAAAGGCAAAGATAGTGAGCGGATACATCTGTACACCAAAGAGATAGAACAATATCTCAATGCGAAAAGAGAACAATATTATATATTTTCTATTTGTATTAAAAAGAGTATGATAAAGGAAAACGCTGAAGATGAGTTCCAACCAAATAGTAACGCAATATATAAGACCTATCTATTAACTGATGGGGAATGGATTATAGCAGATAGTTTCAACGTAAAAAACACTCCCAAAGAGACAGCAGACTATTTAATAAATATTATAAAGAAAAGAAGAAACATAAACGTTAAGAGTTCAAAAGAGTCTATTGCCAGTTGGCATTAACATTTGTAATTGAGAAGAACCTTCCCACTACATATATTCATATACACCATCTCCTTGTATTCCTTCCATGAATTGATTACCTTTGCAACGGTAAAGTTCAAACATCAATGCTCATATCATAAACCTCAAAGGTCAAAGGATAAAAAGAAGAGTCGAACAAAAGCTGTCCGACTCTTCTTTATATTATTTATTTAAGGTGAACCTTATTGAAGATCCTTCATTGTGACAGGTTGAGCAAGGGTAGTAAACTCAAGACCACCTGTGGTACACTCGATACCCTTAGCAGAATCCTTAATCTTATTGCCATTTACGGTCTCTGATCCATTCAACTTGAAATAGAGTTCCAAGCCGTCAGACTTAGGATCAACACTCAGCATATTCTGCTTAATCTGATTCTCGGTACGAGCAACACTCCATACACGAACCTCACTCATATAACCATAGAATGGACGCTCACCCCAAGGGAAGCCCGGAATCTTACCAATGTTAAAACCGACATCAGCATTTGGATCGAAGCCAGAGATATTCCATGCAGACTCAGCCCACTTCGTGCCATTAAGGTACATAACAGTCTTACCAGTTGCCTGATCGTAGGTCAATGCCACATGATACCACTTGTTAATCGAAAGTTTCTCTGGTGCTTCATAGTGCTGTCTACCTGCTGCCTGTAAGATACCAGAAGAAATACCACCACCAACATCACCTACACGGAAGATCATCAGACCCTCAGAACCCATGATGGTACAGTTGCTGCCCCACCAGATAGAATGTACCAAAGCCTCATAAGTAAATGACTTAAAGTAGGTTCCAGCAGGGAACTTCACAGAGATATACTTGTTATAGAAATCACCTGCCTTCGTAATCTTGACAGGTTTAGCCAAAACAATATACTCAACGTCCTCACCATCAATGATAGGTGTAGAAGTAGAATGAAGCTTGACAGGCAACATATAGTTCTTACCTGCCTCTAACTGATCAAGATTGTTAAGTGTCAACGACACCTTGTCAGCATAGATGCTTCCAGCAGCTATCGTTGAAGAAGTCTTACTGAACGTAACATTCTGATGCTTGAAAGCAACATAGTCTGTTCCATACTTGCTATTATAAAGAGCAACTAATGACGAGTCGGCAAGTGAATAAGAGACATCCACCGCTTCACTTTGCTTATTAGAAAGGCGAGAAGTAATATCAACATCTAAGGTTGAACCAGTGTCTGGCATTTCAACTTTCTGCAGATTGCCATCAAAGTAGACCTTCTGCTTCAACAAATCGCTCTCACTGTCCTGGCAACTCACCACACAGCATGCAGCAAACGCCACAGCAATATGTTTGAAAATATGCTTGTTCATATTTGTATTCTATTAAATTTATAATGTGAGATATGCAATGTTAAGGTTGAGTGGTCTGCCCCATTCTCTCCTTGAACACCTGTTGGTTAATCTGAATTGCCTGACGCATCCACTTGTAGTTAGGAGTATTGTCGTAGTCGTTATCGAAACGATAAGCACCTACTCCACCCTTGCAACCCTTAGAAGGCATACTCTTGGCTTGTCTTAACAACTGACCACCACTCTTGAAAGATGACTCAAAGTTATCGGTTGTGATAATTGTCTTTGGGTCAACACCATAGTAATCGAAGTGAGTTGTACGACCATAAGCCTGATCAATCCAGTAATCAACATATCCATCCAAAGCCTCAGTAAGTCCACTGAAGTGGCCATCAATACAGATAAGACGGTGGCCCTTGTGATCTGGATCACTCTTAGGACCGATGTACTTGTTCATCTCCTTTACCAAGTAAACGAGGTCGGCATTGGTACTGAGTGTACCATCCATATCGAAGACACCACTACCAATCTCCCAGTCGATATCGTAACCGTCCCAGTCATTGGCTACCAATGAGTCGCAGAGAGCCTTAGCAAAGCGAGCCAAAGCCTGCTTATGGTTGTCAGAACCAGCAACACCCTCGTAGCCCCAGAACTTCCAACGAGCCTTCTTCTTAGCCTCTTCAACACGAGCTTGGTCGTTTGCCCAACCCTCTTTTTCAGCCTGCTTCTCAACAGCAGTATAGACAGAGTCAGGAGTTCTACCCTTACCAATGTAAGACAAGAGTGTAACTTCCAAGAGTTTTGTACCCTTCACCTTCTGCACAAACTCCTTGTCCTTCTTCTGCTCAGGTGTAATATTAAAGCGGTTAGGTGCACCACTCCACATGGAAACGATGTCCATACTATCTGGCATAGAGGTAAGATAGCCACGGCGATAGGTACCTGCTGGCGACCAGTTAGAATACCAACCAAAAGCAACAGGACGACCATAGTTAACGGCTTGCTGCTTATAAGCTCTCAAATCGGCATAATACTTCTCGCTCTCAGCATTGTTCATCGTATTATATCCACCGATATGATCGTAAGGTTCGTTCTCTACCTCTGTCATCTTGCTACATCCACAGAAAAGGACTCCTGCACAGAGCAATACCAACGAACTGATATATTTAAAGTTTTTCATATTCAAAATGCTTGATATTAATGATTCTTATTGTCCCACCACAAACGTGTACCAGCCTTATCCAGACCGCCACGAAGTAGCTTGCGTGCACTCTCTAAGTTGGCAATATCCTCTGCCGAAGTAGACTTGTTAGTTGGGAAACGCATACGGCGGATGCCCACCTCACTGTCAACCTCACCATTGCTATAGTTCGTAATGGTGCTGTGCAACTTAGGATAACCAGTACGACGATACTCTGTCCAAGCCTCTTGTCCGTTAGGATAGAGTGCAATCCACTTCTGTATCATAATCTTCTCGAGTTTCTCCTCATCGGTTCCAGTCCACTCTGTGGTTGCCTGAGTTACTGCTGGTACGTCAACATTCACACCTGGATTGGTGAGATGGAAACTGTAAGCAGATGGCTTGAGACCAGACGACATATAGTCTGCTACCTCAGAACTTGCAATACCATTCTCCTCAAATGACATCTCGATACCCTTCTCATAAAGTGACTCAGCAGTACCACCCACAGCGAATCCATGCAGAGCAGCCTCAGCCAAGAGGAAGTAAACCTCAGAAGCACGCATCCAATAAGTAGGAGTTGTACTTGTGATAGCTGGACGAGAAGAATCCTTGAAAGCATCGTTAGAGCTTACGTCATGACCTGTTGGTACACCTGAATACTTTCCGTATGTGCCCACAGTCACTGCCTGAGAAACTGTACTTGTATTAAAGTACTTTGGCAAACGTGGGTCTTGATAGCCACCTAAGTAAGCCAACATAGAAGAACCCATACGACACTCGTTGTACTGGTTGATGAGAACATCGAGGTTATTCTTGAACTCCAAGCTTGCACCTCTCTCCATCTTAGCCTCATCATCCTTGCTCTTCATCACACCATAAGGATGGTTGACAGCCTGTAAAGCATACTTCTTTGAGAGGGCTGCATCAGCATAATAAACACGCATAGCAAGACGTAACATCAAAGAGTTAGCATAGACAACCCACTTGTGAACGTCGCCTGCATAGACAGCATCAGCATTTGGCAAGAGTTTGCTATTACCATTGTCAGCGTATTTTGTCAACACCTCGATAGCATCAGAGAGTTCCTTGAACATTGACTTATATACCTCTTCCTGACTATCGTATGGCACAGTGATAAGTCCTTTACCAGCCTCCTTATAAGGAATAGGTCCGAACATATCAGTTGCTTTATGCCAAGCAGAAATCTTCAGAATCTGTGCTAAGGCGAAAACCTCTGGGAATTGTTTTTCAGTCTTACCCTTTAAGTCCTGCCACAATGGAACAACCGTTGAATAAGACTCGGTATAAGACGATGCTACCCAACCATCCTTGAGGAAATAGTTGAGGTTATTAGGACCGCCCCAGTTATTGTTCTGACCGAAATAGCCACTCCAACAATCTGCTGCAAGGTTATAGGCTGTTTGATATCTATTAGCAACACTGGTACCATCTGCCTGTGTTCCTACTGGGAAGACGCATTTCTGCATGGCGGTTATAGGACCACCAATAGAAATACCATCCATCAATCCCTCCTCTGGGAGGAGTTCAAATTCGTTAGTGTTTACCTTTTGGAAGTCACAAGCCGTAAACAAGGACAGCGCAAGGACACCTACGATATATTTATATGCTTTTGTCTTCATGTTCAATTAGAATTTAAATTTAACACTGAAACCATAACTCTTCAGACTTGGCTGCATGAAATAGTCATTGCCCTGTCCGTATGTACCTGTTGAAGCTGTAAGCTCTGGATCGAAAGGTGCTTTACAATAAATCATCCATGGATTTGTAGCCACAAATGAAAGTGTCAAATCCTTAATGACATTGTTAAACAGCTTTGAATTAAACTTATAGCTCAAAGTAAGTTCTTGCAAACGAACGTTTGTTGCGCTGTAGGTATAGTAACCTGCAAGGTCGTTCTCACCTGTAGCAACAAGTGTATAATACTTCTTTGCATCATACAAACCCTGATTTGGAATCATCACGCCACCAGCATCTCTTGCATCTGCTGATGTCTTAGACACACCAAAACGGTCTAACAATGCCTGTGTTGAAGAAGTAACAATACCGCCAACACGTGCATTAATCAAGAAACTAAGCCCGAAGTTCTTGTAAGTGAAGTTGTTGTTCCAACCCATTGTGAAGTCTGGGGTAGTCTTACCTAAGTAGATAGGCTCAACAGTCTCTAAGTTCATACCGCCTGATGGACTAACATTTACAAAGCCTTGATTGTCCTTTGCCAATACCTTTCTTGCATAAATATCATTGATAGAACCGCCTACCTTAAGCAGAACGCGACCATTATCCTTTGATACTTCAGGGATATTGATTGGCTTTGGACTCAATGGGTGATGGTAGTCCTTCACCATCTCCTTAATCTCATTGACGTTCTTAGAGTAAACCAATGATGAGTTCCATTGCAAACCACCGAAGTTATCGCTATAGCCTAATGCCATCTCAACACCGCGGTTCTCTACATTACCTGCCTGTAAATAAACAGCCTTGTAACCAGAACCCTCTGGCAATTCACCAATAAAGGTTTGGTTATATGTATTAGACTTGTACCAAGTGAAGTCGAATGACAACTTCTTCCAGAAACGAGCAGTCAAACCGAACTCGTATGACTTTGTACGCTCTGCCTCATAATCAGTAAATGGATAGATATCAGTAGACTTCAAGCTACCACCCACGATTGGAGTTGTAATAGTGCCTGGCGTCATACCTGAACGTGAAACAGGTGAACCTACCTCAGTGTAAGAACCACGAACCTTCAAATAAGAAATAAATGAAGGGAGTTTTGTCATTTCTGAGATAATACCAGACAAACCAACTGATGGATAGAAGAATGATTCCTCAGATGAGTTTACAAGGCGTGAGTTCCAGTCGTTACGACCTGTCAAAGTAAGATAAACCATACTCCTCCAACCTAATTCGGCACTTGCAAAAGCTGCAACATTGCGTACCTTTGAGTCACCACCACCTTCACGAATCTTGCTATCACTTGGGTTGATATTATTCAAAGAGAACTTATTTGGCACTAATACTAAGTTACCACCATAACCACGAGTAAGAGAAGCATAGTCAGAATAGCTATAACCAACGTTAGCAGCAAGACTGAACTTACCAAAGGTCTTATTAATATTGGCAATAGCGTCAATATAAGTCTGATGATCCTTATAATCATAATAATCATAAGCGCCCTTCTCCTTGGCAAAGTAATTGAATGAAGAAGCATAAATCTTACGCTCACTTGTGATAAATGTCTTGTCGAGACGAATACGACCTGCTACACTCAACCAATCAAAGATATTATAAGTAAGACCAGCATTGAACATGAAGCGATCCTTATCGTCTGGTGCTAAGTTACGATAAGCCGTCCAATAAGGGTTCTGATTTGCAAAACGGCTATCGCTGATTGGCCAATACTGTGTTGGGAAGTTTCTCACGTTATCGTAACGCTCAAAGGTCTTGATACCCTCAAATGACTCACCGCGTGGGAAGAGATAAGCTGCAACGATTGGGTTCCAATACTCACCCTGTGACACCATGTTATTGTCCTTCTGCTTGATATAAGATGCACCAAGGTCGAGTTGCACCTTATTCTTAAACATACGCGTAGTGTTACGGATGGTGAAGTTGTAACGATCGTAAGTATTATTTGGTACGATACCACGTGAATTGGTGGTTGCTACAGAGGCAAAAGTCTGATTAAACTCATTACCCATGTTCAATGTCAAAGCATTGATGAAGTTCGTACCAGTGCGGAAAAAGTCCTTCTTTGGATCGTATGAACTCGGTGTTGCGAGTTTCTCACCCCAACTCTCATAAGAGCCAAGCTTGTTGCCATACGTATTCTGAAACTTTGGCATCAACAATGGTGAACTAAAGTCTGCAGAACTTGAGAAAGAAATGTCTACACGTCCTTCTTTACCTTTCTTTGTGGTGATGAGAATAGCACCATTAGCAGCATTACTACCATAGAGGGCTGCAGCAGATGGACCAGCCAAGACGCTAATGCTCTCGATATCCTCTGGGTTAAGGTCGGCAATACCTTCACTGCTTACACGGCCTTCTCCCATGATACCGCTATCGCGTCCACCACTGAAATTGAAGATTGGAATACCATCAATAACATACAATACGTTGTTATCACCTTCGATAGACTTGGCACCACGCATGATTACACGTGTTGCACCACCTACACCACTGGCACTCTTAGAAATGTTAACACCAGCTACTTTTCCGTTTAATGAGTTCACAAAGTTAGCATCTTTGTTACGTGTCAACTCATTTGAGCCTACTGACTGTACATTGTAACTCAAGGCTTTCTCAGCACGCTTGATACCCAAGGCTGTCACAACAACCTCGTTCATTGTGTTTGCAACTTCTTTAAGCGTAACATCGATGGTGGTTTTGTCACCCACAAGGATTGTCTGGGTAGTATAGCCAACATAAGAGATAACCAACTTTGCCTTTGACGTGGTATTGATAGTAAAGTTACCATCAATATCCGTTACAGCACCTTCCTTGGTTCCTTCCACCATAATAGTGGCACCAATCAGTGGCTCACCAGCAGAGTCAACAACGCGACCAGTTACCTTGTGATTGCCGTTTTGTTGCACAGCCTGAGGCATAGAAGCATCAGGTGAGCCTACGGGATTTCCTACTGCATAAGCACTCGTTGGAGCTAATGCAATAGAAAGGGCAAAAGCGACTGAGAAATACAGATGCTTCTGCTTTGTTTCATGAATCATTCTCATTAGGTTCAGGGTTTAAATATTTATATTTTAGGTTCCAAATTGTTACTTATTAATAACAGCTGCATGAACAACCGCATTACACCACTATCACCTTATTATAGTAAGGTAATGATGAATAAAGAAACATTTTTTATTTACACAGGTTGTTTAACGTATAAACGTAAAGATTATTAATGAATAATAGGTTAGGTCAATTAACTCATAATAACGAGTGCAAAAGTATAAAATAAATTTGTAAACAGCCCTCCTTTTTATAAAAAAAAGTGAATAATATATTTGTTATTGCAAAAAATAGAGATATACGCCAACACGTATATCTCTATTTTTTTTATATATAAACACGTAAATGCCGTTTACCCGTTCTTTACATCAACTATCTTTGTTGGAGCCTGTTCCTTATTGCGACGATTGACAACAGTGACTACACTCTGCGCAAGACTGAGGAACGACTGACCTGTAATGGTGTCAACCTGTGACGCTGCTGGTGTTCCGTTATCACCATTCTCGCAAATGCTCTGTACGATTGGAATCTGAGCAAGTAGTGGACATCCAAGTTCCTTCGCTAAGTTCTTGCAACCATCTTTTCCAAAAATGTAATATTTATTCTCAGGAAGTTCAGCTGGAGTAAACCATGCCATATTCTCAACCAAACCGAGAATTGGGATATTCACCTTGTCATTACGATACATATCAATACCCTTACGTGCATCTGCCAATGCAACATTCTGAGGAGTTGACACGATTACTGCACCCGTAATAGCAAGTGTCTGCATGAGTGTCAGGTGAATATCGCTGGTTCCTGGTGGTGTATCGAGGATAAAGTAATCAAGTTCGCCCCAATCTGCATCAGCAATAAGCTGCTTAAGAGCTGAGGTTGCCATACTTCCTCGCCAAAGGGTTGCTGTGTCTGGATTGACAAAGAAACCGATAGAAAGCAACTTCACGCCATACTTCTCCACAGGTTCGATAAGCTGGCGTCCATCCTTTTCTACACCGTATGGACGAGCATCTTCTACACCAAACATCTTTGGCATACTTGGACCGAAGATATCGGTATCGAGCAAACCTACCTTATAACCAAGGCGTGCCAAGGCTATAGCAAGATTAGCTGAGACGGTGCTCTTTCCTACTCCACCCTTTCCTGAACTAACAGCAATGATATTCTTCACCTGAGGCAACAACTTACCCACCTCTGGGCGTGGCGCATTCTTAAACTCTGTTGTAATGGTTACTTCAACTTCCTTACCAACAGAATAGTGAATCTGAGCCTCAGCAGCCTTAATAGTAGACTTGAGGAATGGGTCGGTCTCGCGTGGGAAAATAAGCGTGAAACTTACTTTATTACCATTGATGCTGGGTGTATCTGCCAACATCTCACTTTCAATAATATTCTTTTTCGTTCCTGGATAAATTACTTTCTCCAGTGCATCTGTAATGAGTTTCGGATATAATGTCATTGTTTTATTATTTTATAATCTTTGGAGAATGAAGCTATCTCACTGCTATAAAAGCTTATATTCCTTCTTATTAGAATTTCACTTACTTCTTTAAGTTAACAAAAAGAATGCCACAAAATAATCGGACACATTAGTTACCGTTATTCTGCGAGTTCTCCCATTCTTCCCATTCCTTTGCAACAGCTTTCCAGTCGGTCATCTCTCCCGCTTCAATGGCTTGCTGCTCACGTGCGGCCTCATCACGCGCCTTATCACGCGCACGCTTTGCCTTCATATCAGCGATAGTGGCATCATCAAGAATCTGAATAGCTCCTCGTTGGATAGCATCCTGTAACTCTTCTTCACCGAAAGCCTTACCAGGCTCATTGAAGTCAGAGATATTAAATTCATAAATTGTACGGAGGTCATGACGAACCAATTTCTGTTTCGCCCGATTACCCGCATTCTTCAGTCGGAGTAGCTTTGCTATTTCTTTTATCTCGTCTTCTGCGAATTTATTTCTTCCCATGTTTTGATTCTTATTCAGATGCCATTGATGGCTTTCGTGTCTGCGAAGATAGCAACAAAATCCCAATACTGCAAGTTTTTTCTTAAGGAATACATTGCGCAAAGTATGATAAATTGGCTTCGTTCGTTAAACTCAAATTTGTCATCAGACCACAAAATGTATAGTTTCTATTACTATGGTATTGTTTCCTAACATCTTTTATTTTTTCGGCATCGCCGCTCTTTGTACTGTTGATACCTCCATGATATGATTCTTCCGAAATATGGAGTGATAAACTAAAAGTCTTATATTATAAGGCACACGGAGTCACGGAGAGGACGGAGGTAACGCAATGTCACGGAGGTACCGACGGCACAAAGAGCGACGGAGGTGTAGCATACAGATTCTTGATAACTATTCTGGGATAAACGCTTTGTATATAAATTGCTAATAGAATTGGCTAACAAGCTCCGTCGCTCTATGCACCGACGGTGCCTCCGTGACTTCAATTGCTTTGTTTTAATAATCCTCCGTCCTCTCCGTGTCTCCGTGTGACATTTCTTCAGAAACCTAACCTTAAGTAGCAAACCTTATCACTCCAAAATCCAGAAGAACCCATGATATTACGTTTAGCTCTGTCCCTCTATGTTTCCATGTGCCTTATTAGATAAAAACTTTAGCCTATCATTCTATCTTAGGAAGCAACCTCTTTTTATCCAACCCACCTATATTTGTAAAATTATTTCGAACGTTTAATTATCAATACATACTCTTTAAGCTTCTTAAAGACGCCTAATTAGCTTCCAATAGGTGCCCTTTAGAAGGCTTACTAACGCCCTTTTGAAGTCCAATTAAGCACCTTTTAAAACGCTTCATTATAACAAACTGACTTACTGATAGTTACAAACCCTCTTGATAAACTTATTTTTCTCCTTTATTTTAAGGCTCTTATTCAAAAACATGTAAGTATTTTTCGCAACCCAATACACGCTCAACAACCTACTCTTTTCAAGGTATCAACTCATTAAGTTACGAACAATGTTATAGATTGGCTGCCCGATAGTTGGCATGGTAGGTTTTCTTTTCTATTGATTCCTTGGCACTATCCACAACAATCTCCGCATGAAAAACACTTTTGGGCAGCAATAAACAGGGACGTCAGAGCGTTATTGTTGACAGAATAGGTTACGACAAAAGACGGTCATACGACCTATATGAAATTCGATTATGGGACGGAAACAACCTATACCTACGATAAACAGTGGGAACGTCTGCAAGTGATGAACCTTACAGCAGGCGATCAGACTGCAATGGAGAACTGATATTAATCCTGAGTAGATTAGCATAATTCTCAAAAAATAGTAGTAACAAAGAAAACAGACAAGAAATTATGAGGCAGGCTGTATCGATAATTGTCCTATATGCTTTGATAAATATTCTATCATTGTTATTCAATATAATTTCTTTTTCTACTGATGGGAAGATAGATATTGGCTTCCCTTTTATTTTTATCCATTTAACGAGTGCAAAGTATGATTCTACTTTTCCATACAATAAATTACTCATAGAGCCTTTTTTATGGGATATTATTTTTTTATTTACGATAGTTTGTTTATATTTGTGCTGCCTAAAATTTATCAAAAGGATTCGTGATTGAGAAGAACCTAAGAATGAAAAATAAATGATGACCTATGATGCGGTGAGCAACCTCACGGCATAGTTGAGAAAGTCTATCGCTAAGAAGGAGTTTGCATACGCATGAGTATGATAATTTGAACACCCTTATCCATGCAAACGGTAAGGCGAACTGTTATACATCCAACACTGCTGGCGAACGCATCATGAAGAAATGCAAATATTAGGAGATAAATATGGGTTGCAGGCGTAGAGATAGTCAGATGTCTTCTTCCCTGCATTTACTGAGTTTAAGCAAACAGTTTATGATTATAGCACATCGGCTGAGAAAGAACATCATGATTTAATACAAAAGTACCCTAATTTGCAGGGAACTAAGTTGTATAGAGCAACTAAATCCGAGTTAATTGAACAAAATAGTAATTAAAAAAACATTTGATCATGACTTTAAGGAAAATAAAAAGAATTATTAATTATTGTGTGTTGATTATAGGGCTTGGCGTGTGGGGATCATGTAATCCTAAATCTCAACATGTTTTACTCCCTGTAGATAATGTCAGAACATTAAGTATGTTTCAATAATAATAAGAAATGGTATGAGGAACAGAATAATTAAATTGTTTGTTGTAGTTGTAGCGTTATTATGTTCTTTATCGCAACATGCGTTAGGGCAAAGACGAGATGGTTTTGTAGACTTATATGCAGTGAAGAAGCACATACTACTTCCCAATGAATATGACGTGTTTAAATGTAAACAGATATCTGACTATTTAGTTTCTTTGTATTTATGTGAAACAAAAAATGATTGTTTAATCAATCCTTCTAACGGATATGAATTTTCATATTACGCAATAGGAAAGGTTGATTTTAAATCCTATTGGCTACTTTTATATGGTCAAACGGATGGATACACGCTTAATATTTATCTTGCATCATATTCAAAAAAAGACAATCGAATAATTGCAAAACTTAGAATCAGTGAAGATGTTGCTGGTGAAAAGGTAATGTGGTATAAACTAAATCCCGATAAAACGATTTCAATTTATCGAAATTATGAAATAGGTGGAGAAGTTGTTATGAAAAAAGAAACTTATCGGATCAATTGCACATTTTCGCGAGCAGACAAAGTCTTGTCAAAAAAAACACATAAACCACTTATAACGATAGATGATATAGAAATAAGGTAATCACGGATAGGATTGGTATGATTATGGTGTATGCCACAATGATGCTGTGCTGGTAAGATGGATGTAAGACAAGGAGTAAATTTGAAACTATCTGGTGTAGAACGGCTAACAGATAAATTCATCGAAAAAAAGAGAATAAATTAAGAAAGCAGAAATAAAATAATCAAGTAAAGGACATTGAAAAATGATACATTTAGCATGGGGATTTTCATTACTTTTTAGTAGTACCTTAGTTTTCTTTTATTTCAAAAAAGATAATAGAGTAACCGCTAAATATTTGTGCTTATTCGGAGCTTTAATAGGTGCAATATTAGGTATACTTAATATTTTTGTGCAAAAATACGATGGCTATTGTTCTATTTGTATTGGAGTATTATGTATATTCTTTACCTATTATGATAATAAAAAACACCCAGTTTCGAAGATAACAAATGCTTATATATCATCTCTTCAAGGGTATGTAGCTGGTATTGGATTGCTTTTGTATGGTATTTTTCATTTATAGATAAAACACTTCTGTAATTTGTTACAAATGTATATAATTTAGCATAACGCATGATAGCTGGAACTGGGTGCAGACGATGACTTATCCTGATGGTGAAGTGGTAACCTATCACTACAATGCTGCTGGACAGGTTGAGCGTCTGACGAGCAATCAACAGGAACATCAAAGCGTTATAGTTGATAGGATAGGTTACGATAAGGAGGGTCACACGGTCTATACGAAGCTCAGTAATTGGGAGGCGGATAAGTTTACGAGGTACAGTGTTGGATAGTTTTACCATTAATAGCTATATCCCATAAATATCAGTTTTCTATTTCCATTCAAGGACAAATGCCAATTGCATACTATTTTCGATTTTGCTGTCATTTCTGTCACTTCACTTTTGACATTAACCTACTATCTATAAACCCATTACGCGAAGTGTTAAAAGTGACAGCAACTAAAAATAAAACTAAATTAGTGGTTTTAACCCAATTCGGTCATTAGAACCTTAACATATTTTGTTTTATTATCGAGCAGATTGTTTACCTTTGGAACGCAGGCATAGCGGGCTACGTCAAGTTACAAAGACAGACAAAATGTTGATAAAAAAATAAAAGATGTTAGGAAAGGATACCATACTATCGTAAGAATGTACATATTGTGGTCTAATGACCGATTTGGCTTAAATGATTCCCTCTTGGTTGCGTTTACACGCACAATGCCCTCCATCCTTTCTCCTTTTCTCATGTTTTTAAGACCCTTTTACAAAATAAAGTTGTATATTTGCCCTTAAAATTGGTATGCTCGATTTGTCTGTTCTTCCAAAAAGAGACTAATCCTGAAAAGTATAGCCACAACATAACAAAGAACGTCTGCAGGCACAAGGCCTCACAGTGGATGTCGGGTTGTGGTGTAGGAAAACTTCTCCTCAATGCTGTGATAAGCGGCAAAGGAGGGGAATAATGTCCCAGCCTAACATACATTTCCTACCCATACATTATTCCTATTCTCACCACTGAATTCCGATACCGTCTCTTACAGAAAGTTCAAAAAAGCATTAACCAACGTTTAAAATGAAAATAAAGAATATTTTAGCTGTTTTTATAATAGTAGGCGGCATATCTTATGCTCTTTACTTTTCATTAGTTACAGATGTTTTATTAAAGTATGGTGAAACAATTCACACAAAGGCTATTATTGAAGAGAGATTAACAGGAAAGACTTCCGATCCAGTGCTGCGCTATAGATTCTTATATGAAAATCAAGCTTATATCGGTTTTGTGTCAGAAACATCACGTTTACATGTGTCTGATACTATCAATATTGTATTCTTAAAAAGTAGACCGTCTATAAACAAACCATTAATAAAATAAATTTTATATGGAAAAGAACTTATTATTCTCATTTGATGATGAGATTACAACTGGGTTTTATTATGATATTGATGGTCATAAAATTGCAGTTTATTTTGCGGCTTATTATGATAATGGGAGGTTCGTAGAGAAGGAATGCCAACTTATTATTGAGAAATGGGAGTATGCAAAAAGTAAATTATCTGTGGATAACCAATATAAAGATTTAGAAGATCATATTGGAATTATAAGCATGGTTTTAGATATACATATTGCAGATAAAAAATTGTTTTTAACGGTGAATACATTAGATGGTCAATATGTAGATTTACTGTTTTATAATTGCAATGTTAAAATAGAAGATATTTCTTAAGTAGGACTTGTATAATACAAAATGTGACCTTATGAATTTAAAAATAAAACCAACTCATGGTACCCCTCTGATAATGGTAAGACGACACCTTCAAGGTTTCTTATGGTTATTCAATTTATAAAAGGTTTACTTCTAATGGCAAAAGAATTTAATATATATACATATCCTACCTTTTTTTCATTGTTACTGATAATGCTAATACCATTTGCATTATCAGTAGATGATATTATGAATAATCACCAAAGCAATATGAAAATAATACTTTTGATTTCAGTATTTATAATCATTATTCTTATTTATGGATTAGTAAAAACTCGCAATAGAAAAATAGTCATAAATGAGTTGGGCTTACTAATTACAGAAAAGGAAGGAAATATGAAGATTTCATGGAAGGAAATATCGCACATATTTTTTTGTTCAACACCAATTTGGGGGCTATATGTAAAAATAACTTTTACTAATCGAAGGGATCCTTTAATTATTGACTTTGGGAAAAGCAGTTTGTGGAGTGTTAATTTTTATCGTTTTCGGATAGCCATATTGGCGTTTTCGCATAAAAAGGATATAATAGTTGTAAAATCCAATCAATGGTATCTAAAGCTAATATAAAAAAATAAATACACAGATAGAGAAAAAAAATCATGTCTATATTTGGTAACAGCAAGACGAGTTGCTACATCTATAGCAGGTGGCGCGTGTCTCATGAAAAGCTACGACACGGTTGAGGGTGTATATATCAATGGTGCACCGCAGGGTATTACATTCCACGAGACGGACAACTTCACGCTTTATCCTGCAAGTATCCTCTCTGTCAACAAGAATCGCTTTACGAAGCATTACTTCATTGGTGAAAAACGAGTTGCTTCAAGGATAGGAACGGGTCTGTTCAATAATGTCTATGGGCGTAATGGCTCATATGTAACGGCTGGTCAGCAGGACTATGCTGAACGCATGAATCAGATACAGAAACAGAAAGAAGCGTACTATAAACAGCAAGGTATTGCGCCTGGTGTTCCTACAATGAAGGGTGCGTATGGTGATCCAGAGAATACACACATCGGCTACAACTCCATCATCAGAGAACTTGGCAACCACGATGTACCACAGGGTTGGATTCAGACACCACGCCCCAACACTACACCAAATACTAACCCTGGTCCACCTGTAAGTTGGAATTCCCCAACCAACCCTGATGACCCACAGGCTGGATATGGTTATATTCCCAATGACACTACGATAGAAGAAACCTTCTTCTATCACAGTGACCACCTCGGCAGCACGTCTTACATCACAGATGACAAAGCCAACATCACGCAGTATGATGCTTACCTACCGTATGGTGAGCTGTTGGTTGACGAACATAGTAGCAGTGAAGAACTGCCATATAAGTTCAATGGCAAGCAGTTCGATGAAGAGACAGGTTTGTACTATTACGGTGCAAGGTATATGAACCCAATCACGAGTTTATGGTATGGGGTGGATCCGTTGGCTGAGAAGTTTCCGAATATAGGGGCGTATGTTTATTGTCATGGGAACCCTATTAATATGATAGATCCTGATGGGAAAGATGATTATAAACTAAATAAAAATGGGCAGATATCTTTTTGGAGAAGGACAAATGCTAAAACTACAGATCGGATCTTTTCTTCTGATAAAAGCAATATTCTCATAAATAAGGGACTTGCCTCTCAGTTAGTCAAAAATCAGACACGAAATGGAACAATTGCATTAACTAATAAGTCTGATGATGCTTTTAAATTCTTTAAATTCGTAGCAGATAATACTAATGTAGAGTGGAATCTTATAGGAGAAAAGAATAAGAATGGTGTCACTTTTAAACTAAATTCTGATTTTAGCGAAAAAGGAGCCAATGTTAGATATATAAATGAAAAAAATCTAATATTCATGTTGCATAGCCATCCCTGGGGAAGCAATGAGGGATTTACAAGGGCCTCTGGCAATTATAAGGAATACAAAAGAACACCCTCCGGTGAACTTGTTGAAGGTGTCTATAGATCTGGTGATGTATGGACTTTAGATAAAATTTATGGTGAATATCAACAATCTCATCCTAATCAACAATTACCTCAATATCCCAAAGCATTTATATATTATGCTGGTGATACTAAACAAGCAAAGCAAGTATATCAATATGACTTGCAATATTCAAAACTTCGACCAGAGTTTAATCCAAGTTATCAGAAAATAAGAAGCTATGTCTATAAATAAGATGATAAAAATAGGAGTTTGCTTAATGCTATTTTTTATAGTTTCGAGTTGTTCAATAGAGAAGAATCCCTTCTCGAAGTCATTACAATCTACCATTAACAAATTTTCTATTCAGAATCCTGAATATAAAGTGATACAAATACAAGTATCTAAAATCAACAATTATAACTTGTTGTTTATTACAGGATTAAATGCCTATGATCCTGATATGATTGATGGATATGATATATATAACGGAAAATTGATAACATATTTTCAAACGGATAGTATAGATAGAAGATCGTTGATCGACGTTAAAAAAATGGAAAAATATAGCGGGGAAATAAATGGCTATGTTAATGTCCTGAAGGAAGAGAGTATAACGGAGCCCACTCAATGTGTTTTTCTTATCACCCATGGTAATAAAATAACCCAGTTTCCTAAAGGCTTCGCCCTATTATCTAAAAGGGGATATATTGATACTAATGTAATAAGAAACTCAAAACTAAAGAATTACCTTTACGATTATATAGAGAATAGACCAGCTGTTTTGTATGAGGTTCGTTTTAAGCAAAAGGCAGGTAAGCAGTATGTTATTTTTCGTCCAAGCATATCCTATGATTCTTTGCAATGTAATGGATATTTCCTTTGGAATAAACATTTAGTTACTTTGTATAACATAAAGGAATCTGGGGATTTATTGAACAAGAAAAATATGGTATCCAATCATAGAATTCCAAATTATAGACACATCCCTATTCGGAAATGGAACTTTCCTTATCCAATTAAGATAGAAATACAAGATACTAAGCATGTGAAAGAGCTATCTTTGGCAGAAGGATTTACCTTATGATTAAACCCAAGTTGGTTATTAGAGCCTAAACATATTTTGTTTTATTATCGAGCAGATGGTTTGGCTTTGCAACGCAGGCGTAGCAGGTTACGTCAAGTTACAAAGTCAGACAAGATGCCGATAAAAAATAAAAGATGTTAGGAAACAATACTATAGAAATAAGAAATCTACATATTGTGGTCTAATGACTGATTTGGGTTTAATATGGGACAGGACTTCATTGTTGAGGTCAAATCAATAGGTCAGTTAATTTTTGCAAAACTTAACCCCAAATCGGTTATTTGATTTTTCGTATTCATGTTCACAGTGTAAAGTACCAAAACAAATATTATATTTGTACTTATAAGTAACGAAACAACTCGAACTGTTACAAATAACTTGTCTACTCGTTACTGATAACTTGTCTACTCGTTATGGTTAACGACTCTACATGTTACTTTGAAACATATAGACTGATTAATGCAATAATTCAGGTTATCTCGTTGTCCTCATCGGGTATTATGAGGATACCGCTTGAAAGGGTGATAGGATACTTTACTGCCATTACTTTTGCATCTACATGACCATCACAAGTAGAGAGGTCAGCAATAACATAAGGGAAGTCAGTATACCAATGAAACTCCTTGTCGGTTCTGTTACGTAATACCTCGTTTAATTCTCTTACTTCTTCTTCCTGAATAGATGCATATTGGTGATAGAAATTTTGGTGTTGCATATCATAGTTTTGTTTGTGGAGGGACGATTACTCCCTCCGTTATCTATTACTCTTCATAACCCGTCTTAAAACTGCTTTAAGCAAATCATACCTCCATTAAGGAGCAAATTTTTGTGTAAATTTGCTTGTCTATCCCTGTCAGCAGTAGCTGCATAATCATTATTGACATACACTTGTTGATAAATAACAGTTGCGTCTGGTGCTACGACTGTCAAAACTTGAATTATTGTTGGTATATTCATATCGATGTTGATTGTGGAGGGATGGTTAGCCCCTCCCTTACCTCCTTTATGCGACATACTTGAACTCATGAACATAGATGTAGTTTTCGTTATCATCTTGTTCCTCGTTCCATTCATCTATATCTTTCATTGTCACCGATTCTTTCTTCAACAGTTGAGCCACATAAGCTAAAACTTGTTTTTCGGTGTCAAAATACTCACTAAAGTAATCTCCGTCGATGCAAATATCGACATAGTAGCTCTCCGTGAAATATTTACCATCACAATCATTAGTTGCATAGACTTCACAACCACATTCCTCAACGATGTAGTAGATTGTTAGCTCGGGCATGAGCTTTGCCAATAGATGACGAAAGTCAGTTGCTCCCCATGCTTCTTCTGCCTCTAAGTGAAGAACACCATCTATGATTTCATACGTTTGAATAAAACCACGTAAATAGTTGTTCTTCATCTGCTCGTCTGTTGCTCCTAAAGCCTTAACGATATTGCCTTCCCATTCTTTAGAGGCGTTCGCTTCGACAGGCTTAACATTGCTTTTAACAAAATCATTAATCACATTAAACACACTCTCTAAATCGCTTTTGTTTCCCTCGATAGCATAGCTTGTACTTGCCCAATTTGCCATATTCTATATCTTTTAGTTATTTATTTTCCATACATTATTACATGCTCACAAATCTCTATTGCTAAGTTATGTAAATTTGGTCGTATCAATATACGCTTTAATGCCTGATTACTACGTGTTTTACGCACGTGAAATTCTCTAAGCAAAATGTATATCTCTTGTCATATACTATTTTCATTTTTACTCCATTTACGGTTATCAACCCCTCTGTAACCTCCACCTCAAAAAAGCCTTTTCGCCCTGATGGATAAATACTATCTGCTACTTTAATCATATCTCATTTTATTTATGCTACAAAAACAAAATCTTATAACCATACTATACAAGGTTTTAGCTCCTTATACATAAGCTGCACCTTTCTTGACGAATATCGCCTTTTAATAACTCCTACAAGTTTACCATCTTGCATAATATTGTTTCCTTTGATTTGTACTTTCTCGGTAGCCAAAATCTTATAACTTTGATACGAAGCCTCTCTTGTTGATAACATACCATAGTTACCTTTATCAATGGAAGCCATCAAAACATCCAAGATTGCTTTCTTTATTTCCTGTTTCATATTCATATTATTTTGAATGATACATTTCCCTTTCGTTCAACTGCTATTGCAGCATCACTGTCGGGCTTTCAAATTTTACGTGCAAATGAGGTAGTAAGGTCATCAGGAAGATAAGCAAAGTAATTTAAGGATATTCTCCTGGAAAACCCAAATCTCTGATTTGCGGAAGGCTGCCGTGAGAATATCCTTAAATAGCGTAGCGGTACTTTGTGTTCTTACGACCTTACTTACCTTTGCAAAGAAAAATAAAAGCCAGACAAGTGTATGCAAGGAGTGTAAACGACAACAAAGAATATAGGGCTTATCTTAGACTTAAGGGTAAAGAATAGCAGCTTTGCCGTAGGCTTTAAAATGAGATACTGTCATAACCGCTCTCCCAGAGTCCCTTGAAAACCTCTGTCGAAATACTTCGTAGAACATGAGACTGTGGTTTTCAAGGGATTAAAACAGCACTGTCTGTTTTAAGGGTTTCAGCGTAGCCTGTGTTCTGCAAAGCAGAAAGGATAAGCATGCTCATGTATATGAGATATGTGCGTTCCTAATGCTTTGCAGAACACTGGCGAAGCTATGAGGATAAAGCAGAAAATATGAGGGAAAGTAAGAATGAAAAACTTGCGATAGTGTGTTTTGATAGGGCAAAAGGGAGGTTTTGTATATATAATCAAGGGCTTGTAAAATGAAAGAGGGCTATGATAAATCTGTGCTGCGACCATTAGGAGCAGCACACAGCAAAAATCCGTGGCGACAAACCACGGACTTTCTTCTAACGGATAAACTTTGATAAGTCTATCATCATAGAATTATAAACAACTTTCTCATATCCCTCTTTCTTTAAAAAAGCAAGTTCACGTCTTGCATAAGCATTCGCTTGTTGCTTAGTCATACTTGCCTTGCTGCGTATTGGTCGGTTAGGGCGCATAGTATCTACTTGATAAACCTCTTGGTAAATAGGACTATACTTCGTGCGCTTGAATACATCTACTCTTGGATACCTCATTTTCTTCTATACGTTTCAAAGTTATACATATTTTCATCACACTGCGGACAATAAAAAGGATAGTTCTATACTCGTTCATACTGCACTTCATGATTACATTTAGCACAATATCGGTGTGTTCGCTTCTTAGGATTTGCTTGTTTCATAAACATTTAAATTTGTGGAGGAGTGGTTAGCCCCTCCGTTACCTTTTATAACTCTGCAAGTCTCGTTGTTGCCTTTATGATTAGGTCTTTTAGCTGTTCCTTATTCAGCTTCGGCAATAAGTCTATAACCATGAAGTTCTCGGTGTCTTCAATATCTATACCTTTCTTTGCAAGAATGGTCTTAATATCAAGCTGACTAAAGTCATTATAAGACTTACTACTTGTCACTTGTTGCTCTTCATTACTTGTGAAGATGTTGCTTACCTCAATGTTTGATGGCTCACCAAAACCAATGAAAGAGTCAATGCGAAACTTACGTTCCTCCTGCTTATCAGTGTCATAATAGACAAAGTATAGTCCCGTAATGTCTATGTTATCCGAAAGAATGCCGTGTGCATATCTCACAGAACCATCAACTTTACGATAAGCGAAAGCCGTAACTCCGTCTTTCTTCATCTTCTCTTTCAGCTTCACAACAAGTGCAAGACAAATATCATGATGTTCTGCTATCGTCCCTTTACGAAGTTCGCCTACCTCAATGAGATTGTCAATGAGAAACGACCTCCAACCCTTACAATCTACATCATAGTAAGCAAGTGTAAATTTGCTATGGTGATGAATGCTGTTGCCCTTAATGGTGTGTCCTATACCATATAGCGTACCACACGCATGACGTTCTGTGCCGTCTTTCTTACGATACACGAAAGAAACAATGCCTTTGCGAAGTTTCTCAACTAAAGTCTCAAATAGATTTTCCATATTGATGAGATTGTTATTTGTTTATGTAAAACATCGTCAAGCATTAAAAACTTGACGATGTGATATTTCATTTTCCCTTTCAAGAAGTTCTTCTATGTCTTCTGTTGAATTTACCTCGGTCTCCTTGAAGTAGAAGTGGGTGTCAAGTGAGCCGTTCACATAGCAATCAAAGTCTTCTCTATCACAGCCTTTATTATCAACATATTCATACACAACTTTAAACCAAAGTATATCCATCAAGCAGTTTCTTACATTTCGTATGTCAAAACCTGCACTCTCAATAGCATTGTCTAAATCTTCACTTGTCCAATCGTAACCAAAATTAGATTTGAAGTTCTCAAACTTATAGTCTTCCTTACAGAAGCCTAACGATAGCAAGATAGCATAGTTGTTTGTCATAATTCTTGTTGTTAATAAGTGATACATTTCCCTCTCGTTCAACTGCTTTTGCAGCATCACGGTCGGGCTTTCAAATTTTACGTGCAAATGATGTAGTAAGGTTATTAGGAAGATAAGCAAAGTAATTTAAGGATATTCTCATGGAAAACCCAAATCTTTGATTTGTGGAAGGCTGCCGTGAGAATATTCTTAAATAGCGTTGCGGTACTTTGTGTTCTTACGACCTTGCTTACCTTTGCAAAGGAAAATTAAAGCCAGACTGTGTATGCAAGGAGTGTAAGCGATAACAAAGGATGCAGGGCTTCGCCCTAAACTAAAGGGTAAAGAATAGCAAAGTTGCCGTAGGTTTTAAAACAAGATACTGTCATAACCGCTCTCCCAAAGTCCCTTGAAAACCTTTGTCGAAATGCTTCGTAGAACATGAGACAGTGGTTTTCATGGGATTAAAATAGCACAGGCTGTTTTTAAGGGGGATCAGCGTAGCCTGTGTTTTGTAAAGCAGAAAGGAAAAGCACGCTCATGTATATGAGATAAGTGCGTTCCTGATGCTTAGCGGAATACTGGCGAAGCTGTGGGGATAAAGTAGAAAGCATTAGGGAAAAGCAAGAAAGAGAAAAACTTGCGATAGCACGTTTTGATAGGGCTATGATTGATGTGTGCTGCGACCATCTGGCGCAGCACAAAAAAGAAGCTGGCAATCTTTAAGGAAAACCAGCATCTAAGATGATATATACACTTATGCTTACAAAAGGATTACACTAAACCAAAAGTGAATTTATACGATTTCAAAAGTATAAACGTAATCATTACTTCCTGGGTCATCATAATTAGCATAGAACTTTACTTTTCTTGGCTCAACTTCTGCTATTGTAGCATTGTCTGCTAACAAGTAGTTTCCATTCTTTAGCTCAACAAAGAAGTGTCCAATATAGTCAGATTTATATCCCCATGGAAAGAAATCATATAGAGAGCAACCTTTCTCACGGACATCATAGCCGAAGAATCTTGCACACTCCTCAATTTTCTCTCCTAGTTCGGTTTCAGTTGAAACATTAGCACACTCGTTTCTGAATTTCTCGATTGTAAACATAGCTTTTCGTTTTATGATTGTAAATTTAATAAATTTTCTACTTGCATGTAAGTTGCAAGTAGAAAAATAGATATAAAGATTACTTATGCAGTGTAACCATATACAACGTATTATTGGAAGTTACTTAATTCTGCTTTACGCTCCAACTTCACAATATCCTCCCATGAACACCATTCAGGTTTTAAGTCTTCGGGTATTTCGTGCCAACGTCTCTTTAGTTCGTCTATAGTTTCCGCAATGGTATCACCCCAAAGACCATATTTGTCATTGTGATAACGAAAGTCTTGCTTATCACGTTCTTCCTCGCCTGTTTCTCCAAAATATGCTGTCAAATCATTGTATATCTTCGATAACATCATATACTTTCCTCTGAAATGATACTCTCTAACTTCTATATCTGTGATAGGGTTTATGATTTCAAAATCACACTGCAAAGGACACCCTGGTTCTCCATCCATATCATTAGATGGATGGCAATGATATAACTCTGTTGGAATTGCGTTAGTAGCTGTATTTAGGTAAAGGTAAAAATTACCTTTCTCATCCTTGTAAGCAATGTTCCCACTGTAGTTTCTTCCCACTCTCTGCAACTTTAATCTTTCCATATGTGTTATTTTAAAGTGAATACTTTTCCCTTTAGTTCTCTACTTTTTACAGCAAGAGACTATCGAGCTTTCAAATTTTACGTGCAAATAAGGTAGTAAGGTCATCAGGAAGATAAGCAAAGTAATTTAAGGATATTCTCATGGAAAACCCAAATCTTTGATTTGTGGAAGGCTGCCGTGAGAATATTCTTAAATAGTGTAGCGGTACTTTGTGTTCTTACGACCTTGCTTACCTTTGCAAAGGAAAATTAGAGCCAGATATGTCTACTGTAGAATAGTTGAAAACTAATCAAGATAGATATTTTGAAGATTTATCACTCAAAATATCGTATATAGGGCTTATTTTGTAACTTTGAGGTAAATCAAAGATAATAAAGGACTATGGTAAAGGTAATACATGTGCAACTGATGGAAGGGAGGAAGAACTATTACTTCGGTTCTATACCTGCAATTTATAGCGTATTGACGGCAGAAGATATCGGCATCAAACGACGTTCGTTGGAAAGAGTAGGGCTAAGCAAGGGAGGAGTGGTTTTAAACAAGAAAGCCATCATTCGAGCTTCGGAGTTGATTAGGACAAAAACGAACCGCAAGGGAAAGTGATTTGCAAGTGGCGAAAAATCCGATAAATGAAACGTTTGATATAATCCGATATGAAAGGTTCGATTCCTACTTTTTATGACTTCTGTTATTCATTGAAAAACAGGTAATTACAAATGCTGAAAAATATTTACATAAAAAAGCGTTTTTCAGGATTGAACAAATTTTCGGAGAAAAAAGTGGGGCAAAAAGTAGGGCAACTTTGGGGCAAAAAGTGGGGCAACTTTTTAGTATAGATAAATAAAAAGTCCCTAAGTTGTTGTAACTTAGGGACTTAACTCGCTGTGCGATGCGGAGAGAGAGGCTCTTTCTCTCGAACTATCATAAACTATCAAATTTCATCAATCTATTGTAATATAGCAGTTTACGCAAAATATTAATAAAATGAGATTTCACGGAAAATCTTTGGTAGAATCAATTTTTGGGTGTAAATTTGGGTGCATAAATCAAAACACCCAAAAGTATGAACATCAAGCGGAATATTATCTTCACGTTGGAAAGCAGGAAAAAGGACGGAGTTCTCATAGTTGAGAATGTACCTATCCGTATGCGTGTCAATTTTGCTTCCAAACGAATTGAATTTACAACGGGTTATCGTATTGATGCTGCGAAATGGGATTCTGATAAGCAGCGAGTGAGAAATGGTTGCACAAACAAATTGAAACAATCAGCTTCTGAAATCAATGCTTCACTCTTGGGCTATTATACAGAAGTACAGGAAATCTTCAAGAAGTTTGAAGTAGAAGAAATAATGCCAACCCCTGAACAAATAAAAGAAGCATTTAATGCGCTGCACAACCCTATAGAAGAAGTAACTCCAAGAAAATCAACATCTAATGCTTTCTACAAGGTATTTGATGAGTTTGTACGAGATTGTGGACGACAGAATGATTGGACTGATTCTACTTATGAGAAGTTTGCTGCTGTGAAAAATCATTTGATGAACTTTCGTGATGGACTTACAT
>ERZ773197.79-NODE-79-length-75797-cov-7.230321_pt1 | contig 75797 bp, 70 predicted proteins | sample MGYA00580999_ERZ773197 | MGnify/ENA primary metagenome ERZ773197 (study PRJEB29015, sample SAMEA2738166) | human oral metagenome | biome: human oral; feature: human-associated habitat; material: saliva | place: China | collected 2185 ...
AAAGCAGTACGGAGGAAAGCTCCACAGAGAAGAAAAAGAAGAAGAAAAAGGCGGAGGAAACCACTGCGGAAAGTTCAACTGCCATTCAAGCGGATTATATTCTGCAACTTCCCGATTTTAACGATAAAATCAAAGACTATGTGAATCAGCTTGCAATTGTTTGGAAGATGGCTCCGAAAAACGGAGACATTACCAAGTACAATAAATCCACCGGAGAATTTGAATTTGGCGGCAGTAAGGACGGTTATGCCATTAATGTGGATGCTACTACACAGGATATTCTGAACGCCCTGAACAATAAAGAATTTTCCTCCGAGATTAGCACAGAGGGGGAGAAGGTACCGGCATCCACAGCATCTATTAAGGACCAGTATAAGATTATTGCAAGCTTTACTACAAAAACCACCTCTAATGAACTGAGAAACACCAATGTTCGTCTTGCGGCGGAGGCGGTAAACGGTACTGTTCTTCAACCGGGAGAAGAGTTCTCCTTTAACGGTGTTGTGGGACAGAGAACAGCAGAAAAGGGCTATAAGGCGGCTGCGGCTTATAATCAGGGGGAAGTCGTAGAAGAGGTAGGAGGAGGAATCTGCCAGATTTCTTCCACTCTTTACAATGCGGTATTCCGTTCCGGATTAACCACCACCTATCGCAGATCCCATACCTTTGCTCCGAACTATGTAACTCCCGGTACGGACGCCACGGTATCTTGGCCGGGACCGGACTTTAAGTTTGTAAATGATTCCAAGCATGCCATCGGTATTCGTGCCTGGTATTCTAATCAGACCGCTACGGTACAGATCTATGGCATTCCCGTTCTCCCCAGCGGCGTTAAATGGGAATTGGAATCCGAGAAGATTAAAGATCTTCCCGTTCCGGCTGTGCAGGTGATTACGCCTCAGCAGGGTAAGGAAACTAACGGCTCCGCCGGCTCCGAATGGCAGGCCTATAAGATTATTACCAAGGATGGTAAAACCGAAAAGGTAAAGGATCATTATGTAAGCTATAAGGGACATACCCCTAAAAAGTACAGTGCAAATGCTGTAGAAAGCAGTAGTGCAGCGGAAAGCACGGCAGCAAGCAGTGCGGCAAGCACGGAAACTAAGTCGGCAGAGACCAAGGCACAGGAAAGTAAAACCCAGAGTACCACAAAAGCCTCTGAGAATCCTGTTGTTTCCAATGACGGACCTGTAGGGAATAACAGTGTTCCCACTACGGAAGCGGATGTTATTTCCGGCGGCCCCGGAACCTAAGGTTTACGGCAGCTTTGAATTTTTTGACAATTGTCGGAAATTCAGGGCTGCTTTTTTCTTCAAAAAGCGAAAAAATACTTGTGAAAAAAATAGCTATTGTACTAAATCAAAAACGGTAAGCGTTTTCCTTGATTTTAGCATGGGGATAGATTAGTATTCCCTTGTATGATTTCTCCGGAAGGGGAAAGGTAGAGGTTTTATTTATTTCAGTTTAGGAGGAAACTTATGGCAAGAAAAATGAAGACCATGGACGGTAATCAGGCTGCTGCTCATGCGTCCTATGCGTTCTCAGAGGTCGCTGCGATTTTCCCAATTACTCCTTCTTCCGTTATGCCTGAGCATATGGATGAGTGGGCAACAGAGGGAAGACAGAATATTTTAGGTGAGACTGTTCAGGTTACCGAGATGCAGTCCGAGGCCGGTGCTGCAGGTGCAGTACATGGAGCTTTGGCAGCCGGAGCCTTAACCACAACATTTACAGCTTCTCAGGGTCTTTTATTGATGATTCCGGATATTTATAAGGTTGCCGGAGAGCAGCTTCCCGGTGTATTTGATGTTTCTGCAAGAGCTGTTGCCAGCCACGCCCTTTCCATCTTCGGAGATCACTCCGACGTTATGGCTTGTCGTCAGACCGGTGCCGCTTTACTTTGTGAGTCTTCCGTTCAGGAAGTTATGGACTTAACTCCTGTAGCTCACCTTGCAGCATTAAAGGGACGTATTCCTTTCATCAACTTCTTTGACGGATTCCGTACTTCCCATGAGATTCAGAAGATTGAAGAGTGGGATTACGAAGACTTAAAGGATATGGTGGATTGGGAGTATGTAGATGCATTCCGTCAGAACGCATTAAACCCGAATCACCCTGTTGAGAGAGGTTCCGCTCAGAACCCTGATATTTTCTTCCAGGCAAGAGAGGCTTCCAACCCTTATTATGATGCACTTCCTGCCATTGTTCAGGAGTACATGGACAAGGTTAATAAGAAGATCGGAACCAATTACCAGCTCTTTAACTACTATGGAGCTCCGGATGCAGAGCATGTAATTATTGCTATGGGTTCTGTAAACGAGACCATCGAAGAGACCATCGATTATTTGGCTGAGAAGGAAGGCAGAAAGCTTGGACTTATCAAGGTTAGACTGTATCGTCCATTTGCTGTTGACGCTTTCTTAAAGGCTATTCCAAAGACCGTAAAGACTATCTCCGTATTGGATCGTACCAAGGAGCCCGGATCTATCGGTGAGCCTTTATACTTGGACGTAGTAGCAGCTCTTTCCACCAGCGAGTTTAAGAATGTAACCGTTCTTTCCGGACGTTACGGCTTAGGTTCCAAGGATACTACTCCTGCACAAATCGTAGCTGTATACAACAATACCGATAAGAAGAGATTTACCATCGGTATCAACGATGATGTAACTCATCTTTCCTTACCGGAAGGACCATCCATTGTTACCACTCCAAAGGGTACTGTAAACTGTAAGTTCTGGGGACTGGGAGCAGACGGTACTGTTGGTGCGAATAAGAACTCCATCAAGATTATCGGAGATAATACAGATAAGTACGCACAGGCTTACTTTGACTATGACTCCAAGAAGTCCGGTGGTGTTACCATGTCTCACCTTCGTTTTGGAGATCAGCCGATTAAGTCCACATACCTGATTAAGAGAGCTAACTTCGTAGCTTGTCACAATCCTTCCTATATGACCAAGTTCAACATGGTTCAGGAGCTTGTAGACGGCGGAACCTTCTTATTGAACTGTACTTGGTCCAAGGATGAGGTGGAGAATCACATCCCCGGACAGGTTAAGAAGTATATGGCTGACCACAATATCAAGTTCTACATCATCAACGGTGTTAAGATTGGTATTGAGACAGGAATGGGACCAACCCGTATTAATACCATCCTTCAGTCCGCATTCTTTACTTTAACCGGAATCATTCCTAAGGAGCAGGCTAACAAGTTAATGAAGGATGCCGCTCAGAAGACCTACGGTCGTAAGGGTGAGGACGTTGTAAAGAAGAACTGGGCTGCTATCGATGCCGGTGCAAATGCCTTCGAAGAAGTAGAAGTAAAGAAGGAATGGAGCAACTGTGCCGATGAGGGACTTGAGTTCAAGACCAAGACTGCCGGAAGAAAGGATGTTTTGGATTTCGTAAACAATATCCAGAACTATGTTTCCGCACAGGAAGGAAACAATCTTCCCGTTTCCGCATTTGCTGATTATGTAGACGGTTCTACTCCTGTCGGATCTGCTGCTTATGAGAAGCGTGGTATTGCCGTAAACGTTCCTGCATGGAACCCTGATAACTGTATCCAGTGTAACTTCTGTTCTTATGTATGTCCTCACGCAGCAATTCGTGCATTTGCATATACCGAGGATGAGGCAGCTAAGGCTCCGGAAGCAGATCAGCAGAAGGCTATGAACGGAATGCCTAACTACAAGTTCGGTATTAAGGTTTCCGTATTAGACTGTGTTGGTTGCGGATCCTGCGCAAACGTTTGTCCCGGAATGAAGGGCGAGAAGGCTCTTGTAATGTCCCCAATCGAGGATAACCTGGATCGCCAGAAGTACTTCGATTACGCTGTTGAGCTTCCTGAGAAGCAGGAAGTTATTGCGAAGTTTAAGGAGACTACAGTTAAGGGATCTCAGTTTAAGAAGCCACTCTTCGAGTTCTCCGGCGCATGTCCCGGATGTGGAGAGACTCCTTATGCGAAGTTAATTACCCAGCTCTTCGGAGAGAGAATGTACATCAGTAACGCAACCGGATGTTCTTCTATCTGGGGTAACTCTTCTCCATCCACTCCTTACACCGTAAATGCCAAGGGACAGGGTCCTGCATGGGATAACTCTCTCTTTGAGGATAATGCGGAGTTTGGATACGGAATGCTTTTGGCACAGAATGCTATCCGTGACAGATTAAAGAAGCAGGTTGAGAAGCTTGTAGAAGAAAATAAGGATGCCGCTCTTGTAGAGGCAGCTAAGGAATATTTGGATACCTTCTCCATCGGTGCTACAAACGGAACAGCTACAGATAAGTTAGTGGCAGCATTGTCCGGTAAGACAGATGCGGTTGCTGTAGATTTATTAAAGAACAAGGACTTCCTTTCCAAGAAGAGCCAGTGGATCTTCGGTGGAGACGGTTGGGCTTATGATATCGGTTTCGGTGGACTTGACCACGTTCTTGCTTCCGGTAAGGACATCAACGTAATGGTATTCGATACCGAGGTTTACTCCAATACAGGTGGACAGTCTTCCAAGGCTACTCCTACCGGTGCAGTAGCACAGTTCGCTGCCGGCGGTAAGGAAACTAAGAAGAAGGATTTGGCCGGAATTGCTATGTCCTACGGCTATGTATATGTAGCACATATCGCTATGGGTGCTGATATGGCCCAGACTGTTAAGGCAATTTCCGAGGCTGAGGCTTATCCGGGACCATCCTTAATCATCGCTTATTCTCCATGTATCAACCATGGTATTAAGAAGGGTATGGCTAAGGCACAGACAGAAGAGAAGCTGGCTGTAGAGGCCGGATATTGGAACAACTTCATTTACAACCCGCTTGGTGGAGACAAGAAGTTTACCTTGAATTCCAAGGAGCCTAACTTCGAATCTTATCAGGAATTCTTAAAGGGCGAAGTTCGTTACTTATCTCTTTCCCTGAAGAATCCGGAGCGCGCAAAGGCTTTAGATCTGCAGAACGAGCAGGAAGCTAGAGAGCGTTATGAGAAGCTGAAGAAGATGGTTGATCTGTACAATAACTAATGTACAGAAGGCAAGAAATTTGGCTTTTGCTGAAGAAGCTTGCCGGAAATAAAATGTTGTTTATTGTACACGGCATAGAGGAAGTATAAAAAGAGGAGAGGCTTAGGCCTTTCCTCTTTTCTTATAGGAGAAAAAATGGTAAAATATCTCCATTTGTTGTAGGAATTTATGGGAGGGGCAAATTGAGAAAAGTTATAGTAGCAGTGGTCGGAAGACCGAATGTGGGAAAGTCCACCCTTTTTAATACGATTGCCGGAAAGCAGATTTCCATTGTTCAGGACACTCCGGGAGTAACCAGAGACCGTATTTATGCGGAGGGAAACTGGTTGAATTATTATTTTACCATGGTGGATACCGGAGGTATCGAACCGATTTCCGATGATGTGTTATTAAAGCAGATGCGATCTCAAGCGGAATTGGCTATTGAAACTGCGGATGTGATTATTTTTGTCACAGATGTAAAGTCCGGCGTAGTGGATGCGGATTATGAGGTGGCAGAGATGCTTCGCCGTTCCAAAAAGCCTATTGTTCTTTGTGTAAACAAGGTGGACAGCATCAAAAAGTATGGTAATGATATTTATGAGTTCTACCAGCTGGGACTGGGAGAACCCTTCCCGGTATCCGCTGCCAACCACTTAGGGATGGGAGACCTTTTGGATGAGGTGGTAAAGCATTTTCCAAAGGAAGGACTGGAAGAGGAAGAGGACGGTACTTTGAAAATTGCTCTTATCGGAAAGCCAAACGTGGGAAAAAGCTCTTTAACCAATAAGCTTTTGGGAGAAAATCGTGTTATTGTATCGGACATAGCCGGCACCACCAGAGATGCTATTGATACGGAAGTGACCTATAACGGTACACCCTATATCTTTATTGATACCGCCGGTCTGAGAAGAAAGGGGAAGGTAACGGAAGATATTGAGCGATATTCCGTGATCCGAACCGTTGCCGCAGTGGACAGGGCTGATATTTGTATAGTTTTGATTGATGCCGTAGAGGGAATTACCGATGGGGATACCCGCATTGCCGGTATTGCCCATGAATCCGGAAAGGGTGTTATTATTGCCGTCAATAAGTGGGATTTGGTGGAGAAGAACGATAAAACCATGCAGGAATTTACAAAGCAGCTGAAAGAGAAATTTGCTTACATGGACTATGCGGAGTATCTCTTTATTTCTGCGGAAACCGGACAGAGAATTCATAAGATTTATGAATTGGTGAATATGATTCACGACAATCAGGTAATGCGGATTAAAACCGGTGTTTTAAATGAAATTCTGGCAAGAGCAACAGCCATGAAACAACCCCCTTCCGATAAGGGAAAGAGATTAAAGCTTTTCTACATTACCCAGGCTTCCGTTGCGCCTCCCACCTTTGTAATCTTTGTTAATGACAGGGAGCTGATGCATTTTTCCTATACCAGATATATTGAAAATCAAATTCGAGAAAATTTCGGCTTTAGAGGAACCCCTATTCGCTTTATTATCCGGGAAAGAGGAGAAGATTAATTGTCATGAGTATACTTCAACTTTGTGTTTGCTTTATCATTGGGTATATTTTCGGAAATATACCCAATGGATATCTCTATGCGAAATCTCAGGGAGTAGATATTTATCATCAGGGCTCAGGCAATCCGGGAAGTACCAATGTTTTACGAACCTTGGGGAAAAGAGCCGGCATCACGGTGCTTCTAATGGATATTGCGAAATGTATGGTTCCTATATTTCTGATGATTTTATTTTGGAAGCCGGCAAATGAAGATCAGAAAACCTTGATTTTAATGCTTACCGGTATAGGAGCCATTCTGGGACACAATTTTCCTATCCTTCCCGGTGTAAAGGGCGGAAAGGGTGTGGCTTGCACCGGTGCTTTATTGATTGCATTGTCGCCCTTATATACCTTGGGACTTTTATGCTTTTTTATCCTGATTGTTTTAATCACGAAATATGTTAGCCTGGGCTCGGTTCTTTCCGTTTTTGTCTTCTTTTTTTCCGTACTTCTTATGGGAAAGTCAAGAATTTTCTTTCCCTTTTCGGAAGCCATTTATCTGCCCATGTGCGGATTAAGTCTTTTTTTGGCCTTACTTTGTTTGTTTCAGCATAGGGAAAATGTGAAACGATTATTGAATGGTACGGAAAACAAGTTCGGGAAGAAAAAATAAAGGAGCATAAAGCGTATTTTGTAACAAAAAGCTTTTTCTTTAACGAGGATTTCTCAATATAAAATTATATTTACATAAAAGGAGTCTTTATGAAGATTGCTATTCTGGGCATCGGAACCTGGGGTTCCGCCTTGGCTATAACGCTAAGAAAAAACAATCACAGCTTAAGCTTATGGACCTATTCTAAAGAAGAGGAAGCAGAACTGGAAAAGACCAGAGAACCGAAGAATCTTCCCGGCACAAGCTTTGCGGAGGATATAGAAATTACTTCTTCTTTGGATAAGGCACTAAAGGATAAGGAAATGGTTATTTTCGCGGTGCCTTCTTTGTTTACCCGTTCTGTTGCGGAGCAGGTAAAGGACTACATTCAAAAAGAGCAGATTCTTTTAACGGTATCAAAGGGTATAGAAGAAAAATCTTTGCTTACCATGTCCCAGATATTGGAAGAGATTTTTCCGGAAAATCCTGTAGCGGTTCTTTCCGGCCCCTCCCATGCGGAGGAAGTTTCTCGCTTCCTGCCTACCACCATTGTTTGCGCTGCTAAAGAAGAAAGCTGTGCGAAAACCATCCAAAAAACTTTCCAATCCGACAGCTTTCGTGTGTATATCAATAAGGATGTTCTGGGAGTGGAAATCGGTGCCGCTTTGAAGAATGTCATAGCCTTGGCGGCCGGAATTGCAGACGGTTTAGGTTACGGAGACAATACCAAGGCTGCATTGATTACCAGAGGTATTGCGGAGATTGCCAGGCTGGGACAGGCGATGGGAGGGCATTTGGAAACCTTTGCCGGGCTTTCCGGAATCGGCGATCTGATTGTAACCTGCGCCTCCAAGCATTCCAGAAATCGTAAGGCAGGCTTCCTGATTGGAGAGGGGCTAAGCTATGAAGAGGCCATGAAGGAAGTGGGACAGGTGGTAGAAGGAGTTTACGCTGCCAAGGCTGCTTTAGCTTTAGGTGCAAAGTATGGTGTAGACCTTCCCATAGTTCATGAAGTAAACAGGGTATTATTTGAGGGAAAGAACCCGAAGCAGGCTGTAATGGATCTTATGCTTAGGGACAGTCGGGCGGAAAGTCCGGGGGTCAGCTTTCCATAGTATACTATTTATGACAGGTATTACTTTTGGTTATATCTGTCTCTTTTTTTATGTTAAATTGTTATAAAAAGAATTGACAAGAAAAGAACTTCTCCCTATAATACGGAAAGTATTTTACTGATAGTGAAATAAGGGAGGATTAAGATGAAAAAACAATTATCTATGGTTTTAGCCGCTTTAATGGCTGCATCTTTAGTAGCCTGCGGAGGCGCAAGCGGAGAGAAGAAAACAACTGAAGCGGAATCCAAGGCAAATGCTGAGAGCTCCGGATCCGAGAAGAGCGGATTAACTTGGAAAATCGGTAGTCAAGGCCCATTGACAGGAGGGGCTGCAGTATATGGTAATGCCGTAGTGAATGGTGCGGAAATTGCTATTGATGAGATTAACGCTAATGGCGGAATCAACGGATACCAGATTGAATACAAGAAGGCTGACGATGAGCATGATCAGGAAAAGGCTATCAATGCTTATAACAGCTTAAAGGACTGGGGAATGCAGTTCCTTGTAGGACCGACTACCAGTGCTCCTGCAATCGCAGTAGGAACGGAAGCGGAAGGGGACAATATGTTCGTTCTTTCTCCCTCCGGATCCGCAGTGGAAGTTACCGCTCCTAAGAATGTATTCCGTGTATGCTTCTCCGATCCTGCACAGGGAACAAAGTCTGCAGAGTATATTGGAAGCCATAATTTAGGCAAGAAGATTGGAATTATCTATGATTCCTCCGACGTATATTCTTCTGGAATTCATGATTCCTTTGTTGCTGAAGCTCCTAAGCAGGGCTTGGAAGTTGTTGCAGATGAGCAGTTTACTGCTGACTCTAACAAGGACTTCTCTACACAGTTACAGAAGATGAAGGATTCCGGTGCTGAGTTGGTATTCTTACCCTTCTACTACAGTGAGGCTGCTTTAGTACTTACTCAGGCAAATACTATGGGCTTTAAGCCGACATTCTTCGGATGTGACGGTATGGACGGTATCTTAAACGTGGAGAACTTTGATGTTTCCCTGGCTGAAGGCTTGATGCTGTTAACTCCCTTTGCAGCTGATGCAAAGGATGATTTAACCGTTAACTTTGTAAAGAACTACAAGGAAAAGTATAAGGAGACTCCGATTCAGTTCGCGGCTGATGCTTACGACGCAGTATATGCTATTAAGGCAGCTGTAGAGAAGGCCGGCTTAACTCCTGATCAGAGTGTTTCCGATTTAGGAACTGCAATGGAGAAGGCTATGACAGAGATTAGCCTGGATGGACTTACCGGAACCGGTATGAAGTGGAATGAGGCCGGTGACGTAGATAAGGAGCCTAAGGCTGTCATTATCAAGGACGGAGCTTACGTATCTGCCGAATAATGATTGTCTTATGAATGGGAGTTTACAGGCTTAACCTGAATTCTTTGTTAAGAAGTCGTTATACACCGGAAGTCAAAGGCTTCGCCTGGGCCACCGGTAAGAATTATGGAAAGGGCAATGCTGAGGCTTGCCCTTTCTATTTACATCAAGAGAAAGTGAGAAAAAGATGAGTTTTATTTCCTATCTTTTAAACGGAATCAGTTTGGGCTCGGTGTATGCCATTATTGCCCTAGGTTATACCATGGTTTACGGCATTGCAAAAATGCTGAATTTTGCCCATGGAGATATTTTGATGGTGGGAGGCTATGCCGCTTTTCTCGCTTTTAACCAGATGGGACTGGGCATCCCCCTATCGATTCTTTTTAGTATGGCAATTTGTACCGCACTTGGCGTTTTGGTAGAGCGGGTGGCATATAAGCCCCTTCGTTCGGCCAATTCTCTGGCTGTATTGATTACCGCCATAGGTGTATCTTATCTTTTGCAAAATCTTGCTTTATTGCTTTTCGGAGCAAATCCGAAAAGTTTCCAGTCCTTTGTAAAGCTTCCTGCATTAAAGCTGGCGGGAGGACAGCTGGTCATTTCCGGAGAAACTATGGTCACCATTTTGGTGGGAATTTTAGTTGCCGTTGTTTTATTATTGTTCATCCATAAAACCAGGGCAGGACAGGCTATGCTGGCGGTATCCGAGGACAAGGGTGCAGCCACTTTGATGGGAGTAAATGTAAATGGTACCATTGCCCTTACCTTTGCTATTGGTTCCGCTTTAGCCAGTGTGGCCGGAATCCTTCTTTGCTCTGCCTATCCTACCCTTACCCCAACAACAGGAGCCATGCCCGGCATTAAGGCCTTTGTTGCTGCCGTATTGGGAGGAATCGGTTCTATTCCCGGAGCATTTATCGGCGGAATATTACTTGGCGTATTGGAAAATCTGTCCAAGGCCTATATTTCTTCCAAATTGTCGGATGCTATTGTTTTTTCTGTATTAATTATTGTATTACTCATTAAACCAAGCGGAATTTTAGGAAAGAAGATTATGGAGAAGGTGTAAGATGAAGAATGTACAAATGAACAAAATCAAAGATATTTTTTTGAATTACGGAGTCATTCTTATCCTGTACTTTGTTGTTCAGCTATTCCTAAAATCCGGTTCCGTAAGTTCCCTAATGAAGGGACTTTTGGTTCCTCTGTGTATTTATTCTATTTTGGCCATAAGCCTAAACCTTGTGGTGGGTATTTCCGGAGAATTGTCTCTGGGACATGCGGGCTTTATGTGCGTAGGAGCTTTCTTCTCTTCAAGCTGTTCCATGCTTTTAAAGGGAAGCTCTCTTCCTCCTATGCTTATTTTCTTTATCGCCCTGTGCATTGGTGCTATTTCAGCCGGATTCTTCGGCTTTTTAATCGGTATTCCGGTTTTAAGACTGAAAGGAGACTATTTAGCCATCGTAACCTTGGCTTTCGGAGAAATTATCAAAAACATTATTAATGCTCTGTATTTTGGAGTGGATAAGAATGGTTGGCATTTTTCCTTAAAGGACGGTACAGCTGTTGCTTTGGGAGAAAGGGGAAAGTGGATCATTAAAGGTGCACAGGGAATTACCGGTACGCCGAAATATAGTAATTTTACTGTAGGGATAATTCTTCTTTTACTTTCTATGCTCTTTATTCAGCATTTTATTCATTCCAGAACGGGAAGAGCGGTTATGGCAATTCGAGATAATCGTATTGCGGCGGAAAGTATTGCGTTACCCGCTTCAAAACTGAAGTTGCTTTGCTTTACGATCTCTGCGGCCATCGCGGGAATTGCCGGAGTACTGTATGCCCATAATTTAAGCTCTTTACAAGCTTTGCCAAAAAACTTCGGATACAATCAGTCTATTATGATTCTGGTATTTGTAGTTTTAGGCGGAATAGGCAATATGCGCGGCTCTATCTTGGCCGCTGTTGTTCTTACTCTGCTTCCTGAACTTCTTCGTTCTTTAAACGACTACAGAATGTTGATTTATGCCGTTGTTTTGATTGTGATGATGCTATTTACTTCCGCCCCAGGTTTTATTGCTTTTCGGGAGAATATTCTTCATCGTTTGTTCCGTAAGGAGGTGAATGCATGAGTCTTTTAGAAGTGAATGCCTTAGGCATTTCCTTTGGAGGTCTGAAGGCGGTAGATCAGTTCCATATCTCTATTGAGAAAAAAGAGTTGTACGGTTTAATCGGACCTAACGGTGCAGGGAAAACCACAGTATTTAACCTGCTTACCGGAGTTTACCAGCCCAACACAGGAGAAATTCTTTTAAATGGGGAAAATATTGTAGGGAGCTCCTGTATTGAGATTAACAAAAAGGGAATTGCCAGAACCTTTCAGAATATCCGATTATTCGATAAGCTGACAGTATTGGACAATGTAAAAGCAGGATTTTTCCAGGAAAATTCCTATTCTTTTATTGAAGGGATTTTTAGACTGCCCCGGTATTTTCAAAAAGAAAAAGAAATGTCGGATAGAGCTCTGGATTTACTTTCTGTTTTTCACCTGGAAGAGCATGCTTTGGACTTAGCGGGAAATCTTCCCTACGGAAAACAAAGAAAGCTGGAAATTGCAAGAGCTCTGGCAACCAATCCTTCCTTACTTTTATTGGATGAGCCTGCAGCGGGAATGAATCCCAATGAAACGGAAGAACTGATGGACACTATAAGACTGGTTCGAGATCGTTTTGATATGACCATTTTATTGATTGAACATGATATGAAGCTGGTATCCGGCATCTGTGATCGCCTTACCGTACTGAACTTCGGGCAAGTCCTTACAGAAGGGAAGACCCAGGAAGTGTTGCATGACGAAAAGGTTATCAAGGCTTATTTAGGAGAGTAATTATGGAACAAATTTTAGAGGTAAAGAATCTTCATGTACATTATGGGATGATCCATGCCATTAAAGGCTTGGATTTCCATGTGAACAAAGGAGAAATCGTAACCTTAATCGGGGCAAACGGCGCCGGAAAAACCAGTACCCTGCAAACGATTACCGGCTTAATTCCCCATTCCCAGGGAGAAATCATTTATAGAGGGGAAAATGTCAGCAAGCTTCCCGGATATAAGCTGGTTTCCAAGGGACTTGCCCATGTTCCGGAGGGGAGAAGAGTTTTTGCCAGTCTTACGGTATATCAAAATCTGATGCTGGGTGCCTACACCAGAAAGGACTCAAAGGAAATTGAAGAAAGTCTGAATATGATCTATCATCATTTTCCCCGTCTTTTGGAAAGAAAAAACCAGGTAGCCGGAACCCTTTCCGGAGGAGAACAGCAGATGCTGGCCATGGGAAGAGCCCTGATGTCCAAGCCGGAAATGATTTTACTGGATGAACCATCCATGGGACTTTCTCCCATTTACGTAAATGAAATCTTTGATATTATTCAAAAGATTCATGAGTCAGGGGTAACCGTACTCCTGGTAGAACAAAATGCCAACAAGGCTTTAATGATTGCAGACAGAGCTTATGTATTGGAAACCGGAAACATTCGATTAGAAGGAAAAGCCGGAGACTTACTATCCGATCCTCAGGTAAGAGCGGCTTATTTATCGGAATAATTATGCCCAGAAAACAATTTATGGCTTATCTTAAGATTTTATTGCTTCTTTTCCTATTTCTGAGTCTTGTCAGCTTTGGCCTGCACAGGCATTGGAAAAATGCTCTAAAAAGCTATGAGGAGAACAGGAATAGCAGAGAAGAAGTTCAGGAGCCCCTTTCCCTGCTTCCCAGTGAAGAGGATGAGGAGGAGCCGGATTCCGACAGCTATCTTCGTTTTCAAAATGAATTTCAGCTATTGAATCAGATAGAAGAGGATGAAAGCTGGCAGAAAAACCTCTCTCTGCGAAGACGATATGAAAAAATCGGAGAACTCTACGATAAAGAAATGCAGCGTCTGGTAAGCTATTACAGCAGAAATATCACCGGAAATGAGAGGGAAAACTTTTTTGCTGAGCAAAGTGTGTTTTTGAGTCAAAGAAGCATGGAGAGTAAAAAAGAGCTAAGCATGGAGAAAACCGGTGTAGAGGAAAATATCGACTACTTAAAAAAATATATTCAGCTGACAAAGGCTAGGTGTTCTGTTTTATTGGAGAAAATTTTTGAAGATCAGGACGGCTAGTCCTTTTCATTAAAAGGAGCAAATTATGATAATTAAAAATATTAATATATCTATCCTTGCTGTGATTTTTATCAGTATTTTAATTTTATTTTTAGCTTTTGTCTCTATGCTTGGCAAAAATATATTCTACGGTGAAGGACAAAGCCTGGAAGAGTCTATGGAATGGCAAAGCGAACATTATGATACTTCCTTTTATAATGGTTTGCAAAAAGAAGAGTTTACTGTTAAAAGCTATGATTCTTATGTGCTCCATGGAGAAATTTTAAAGAACCCGACCCCTTCTTCTAAATATGTTATTATAAGTCATGGTCATTATGATACTCGATATGGAAGTTTAAAGTATGCCTCTATCTATCTTTCCTTAGGCTATAATTGTATTATTTATGATTTACGAGGGCATGGAGCAAATAGAAGGACTTTTTGCAGCTACAGTGTGAGGGAAGGAAAGGATTTGGCGGGACTGGTACATTATTTTCAGGAAAAACTGGGAAGGAATGCGGAGATTGGCTTGCATGGAGAATCTCTTGGAGCTGCCACAACAATTGCCTCATTGAAAGATGTACAAAATATTTCCTTCGCTGTAGCTGACTGCGGTTTTTCCGATATTGAAAATGTTTTGGAGGAAATCTGGCGATACAGTCACATTCCAACAGCTATCGGCCCGGTGATGAACCAATATGCCAAGCTTAGTTTCGGTATTCCTATTTCCGCCATGCGCCCCATCGACTCTTTGGCAAAAAATCAGGTGCCTATCCTTTTTATCCATGGAGAAGCTGACCAATACATTTTGCCGGCAAATAGTGAAAGAATGTATGAAGCTACCAAGGGAAAGAGAGATTTGTTGTTGGTACCAAAGGCAGGTCATGCGGAATCGGTTTTTGTAAACAAAAGCCTCTATACAGAAAAGCTGAAAGACTTTTTGTCCTCCCTTGCCTCCTAGCCCTAAGTACTGTATAATTTCTAAGATTGTGTGGAGAGGGTATTGCAGGCCTTCTTGCTTTATGAGTACCTTACTGATTTTGCCGTGCTTAGTAAGGGGATTTCAAAATTTCTATACTGCATAAAGGGAGATTGTATGAAGAAATATGGTGTTAACGAATTAAGAAAAATGTTTTTAGCCTATTTTCAGGAGAAGGAACATTTGGTAATGAAAAGCTTTTCCCTGGTTCCCCATAATGATAATAGCTTATTGTTAATCAACTCAGGAATGGCACCTTTAAAGCCTTATTTTACCGGTCAGGAAATTCCGCCTAAGAGAAGAGTGGCTACCTGCCAGAAATGTATCCGTACGGGAGATATTGAGAATATCGGAAAGACCGCAAGACACGGTACCTTCTTTGAGATGCTGGGCAATTTCTCCTTCGGAGATTATTTTAAGTCCGAGGCATTACATTTTGCCTGGGAATTTTTGACAGAGAGAGTAGGTCTTGAGAAGGATCGTCTTTATCCCAGTATTTACTTGGAGGACGAAGAGGCTTTCAAGGTATGGAATGAGGAAATCGGTATTCCTGCAGATCGCATCTATCGCTTTGGAAAGAAGGATAATTTCTGGGAGCACGGTGTTGGCCCCTGTGGTCCCTGTTCCGAGATTTACTACGACCGTGGAGAGAAGTACGGTACAGGCCCTGAGGATGTGATGGGAGGAGAGGGCGATCGTTTCTTAGAGGTATGGAACGTGGTATTCTCTCAGTTTAACAATGACGGCAAAGGAAATTACACCGACCTCATTCAGAAGAACATTGATACCGGAATGGGACTGGAGCGTCTTGCGGTAGTTTGCCAGGATGTACCTTCTTTGTTTGATGTGGATACCAACCAGGCCATGATGACAGAGATTGAAAGTCTTTCCGGAAAAAAATATTTGGAAGATAAAACAGCAGATGTTTCCTTCCGTATTATTGCAGACCATGTAAAGAGCTGTACCTTTATGGCTTCCGACGGTATTATGCCTTCCAATGAAGGAAGAGGCTATGTTTTCCGTAGACTTTTAAGAAGAGCGGCAAGACATGGACGTATTCTGGGAATTCCTGCAGGAAGTTTATCCAAGCTTTCCGAAAAGGCTATTGCCTTGTCCTCTGACGGATATCCCGAGCTTTCCGAGAAGAAGGATATGATTCTTCGGGTTATTTCCGAGGAAGAGGATCGTTTCAACAAGACTATTGACAACGGTCTTGCTATTTTACAGGGCTTAAAGGAAGACTTGCAGAAAAAGGGAGAGAAGCTTCTTTCCGGAGAAGATGCCTTCCGTCTCTATGACACCTACGGTTTCCCTCTGGATTTAACCAAGGAAATTCTGGAAGACAGTGGTATTACTGTAGATGAAGAAGCCTTCCAGCAGGCTATGAAGGTGCAAAGAGAAACCGCAAGGGCGGCAAGAAAGAGCACCAACTACATGGGAAGAGATGACGTCTATCAGAATCTTGATGCTTCCTTACAGACCGAGTTTGTGGGCTACGAGCAGCTGGAATGTGAAGGAAAGATTACTGCTCTTGTATATCTTGCAGATAACGGAGATGAGGATGAAATTCGTCCTTCCGTTGAGGCAGGAAATCGTGCCGCAGTAATCACCGACCGTAGCCCCTTCTATGGAACCATGGGTGGACAGCAGGGAGATCAGGGAAAGATTTGTTCCGGTACTTCCGTATTCATAGTGGAAGAGACTATTCACTTACAGGGGGGAAAACTGGCTCACCTGGGAACAGTAGAGCAGGGAGGTTTTTCCGTAGGAGATTCCGTAAGATTAGTCGTAGATGCTAAAAAGCGTGCCCTGACCGCAAGAAACCACACCGCTACCCACCTTTTACAAAAGGCTCTGAAGGAAACTCTGGGAAGTCATGTGGAGCAGGCTGGAGCTTACTATGATGACAAGCGTCTTCGTTTTGACTTTACCCATTTTACCGCCTTGACCAAAGAAGAACTTGAGAAGGTTGAGAATTTGGTTAATGAAGAAATTGCCAGAGCTGACGTGGTGCTTACACGGGAAATGCCCATTGAGGAAGCTAAAAAATCCGGCGCTACCGCATTATTCGGAGAAAAGTACGGCGACACCGTAAGAGTGGTTTCCGTAGGCGATTTCTCCATTGAGCTTTGCGGTGGAACCCATGTAGAGAATTCCTCCTCCATCCAGGCCTTTAAGATTCTTTCCGAGCAGGGTGTTGCTGCCGGAGTCAGAAGAATTGAAGCCATTACCTCCCAGAACCTCTTTGATTACTTCCACCATGAGGAGGAACTGTTAAAGAGTCTTAGCGGAAAATTAAAGGCAGATCCGGAGCACTTATTGGCCAGGGTAGAGAGTTTAGAGAAAGAATTAAAGGAAAGCCGTTCCCAGTGCGAGCAGTTAAAGGCGAAGCTGGCCAATGCGGAAGTGGAAGACTTGGCAGTGGTAGAATACAAGGATTGTTCTCTGATTGCCACCAATATTCCGGGTATGGACAGAAATGCTCTGAGAAATCTGGGAGACAGCTTAAAGGATAAGCATAAGAATGCCTTTATTCTCCTGGCCTCTGTTGAAGACGGAAAACCGATTCTTATGGCCACAGCCAGTGACGGTGCAGTAAAGCTTGGTGCTCATGCTGGAAATCTGATTAAAGAGATTGCGCCTATCCTTGGGGGCGGGGGAGGCGGTAAGCCTCAGATGGCTCAGGCCGGCGGAAAAGATACCGCAAAGCTGGAGGAAGCTTTGAAGCAGTCTTTAGAGAGCATGAAGAAACAGCTTGGATAAGGAGAAAGCTATAGTTAAAAAATAGCTATAGTTCTAAAAAAAGCATTGACGAATGAAATATTGGTGCTATAATATACACTAGTTTGTGCCCGAAGGGAGGTTTGGGGTATCGCATGTCAAATGTCATCGTAAAAGAAAACGAGTCTTTGGACAGTGCTTTACGCAGATTCAAAAGAAACTGTGCTAAGGCAGGAATCCAGCAAGAAATTCGTAAGAGAGAGCATTACGAGAAGCCATCAGTAAGACGTAAGAAGAAGTCTGAAGCGGCTAGAAAGCGTAAGTTCAACTAATTTATAGCTTAGATGTTAGCCCTGATTCAGCAATGAATTAGGGCTATTTTCTTTCAAAAAAGGAGTCCCATGGCGGAAAGAGAATTACTATTAGATATTCCTCTGGAACATGAAATGAACATTCTGGGACAGATGGATCAAAATTTAAATAAAATTCAAAAACAGTTTCAAGTCAGTATTATTGACCGGGACGGATTATTGAAAATCATAGGGGAAGAAGACGCTGCAAATAAAGCTAAGGAAGTGCTTCTTTCCCTTTTGAAGTTATCTCAAAAGGGGACTGCCATTAATGAGCAAAATGTAAACTATGCCATTTCCTTAACGGTTAAGGAAGGAAAGGGAGATGCTCTCCTGCATTTGGATGAGGATTTGCTGGCAAGAACCGCTTTGGGAAAACCTGTAAAGCCTAAGACTTTAGGGCAAAAGGCCTATGTGGATGCCATACGGAAAAATATGATTACCTTTGGCATCGGCCCGGCGGGAACCGGAAAAACCTATTTGGCCATGGCTATGGCGATTTCCGCCTTTCGTGAAGAGGAGGTTTCCCGAATTATCCTGACAAGGCCTGCTATAGAGGCGGGAGAGAAGCTTGGATTTTTACCGGGAGATTTACAGTCCAAGGTGGATCCCTATCTTCGTCCTTTATATGATGCTCTGTACCAGATTATGGGACCGGAACAATATCTGGCCAATGCAGAGAAGGGTCTTATTGAAGTTGCTCCCTTGGCCTATATGCGTGGTAGAACCTTGGATAATGCCTATATTATCCTGGACGAAGCCCAGAATACCACTCCTGCGCAGATGAAGATGTTCTTAACCAGAATAGGCTTCGGATCCAAGGTGGTGGTTACCGGAGATTTAACCCAGAAGGATTTGGAAGAAGGAAAGAAATCCGGTTTGGAGGATGCTATCCATGTTTTAAAAAATGTGGAGGGAATAGCATTTTCAACCCTTACCAGTGAAGACGTGGTTCGTCACCCCTTAGTGCAAAGAATCGTTAATGCCTATGAAAAGGACGAAGAAAGAAAAAAGAAGGATAAATATGCAAATAGACATTCAGTGGGAAGTGAAGGAACAAACAAGTCTGGATTACGAAAAAATCATTCAGGATATCGTGGAGGAAAGTCTTGATTATGTTTCCTGTCCCTATGATGTTTCCCTCTCCGTAAGCTTTATAGAGTCAGAGGAGATGCGGGAATTAAATCTAAGCCAAAGAGGAATTGATTATGCAACGGATGTTCTGTCTTTTCCTTTATTGTCTTTAGATCCTCCGGGAAGCTTTCCTGAAAGCTTGGAAGAGGAATGGGGGAATTTTGATCCGGAAACAGGAGAGCTGATGCTGGGAGATATTGTCCTAAACTGGGACAAGGTAAAGGAACAGGCGGAGAGCTACGGACATTCTTTGGAGAGAGAGCTTGCTTTTTTGATTGCCCATTCCCTTTTACACCTTTTCTCCTATGATCACATGGAGGAAGAGGAACGAAAAGAAATGGAGCAGAAGCAGGAAGAGATATTAGAGAATAGAGGATATTACCGATGAGAGAAGGCAGAAGACAAGTCTCCACAAAAAGAAGATCAAGCGGAAATAATTTTGTTCTGCAGGGATCTCTTCTTGCAGTTGCCGGAATTCTGGTTCGCCTTATCGGCATGGTTTACCGAATTCCACTTTCCGCAATTATTTCTGATGAGGGAAATGGTTATTATACCTCAGCCTTTTCTATTTATACCCTACTCCTGATTTTATCCAGTTATTCCATGCCCACTGCCATTTCTAAGCTGATTTCTCAGAATTTGGCGGCGAAACGTTTTAAAAATACGGAAAGAGTTTTAAGGGTTTCTTTTATTTATGCTTCCATTATGGGAGCAGTTATGGCTTTTGTGCTCTTCTTCGGGGCGGATGCCATAGCCGGAGCCTTGAAAAAGCCCTTTGCCGCTTATGCACTAAGAGCACTGGCTCCAACCGTTTGGATTATGGCCTATCTCGGGCTTTTGCGAGGATATTTTCAGGGTATGGGAAATATGATACCTACAGCTATTTCTCAAATCCTGGAACAGATTGCCAATGCCGTTTTTTCCGTTTTGATGGCATACCTCCTTTTCGCTAAGGGAAAAGAAGCCAATTTGCTTTATAACAACACGGAGTATTCCTATGCATTCGGTGCTATGGGAGGAGCTATCGGAACCGGTGTGGGAGCTTTTATTGCCCTGCTGTTCTTTTTGATGCTTTATTCCTATCAAAGACCAAGACTTAGAAAGAGAGCCAGGAAGGATAGCAGTATGGTAGAAAGCTACGAGCGCTCCGCCTTATTGCTGTTTTCCACCATGGTTCCTATCCTGATTTCCAGTACGGTATATAATATTTCCTCCGTTCTGGATGATTATTTTTATTCCAGCATTATGACTAAGCTTCAGATTCCCACCAAGCGGATTGTCATGGAGTGGGGAATCTTCGGGGAATATCATATACTCTTTAATATTCCCGTGGCCTTGGCTAATGCCCTGTCCTCCTCTTTGATTCCCAGTCTTACTGCGGCTGTTGCTTCCCATGATCGGAAAAAGACCCTTGGACAAATCCAGACCAGCATTCGCTTCAGCATGCTGATTGCCGTTCCCTGCACCGTGGGAATGTGTATTTTGGCGGAGCCTCTATGCAGAATGCTTTTCCCTGGAAAAAATGTAATGCTTTTGATTAATGTAACCAGAATCGGTGCATTGGCAGTTTTATTCTATTCTTTGTCCACCATCAGCAATGCCATCTTACAGGGATTGGGACATCTGAATCTGCCTCTTAAGCATTCCGTTATTTCTCTGGTATTTCACTTGGCCAGTTTGTTACTTCTCTTATATGGAAGAACCGGCATCTACGGAGTGGTGGTTTCCAATATCTTTTTTGCCATCATGATGTGTATCTTAAATCAGCTTGCCATAAAGCGTCATACCAGATGCATAATAGACTGGGGAAAAACCATAGGATATCCTATTTTAGCTTCTCTTATCATGGGAATTTTTGCCTTTGGATGCTATTTCTTGATTCATTTCCTTCTTCCGGAGAAGCTTGAGAAGGGAAGAATCGGTTCCGCCCTGTCCTTACTTCCGGCGATTTTCGTTGCTGTTGTTCTCTACTTTGGCAGTCTTCTGAAAATGAATGCCTTTTCCAAAGAAGACCTGGATGAAATGCCTATGGGGGGACGTTTAAAGAGATTTATAAAGGATTAAAATCAAAAACTATAAATAAGCTGAAATTAAAAAGATGAAATATAATCAAAGGATATAGAAAAGAATAGGGGCAATATGAAGGATTGTATCATTGTGGGAGGAGGAGCTGCCGGTATGGTGGCTGCCATAGAAGCAAAAAGAGCCGGTGCAAAGTCGGTTCTTTTAGTGGAAAAGCAAGCCTGCCTGGGAAAAAAGTTAAGCCAAACCGGAAACGGAAGAGCAAATTATACCAATCTTTCCATGAATGCCAACGCCTATCGAAGCAATCATCCGGAATATATTCCTTCCTTTTTAAAACATTTTGATAGCAGAGATTCTCTGGAATATTTCAAAACTTTGGGAATTTATCCCAAGTTTAGGGGAGACTATGTGTACCCCTACTCGGATCAGGCAAAAAGCATGGTGCAATGTCTGGAAAACGCCCTTCATAATCTGGGTGTAGAAATCTGTCTACAACATAGAGTGGAAGCAATTTCCTGGACCGAGAAAGAAGGATTTTTTCTTAAAGGAAAAAAACTCCTGCCTAAGGGAGGATCCGATTCTTCTTTTCCAAAAGATAATTTTTCCGTGTCTACTCCTGCTTCCGGAAATAAAGAAAAAAACAAAAAAAAGGAAAAGAATAAAAAAGAAAAAATAGAATGGGAAGAGAAAGTGTTTTCCCTTCAAGGAAGAAAGCTATTAATTGCCAGCGGCGGACTGGCTATGGAAGCCTTGGGAGCTTCCGGGGAAGGCTATGAGATCGCAAAGAGCTTAAGTCATACAGTTTCTAATCTCTTTCCCAGTTTGGTTCCCATCTATACGAAAGAAGACTATGTAAAGCTTTGGGCCGGTGTCAGAGTAGATGTGAGGGCGGAACTATATAAGGAGCAGGACTTGATTTTTCAGGATGAGGGAGAGCTGCAATGCACGGATTATGGTATTTCCGGCATTATTGTTTTTCAAATGAGCCGCTTAGTGCATAGGCTTTTGGAAGAAAAGGCAAAGTCCTCTTTGGAACTATCCTTCCTTCCAAAATTCGAAGAGAAGGAGGCCAAAAACTATTTTCTTAAAAGAAAAGAGCTTTTGGAAAAGGAGAAGGGAGACGCCTTTCTTTTGGGACTATTTCCGGAAAAGCTGAGTCAGGTGCTTTATGAAAGGACAGCCTTTCCCATAAAGCAAAGAATTCAGGATATTTCGGATCAAAAAATATTGGAATTATGTCATCTTTGCCTGCATTTTCCTTTTTACCCGGAAAGAATCGGAGATTTTCAAAGAGCCCAATGCACGGCAGGAGGGGTGAATTTATCGGAAATTTTCATTCCGGAATTTCAAAGTAAAAAGAATCCGGATTTATACTTTGCCGGGGAAGTCTTGGATGTGGACGGCATTTGTGGAGGCTATAACCTTCATTTTGCCTTTGGATCGGGAATTTTGGCGGGAAGAGCCATGGGGAAGAAAAATGATTAAAATCGGACAGTTGAAATTATCTGTGGAGAAGGAAGAGGATGCCCTTCTACCGGCCATTGCCAAGTGCCTGAAGCTGAAAATGGAGGAGATTTCTTCCTATCAGATTCTTCGCCGTTCTTTAGATGCCAGAAAGAAGCCGCAGCTCTTTTATGTTTATACCGTTTCTGTAGAGCTAAGAGGAGTTTCCGAGAAGAAGCTCCTTGCCAAACTGAAAAATAAAGATATTCAAAGCTTTACTCCTGTTTTGTATCAGGAGCCAAAGTGTCCGGAAAGGATTCAGGGAAAGGCTTTGGAGGATTTCTTTCAGTCGGAAGAGCATCGCCCTGTAGTGGTGGGTTTCGGGCCTGCAGGAATCTTTGCCGCTCTTTTACTGGCCAGAGCCGGCTGTCGCCCCATTGTTTATGAAAGGGGAAAGGCTGTTGAGGAAAGAGCAAAGGATGTGGAAGTCCTTTGGGAGAAGGGGATTTTAAACAAGGAATCCAATCCACAATTTGGGGAAGGAGGAGCAGGAACCTTTTCTGACGGAAAGCTGAATACCTTGGTAAAGGATCAAAACGGTCGCTCCCGTTATGTCCTTCAGGAATTTATCCGGCATGGTGCCAAGGAAGAAATCCTCTATGATGCCAAACCCCATGTGGGAACGGATGCCTTAATTTCTATTGTTTCCTCCATTAGAAAGGAAATAGAGAGCCTTGGAGGAGAAATTCACTTCGGACAGCAATATCATTTTCAAAAGGAGGAGAAGCATCCCCTAATCATTGCCATTGGCCATAGCGCAAGAGATAGCTTTCGGGAGCTTTACGCCCTTTCTTATCCCATTGTGGCTAAGGATTTTGCCATGGGCTTTAGAGTACAGCATAGCCAAAAAGATATCGATGCCGCGCTATACGGTGAGATTCCGGAGGAATTAAGAGAAAAGCTTGGTGCCTCCACCTATAAAATCAGTCATCAGGCAAAGCATCGTTCTTTTTACAGCTTTTGTATGTGTCCGGGAGGATATGTGGTAAACTCTTCTTCGGAGGAGGGGAGACTTTGTGTGAACGGCATGAGCTATAGCAAAAGGGACAGCGGCTATGCCAACTCCGCCATCATTTTCACGATAAAAAAAGAGGAGTATGGTGGAGAAAATAATCCCCTTGCCGGAATTGTTTTACAGGAATACTGGGAAGAAAAGGCCTTTCACCTGGGAGAGGGAAGAGTGCCTTATAGTAGATACGACAAAATTAAAAATGTCGCAAATGAAACTGAAGATTTAGAGCTCATGCTGAAGGGACAAAGTAAGGAATGTGATCTAAACCCTCTTTTCCGGTTTGAAAACTATCCAAAGCTTGGCAATATAAAAGAGGATTTTATCGAATCTATGGAAGCCTTTGAAGGAAAGATGAAGGGATTTGCCAAGGGGAATACCCTGGTTTACGGCGTGGAGAGCAGAACCTCTTCTCCCCTTAGAATTTTAAGAGATGAAAATTTTCGCTGTATGGAAAAGCAGATTTATCCCTGCGGTGAAGGGGCAGGCTATGCAGGCGGCATAATGAGTGCAGCCATGGATGGTATGAAGGTGGCAGAGGCCTATATCCGTTCCTTACAAAACCGCGGATAGAAGATAAGAAGAGATTTCTTACTTACAGGCTTCAATAGAATAATGGAATATAATTTAGAAATTAATTTTAGAAATTGATTTTAGAAATTGAGTATAGAAATAGATCTTAGAAATGTGAGGGAATTGTGGGAAACAAGTTATTTACGGAAATATTGGAAAATGCACCTGCCAATGAGCCGGAGCGCCAGTTTTACTTTATAGAACAAATTAAAGCCCTGTTGGATGTAAAAAAGGGAGAGGGCTATGAAGCCAAGGCCATGGTGACTGTAATCGGCTGCCAGATGTCTGCCAAAGACGGAGAAAAGCTTCAGGGAATTTTACAGGAAGCAGGCTATAGCATTACGGAGAAGGAAGAGGAAGCGGATGTCATTCTCTTTACCACCTGTACCGTTCGGGAGAATGCCAATCAAAAGCTTTATGGTCGTATCGGACAGCTTAAGCATCTCTATCAAAGAAATAAAGACTTAATCATTGGCATTACCGGTTGTATGATGCAGGAAAAGGATGAGGTGGAAACCATTCAGCGAAAATATCCCTATGTGCATCTGATTTTTGGTACCCACAATATTTATAAGTTGGCAGAGTATCTTTTGGAAACCATGCTCTCCAAGGAGAAGAAGGTAGAGCTTTTGGAGGATAGTGCGGAAATCGTGGAAAATCTTCCCTCCAAGAGAAAATATAGCTTTAGAGCAGCCGTAAATATCAGCTTCGGCTGTAATAATTTCTGTACTTATTGTATTGTGCCCTACGTGAGAGGAAGAGAAAAGTCCAGAGACTCTTCGGAAATTTTGAAAGAATGTGAGGCATTAATTGCCGACGGCGTAAAAGAAATCATGCTTCTTGGGCAAAATGTGAATTCCTATGGCTTGGATAAGAAGGAGGAATGCTCCTTTCCGGAGCTTTTGGCAAAAATTGCAAAGCTTCCCGGTCTTAAGCGACTCCGTTTCATGACTCCGAACCCTAAGGATTTTTCCGATGAGCTTTTACAGGTTATGAAGGAAAATGAAAACATTTGCAATCATATCCATCTACCTCTGCAATCCGGCTCTACGGCTATTTTAAAGAGGATGAACCGGCATTACAGTAAGGAATCCTATATGGCTTTGGTGAAAAAGATAAGAGAAGTTTTACCGGATGTGAGTCTGACGACAGACATTATTGTAGGTTTCCCCGGAGAGACGGAAGAGGATTTTCAGGATACCATGGAGGTGGTTGCCTACTCCAAGTTTGATTCCGCCTTTACCTTCCAGTATTCCAAGCGGACGGGAACACCGGCCGCCAAGTGGGAGGCAGTTCCTGAGGATGTGGTTAAGGAGCGATTCCAGTGTCTTTTAGAGCATATTCGTCTTCATTCCCAGGAGCGAGAAGGAAGAGACCTGGGGAAGGTCATGGAAGTCTTGGTGGAAGAGAAAGACAAAGAGTCCGAGAATATGCTGACCGGAAGACTAAGCAACAATGTGCTGGTGCACTTCGAAGGTGGAGAGCGCTTAATCGGAGAAATTGTTCCGGTTCGTTTGGATAAATCTATGGGCTTTTATTACTATGGGAGTGTTCTTTAATGGATGAAGCAAAATTATCCCCTATGATGCGGCAATATTTGGAGAGCAAGAAGGAGGTACCTGATGCCCTCCTCTTTTACCGCATTGGGGATTTTTATGAAATGTTCTTTGAGGATGCCATCAAAGCCTCCAAGGCTTTGGATTTGGTGCTTACAGGGAAGGACTGCGGTCTGGAGGAAAGGGCCCCTATGTGCGGAATTCCTTATCATGCGGCGGATTCCTATGTCAGTAAATTGGTTTCTCAGGGCTTTAAGGTCGCCATAGGAGAACAGGTAGAGGATCCAAAGCTTGCCAAGGGACTGGTAAAGCGGGAAATTATCCGAGTAATTACCCCAGGAACCCAGACCGAGGAAACTGCTTTAGAGGAAGGAAAAAATAACTATCTTTCCGCTATTTATCCCGGAAACAGCGGCATCGGTCTTGCCACCGTGGATATCAGTACCGGAGAGCTTTACAGTTTAAGTGTTTCCGATAGCAAGGAGCTTCTGGATGAAATCTCCCGTTTTTCCCCAAAGGAGATTCTCTGTCCCATAGGCTTTTTAGAGGATAAAGCATTAAGCTCTGCCTTGGACAGTCGCTTTAGCTTAAGCATTACAGAAAAGGAGAAGGAATACTTTGGAAAGGAAGAGGCGGATAAGATTCTTTCTTCCCATTTTTCTTCTTCCATCCCCGGCTTAGGCTTAGAGCATGCCCCCTTGGAAAGAAGGGCTTTAGGTGCCTGCCTACGTTATCTGTACGATACCCAGAAGAATATTTTATCCCATATCCGGCATATAGAGCGGTTTCATCGGGAAGACTATATGCTTTTGGATCTTTCCACCCAGAGAAATCTGGAGCTTTGGGAAACCCTTAGAGACAAGAAAAAGCGAGGAAGCCTGCTTTGGGTACTGGACAAAACCCATACCGCCATGGGAAGTCGTATGCTTCGACATTTTCTGGAACGACCGCTTCGGGAAAGAAAGAAAATGGAGGAGCGTTTAGATTGTATAGAAGAGCTTTGTCAGCGTTATATTGACGGAGAAGAGCTTAGAGAATATCTGGATTCCATCTACGATATGGAAAGACTGATTGGGAAAATCAGTATCTCCTCCGCCAATGCCAGAGATATGCTGGCTTTAAAATCCTCTTTACAATTCCTGCCGGTGATTAAAAGAACTTTAAGCTCCTTTTCCGGAAAGCTTTTACAGGGTTTAGGACAGGAAATGGATGCTCTTGAGGAGCTCTATCAAAGGATTGATGAATGCATTGAAGAGGATCCTCCCCTTAGCATTAAGGAGGGAGGAATCATTAAGTCTTCCTTCCATGAAGAGGTGCGACTTTTCCGGGAAGCGGGAGAGCATGGGAAAGAATGGCTGAACCGGCTGGAAGAGCAGGAAAGAGAAAAAAGCGGAATTAAAAATCTGAAAATCAAATATAACCGTATTTTCGGCTACTGCTTTGAAATCTCCAAGTCCTATCAGGGGGAAATTCCCGACTATTTTATTAGAAGACAGACTCTGGCACAGGCGGAACGATACACTACCGTAGAATTACAGGATTTACAGAATAAAATCTTGGGATCGGCGGAAAATTTACAGCAGTTGGAATACAGTCTCTTTGTCAATTTGCGGGAAGAGCTTTCCCGAGAGCTTGGAAGAATGCAAAAAACCGCCAAGGAAATTGCCTTTTTGGATGCCTGCCTTTCTCTTTCCAAGGTAGCTATGCAGGAACAGTATGTTCGTCCAAAAATCAATGAGGAAGGGAACTTAGCCATTGTAGATGGTCGTCATCCGGTGGTTGAAAAACTTTTACAGGAGCAAAGCTTTGTCCCCAATGACACAAGACTGGGAATAGAGGAAAAGATTGCCATTATTACCGGCCCCAATATGGCGGGAAAATCCACCTATATGCGACAGGTTGCCTTAATCGTGCTGATGGCTTCCATTGGATCCTTTGTGCCGGCAAAGCAGGCGGATATTCCTATCTGTGACAGAATCTTTACCAGGGTGGGGGCTTCCGATGATTTGGCCTCTGGTCAATCTACCTTTATGGTGGAAATGAGTGAGGTTTCCAATATATTACGAAATGCTACGGAAAATTCTCTTTTGATTTTGGATGAAATCGGAAGAGGTACCTCCACCTTTGACGGCCTTTCTATTGCCTGGGCAGTGGTGGAGTATCTGGCCAAGGAAATCAAAGCAAAAACCCTCTTTGCCACCCACTACCATGAGTTAAGTGTTTTAGAAGGGAAGCTGGAAAATGTAAAAAACTACTGTATAGCTGTCTCTAAGGAAGAGGGAGAAATACAGTTCCTTCGAAAGATTATGCCGGGAGGGGCAGACGAAAGCTATGGAATTGACGTGGCTAAGTTGGCGGGAGTGCCGGCCCCTGTATTGGATAGAGCCAGAGAAATCTCCGGCTTTTTAAATGAAAAAGACCTTCGCCTTCAGCATCTGGATTTTGAAGAGGGCCCGGAAGATAGCTTTGCAGAGGATTTTCCGAAAAAATCCTCAAAAGATGGAGAACGGAGAAGGAAAAATCCCGACTCAGAGCTAAGAAAAGAAGAGAAAGAAGTATTAGACTGTATTCGTAATGATTCCTTTGAAAGCATGAGTCCCTTGGAAGCCATCAATCTGTTATTTAGTTTAAAGGAGAAACTTCGTTGAAAATTCACCTATTAAGCCAGGAGTGCATCAATCAAATTGCCGCAGGAGAGGTTGTGGAGCGTCCCAGCAGTATTGTAAAAGAACTGGTGGAAAATGCTTTGGATGCTAAAGCTACGGCAATTTCCATAGAAATTAAGGGGGGCGGAATCAGCTTTCTTCGGGTAAGTGATAACGGAGAGGGAATCTTTTCTGAGGATTTGGAGAGGGCCTTTATGCCCCATGCCACCAGTAAGATTCAAAATCCCAAAGACTTGGAAGAGATTTTAAGCTTCGGCTTTCGTGGAGAGGCCTTGGCTTCTATTGCCTCCGTGGCTAAGGTGGAATGTATCAGCAAAAGGCAGGAGGATTTTCTTGCCCACAGAATTCTTGTGGAGGGAGGTAGCTTCTCTCCGATAGAAGAAGTAGGGGGAATGGACGGTACCAGTATATTGGTGCGGGATCTTTTCTACAATGTGCCTGCCAGAAAAAAGTTTTTATTAAGTGAAAGCACGGAAGCCAGTAGGGTTGAGGAAATGGTGGAAAAGCTGGCTCTAGCCAATCCGGGCATTTCTTTTCATTTTGTAAAGGATGGAAAAAGTCGATTCCAAACCCTGGGAGGAGGGAAGCTTTCCGATGTGGTATTCGGTATTTACGGAAAGACCTTTGCCAAGGATAGCCTGGAGATAAGGGAATCCTATTATCCTTCCAGCCTAACAGGATTGGCTACCCTGCATATTGAGGGGCTTTTGGGAAAGCCCAGCCTTACCCGTTCCAACAGGCAATATGAAATTTTCTTCGTGAATGGTCGTTTTGTGCGGGATTCTTTACTAAGTAGAGCCTTGGAGGACGCCTATAAACCCTTTTTGATGCAGCATAAGTTTCCCTTTGCCATCGTCTTTTTACATCTAAGCCCCAATCTTGTGGATGTGAATGTGCATCCACAAAAGCTGGAGGTGCGTTTTCAGAATCGAGAAAAAATTTATCAGGCACTCTTTGACTGTGTAAGCAAGACTTTATCCAAGGCAGATTTGATTGACCATAGCCCCCTTTCCCTTTTCCAAAAGGAGAAGGAGGAGAAGAGTACGGCATTTCTTTCCCCTTCCAGTCAGCTTTGGGAGCAAAAAGAGGAGAAAAAAGAGAATAAGAATGATATTCCCGAAGAAGCAGTTAGAAGTGATCAAAACGATAAGCAAAGTGCCGAACAGATTTTTGTAATAAAAGAGCAAGAGAAGGAAAAAGCTGAAGCTGTAAATCAAGGGTACCCTATAGGAGATGCTTCAGAAAAGGCTTCAGAAAAGGCTTCAGAGAAGGCTCCGTTTAGAATAGAAGTTCCGGAGCAGAATCAGCAGAAAGCAGAAACAAGGGAAGAGAAGCTTATTTATGAAGAGTTTGACTTAACAAAGGGGATTCGTTTAGAAGAAGAAAAGACTTCTGAAAAGGAAGAGAATACTGTCTCAAAGGAAGAGCAGCTTTTCACCGAATCGGAAAATCTCCCATCAGCAGAACAGGAAAATCTATTTTCTCCTTCCTTTTTCTCCGAGGAGGGAGAAAAGGAATTCCGCCTGATTGGACAGGTTTTTCAGACTTACTGGTTGATAGAATTTCAAAAGGAACTCTTTATTATGGATCAGCATGCCGCCCATGAGAAGGTGAACTTTGAAAAGATGCGAAAGAATTATCTGGAAAAGCCGGGAATCAGTCAGGGAATTCTTCCCAAAACCATGGTCTTTAATGCGAAAGAGGAAGAGCTCTATGAAAAGACCAAGGACTATTTTACCCATCTTGGCTATAGAATCCGAAAGGAAGAAGAGAAGCGATATGCCTTAGAAGGAATCCCTGCGGACTTTCCTTCTTTGGATGCGGAAATGCTTTTCCATGAAATTCTGGATGCTCTTGCAGAAGAAGGAAATCTTTCCGAAGCGGAGAGCGTCTATGATAAAATTGCATCCATGGCCTGCAAGGCATCTGTAAAGGGGAATCAGCTCCTTAGCTTTAAGGAGGCGGAGGCTTTGGTACAGAAACTTTTTACCTTGGAAAATCCTTATGCCTGCCCCCATGGACGACCTACAATTGTGGCCTTCAAAAAGCAGGATTTAGAGAAAATGTTTAAGAGGATTGTATAAATGAATCTTTGGGAAAAACATAAGCCCTTATTGATTTTGGCAGGTCCTACCGCAGTAGGAAAAACCGGTACCTCCATTGCCTTAGCCAAGGCTTTGGATGGAGAGTGCATTTCCGCTGACTCTGTTCAGGTTTACAAAGGACTGGATATCGGTTCCGGTAAGGTGAAAGAAGAAGAGAAGCAGGGAATTCCCCACCATCTTCTTAATATCCTTAATCCTTCTGAGAATTATGATGCCAGCCTTTTTCAAAAGATGGCAAGGGAAAAAATTGCCGAGCTTTACAGTAGAGAAAAACTTCCCATTTTGGTGGGGGGAACCGGATTCTATATTCAAGCCATGCTCTATGATATAGACTTTCAGGATGAAAACCAAGACGAAAAGGAGAGAATCCGAAGGGAGCTTACAGACAGGCTGGAGAAAGAAGGGACGATTCCCCTTCACCAAGAGCTGTCCCAAGTAGATCCGGAAGCCGCAAAGGCTATCCATGAAAACAACAAGCAAAGAATCATCCGTGCCTTGGAATATTATTATCTGCATAAGAAACCCATTTCCCAACATAATCAGGAAGAGCAAAAGAAAGAATCTCTCTATGATGCTCTATTTATAGTATTGTGTAGAGAACGGGAGAAATTGTATCAGGGTATCCATGACCGTGTACTGCAAATGAAGGAAGAGGGCTTGTTTCAAGAGGTTAAGGCTCTTTATGAGCAGGGCTATAGGGAAAATACGCCGGGCTGTAATGCTATAGGCTATAAGGAGGTTTTTGCTTATTTGGAGGGACGTTACACAGAAGAAGAGTGTATCGAAAAAATTCAACAGCATTCCAGAAACTATGCCAAAAGGCAGATGACCTGGTTTAGAAGAGAGAAAAATACCATCTTCCTTTCTGAGGAGGATTTTATCGGGGGTAAGGAGGAAAGAATAGAATGGATTATCAAAGAATCTATGAAGAAATGGGCATTTCTCCGGAAGTGATTGACTATAGTAAAAAAATATTAAAAAATCTGGAGGGCCGTTTCAAAGAGATTGATGAAATTGCGGAAATTAACCAACTAAAGGTTTTACAGGCCTTGCAAAAGGCAAAGGTTTCAGAGGCTCATTTATTGGGGAGTACCGGCTACGGCTACAACGATATTGGAAGAGATGCCTTGGAAGAGGTTTACGCCAATTATTTTCATACGGAGGATGCCTTGGTCCGTTCCCAGATTGTTTGCGGAACCCACGCCTTGGCTATAGCCCTGCAGGGAAATCTTCGTCCGGGAGATGAAATTTTATCCCCGGTAGGTAAGCCCTATGATACCTTGGATGAGGTCATCGGCATCAGAGACTCCCTTGGCTCTTTAAAGGAATTTGGTGTGAGCTACAAAGAGGTCGCTTTACTGCCGGATGGCTCCTTTGATTATGAGGGCATTAAAAATGCCATTAACGAAAAAACCAGATTGGTGGAAATTCAGCGTTCCAAGGGCTATAGTGATAGAAAGAGCTTCAGTCCTAAGGAAATCGGAGAGCTGATTCGCTTTATCAAGGGCTGTAAGAAGGATTTGATCTGCATGGTGGATAACTGCTACGGTGAATTTGTATGCACGGAAGAGCCCAGCGACTACGGAGCCGATATGGTGGTAGGTTCTCTCATTAAAAACCCCGGTGGAGGGCTGGCTCCCATCGGAGGCTATATCGCCGGAAGCAAAGAATGTATTGAGAGAGCGGCGGTTAGACTGACTGCTCCCGGCTTAGGAAAGGAGCTTGGCCCTTCCTTACACTGTAACAAGGATTTTTTCCAGGGCTTTTTCCTGGCACCAACGGTTACCGCTTCAGCGGAAAAAAGTGCGATCTTTGCTGCAAGTCTTTTTGAATCCCTGGGCTATTCCTGTCATCCCAAAGCAGACAGTCCAAGAAACGATATTATTCAGGAAATTCGTATGGGCAATGGAGAAGCTCTACTTGCTTTTTGTAGAGGAATTCAAGAGGCTTCTCCGGTGGACTCCTTTGTTCGTCCGGAACCCTGGGATATGCCGGGGTATGAGGATCCGGTGGTCATGGCTGCAGGAGCATTTATTTCCGGCTCCAGTATTGAATTGTCCGCAGACGCTCCCCTAAGAGAGCCCTATTCCGTATATTTTCAGGGCGGTCTGACCTTTGCCCACGGAAAATTCGGTGTGATCAAGGCTCTGGATAATATTTTCAAAGAAGGACTTGTGAATATTCCAAAGGAATAAATACCTAAGTAAATCTTACGAGAAATCTCAAGTGTCCCTTGTGCCGCTTGTTTGGAATAAAGGCTTTACTTTTGAAAGAATAAAAATAGCCAAAGCTTAAGAAAAGTTTTTGCTCCTAAAGGGGAAAGCGTGTTAAAATAGAATCCTCTGTAGACTCCTCCGGATAGGAGGAAAATATGCATTTAACACTAAAAGAATCCGGGCAGGAATTGCCCAGAGAAAAAGCCATTCGTTTAGGCGTATCCGCTTTAACAGATGAGGAGCTTCTGGCTGTGATACTACGCACAGGAACCAGAGAAGAAAGTGTATTGGCTCTTGCCGAAAAGGTGCTTCATCTGAGTCCTGTTTATGACGGCTTAGTGGGACTTATGCAGTATAGTCTGGAGGATTTACAAGCTATTAAAGGAGTAGGGGAAACCAAGGCCATAGAGCTGCAGGTCATAGGAGAGCTGGCCAAAAGAATTTGGAACCGAAAAATCCGGGAGGAAGTACAATCCTTTCGATCTCCCGGTTCCGTGCTTCAATATTTTAAGGAAGAATTACGGCATCTTTCCTATGAGGAAGTTCATGTTCTGTTTTTGGATACAAAAGCTCAACTGCTAAAGGATTTTCTTTTGTCCAAAGGTAGCTCTAATGCATCCATTCTTTCCGGAAGGGAAATCTTTATGGAGGCTCTTAGGGCTGCTTCCGTTTGTTTTATTTTGGTGCATAATCATCCCTCCGGGGATCCTCACCCCTCCAGAGAGGATGAACGGGCTACGGAAGAAATCTATAAAGCGGGAGAGTATCTGGGGATACACTTAATGGATCACATTATTATCGGAGATAATCAATATTACAGTTTTAAGGAACAGGGGAAAATATAGTGGAGCAGAAGAAAAATCAATATATTTTTATACTCTTAACGGTCTTATGCATTATGATGATCGTCTTGTCGTCTGTTAAGGATGGCTTTATGAATCCTCTTCGGAATGCTGTAGGAACCGTTTTGGTTCCTATACAGTCCGGTGTGAATTATGTAGGCTATAAGCTATATTCCCGTTGGGAAAAGCATAAAACCCTTTTGGAAGCTGAAGCGGAAAATGAAAAACTCACTGCAAAAATCGATTTATTGACTGAAGAAAACAATATCCTAAAGCAGAATGATGAAGAATTAAAACGCCTGCGGGATTTATATTCTTTGGATCAACAATATTTACAATATGATAAAGTAGCTGCCAGAGTCATTGCCAAGGACTCGGAAAACTGGTTCCAAGTCTTCCGTATTGATAAGGGCTCCAAGGACGGCATTATGGTAGATCAAAATGTTATGGCCAAGGGCGGCCTGGTAGGGATTGTTACGGATGTAGGCCTGAATTATGCCACCGTACGTTCCATCATTGATGATGAGTCCAGAGTTTCCTGCATGGGAATTCAGTCCAGTGACACCTGTATCGTAGCAGGAGATTTACAGCTTTTTGAAGAGGGAAGACTCAGAATTACCAATATGAAGAAAGAAGCGGTAATTCAGGATGGAGACAGAATTGTTACCTCCAATATTTCCTCTAAATTTCTACCCGGTATTTTGGTAGGCTATGCCATCGGTATAGAAGAGGATGAGAAGCGTTTAATGAAAAACGGCTATCTGATTCCTGCCGCTGATTTTACGGATTTAAGGGAAGTCTTGGTGCTTAAAGAGCGAAAAGACGATCGTTTTCAAAAGGAGAGTAAGGACCTTGCAGAATAAGAAAGTAGGAAAGGCAAGCGCAAAAAGAATCATGGCAATGTTTTACTTTGCCCTTTTGATTCTGGCATTTTTATTGCAAACCAGTGTATTTCCCCTGCTTCCCTTTTTGTCCGCAAGTCCTAATCTGCTTTTGATTCTTTGCTTTTCCTTCGGCTTTTATTATGGCTCTTTACCGGGAATGTTTTATGGACTTTGTGCCGGACTTTTGATGGATTTGTTTTATTCCGGTCCCTTTGGATTCTATTCCCTGATTTTTGTATTGATCGGTTATGGTAACGGCTATTTTCATCATTATTACTATGAAGAGTACATTACCCTACCATTGTTTCTTTGTGTAGTCAGCGGTCTTATTTATCACCTGTATATCTATATTTTCCGTTTTGCCGTTCGGGGAAAGGGAAATATTCCTTATTATGCCTTGCATATTGTTCTCCCCTCTATTGTATTTTCCTTTTTACTTACCGTAGTTTTATATCGTTTTTTCTTTAGTGCCAGCAAGAAATTGGAGGAAAAAGTCTTATGATGAAAGAGTTATTCGGTTTTCTAAAAGAAATGCTAAACCGCCTGTTTTCCTCCAGACTCTTTGCATTATCCATCATATTTTTCCTTTTATTTTCCGTTTTAACGTTGCATCTTTTTCGTCTGCAGATTTTGCATGGAAATGATTATTTACAGGAATACCAAAAAAACACTAAACAGGATTTGGTGATTCCCGGAACCAGAGGAAATATTTATGATAAAGACGGAAAGCTTTTGGCTTACAACGAATTACAATACAATATAACGATTGCGGAAACCGGAAGCTTTTCCGGAACCAGTGCCGGAATCAATAAAAGAAATTTAATGTTAAAAAAGCTGGCGGAAATTATTGAAAAGTATCAATATCCCGTCAAGAGCCAGTTTAAAGTACAAAAACAGGAAGACGGAAGCTTTGTCTTTACTACCACAAGCGATCAGGATAAGCAACGCCTCATTGCCAATGTTTTTCGAAAAACGCCGGAGAAGTTAAGTGAAAAGGAGGCTAACAGTACCGCTGAGCAATGCTTCTTACAGGCAAAAAAATTATACAACTTTACAAAGCTTCAGGATGAGAACGGAAAGCCCATCACATTATCGGATGAAACCGCTTTGGATATGATCGGTATTATTTATACCCTAAGGCTGACCTCCTATCAGCGTTATATGAGCACCACTATTGTAGATAATGTTTCCCGGGAATGTATGGCGGAGATTCTGGAATCCAAGTATGATCTCCCCGGTGTGGATATTGAAAATGTCTCTGTTAGAAAATACAATTATGCCCCTTACCTTTCCCATATCGTAGGATATACCGGCCAGGTACAGGAAAGTCAGCTTGCGGATTTACAAAAGCAGGACAGCTCCTATGCGGTAAATGATGTGGTGGGCGTTTGGGGACTGGAAAAGAGTGAGGATCTTGTCTTAAAAGGGAAAAAAGGATACAAGGAAATGTATCTGAACAACGTGGGAAGTATTATGGAGGTTATCTCCGAGGAAAAGCCCGGAGCAGGTAATGATATTTATACCACCATTTCCGCTAACGATCAGATTTCCATATATCATCTTTTAGAGCAGGAATTGGCAGGAATTTTAGCCTCCAAGATTACGGAACAGAATGAGCTGGACCAAAGTGCCTTAAAGCAGTCCCAGCTGATGATTCCCGTAAAGGACGCTTATTACCAGCTCATTAATAACAATGTTCTGAATAAAGAGCATTTTACCGCAGAGGATGCCGGAGATGCTGAAAAGCAGATCGGGTCTCTCTTTCAAGAAAATAAAGAAGCCGTGCTTTCTCAAGTGGAAGCTGTCCTTATGCAGGATAGCGGCGGAGAATTATCCGCTCTTCCCCAGGAAATGCAGGGCTATATGGTTTATATCTACGATTACCTATTAGGAAAAGAAGGCGGAATCGTAAATCCGGAGGACTCCCGATTTAAATCCTCCCAGGCTCTTGCCTCCTGGAAAAGCGACAGTATATCCCTTCATGATTTTATTAAAAAAGGAATAGAAGAGGGGTGGATTGATACGACCAAGCTGAACTTATCGGAGGAATATTCGGACAGTGCGCAGATTTATCAGCTCTTTGTAAATAAAATCATGAGTTTTTTACGAGAGGATTCCGGATTCGAAAAGCTGCTATACAAGTACGCTATCGCAAATCAAAAAATCAGAGGCAATCTTCTTTTGATGGCTCTTTTTGAACAAAACGTATTGCCCCAGGATGCCGCTTCCTATGATGCTTTAGCCCGGGGAGACAGTCATTTTGCCTATACCTTTCTGATTGATAAAATCAGAAAGCTGCAACTTACTCCCGCACAGTTCGCTCTGGATCCCTGTAACGGTTCCGTGGTAGTGACGGATGTAAAGACCGGAAAGGTTCGTGCTTTGGTCAGCTATCCCGGCTTTGACAACAATCGGATTAATGATGCCGCTTATTTAAAAAAATGTAATGAAGACTTATCCTTACCGCTGCTTAACGGTGCAACCCAAACCCAGTTGGCTCCCGGTTCCTCCTTTAAGCCCATCAGCTCCATTGCTTCTTTGGAAGAAAAGGTATTGGATTTAAGCACTGTCATTGACTGTACAGGTAAATATGAGGAAGTTACACCTAATATTCGTTGCTGGATTTGGCCTTCCCACCACGGAAATGAAACCTTGGTGGATGGTATCAAAAATTCCTGTAACTATTTCTTTGCGGATTTAGGACATCGTTTGGCAACGGATGCAGAGGGAAATTACAATGCGGAACTGGGAATGGAAAGAATCCGGAAATATGCGAGTGACTTTGGCTTAAACGAAAAATCCGGCATTGAACTGGATGAGGCAGAACCCAGAATTTCCGACTATGATCCGGAACGTTCCGCTATGGGACAGGGAAACCATGCCTATAATACTGCCCAGCTGGCAAAATACATTACCGCTGTTGCCAATGGAGGCAATCTTTATAATCTTTCTATAGTGGATAAAATTGCAGACCCTAAGGGAAAGACGGTGGAAGAAGTGGGTGCCTCTCTATTGAGACATTTGGACTATGCGGATAGCACATGGAATGCGGTACATGAAGGTCTTCGAAAGGTGATTACCGAGGGTGTGGCCAAGAATGTATTTTTAGGACAAAACATTAGCGTTGCCGGAAAAACAGGAACTGCACAGGAAAGAGAGGATAGGGGTAATCATGCGGTGTTCGTCTCCTACGCGCCTTATGAAGATCCGCAAATCTCCGTCACTGTAAATATTCCCTACGGATATTCCTCCGGTAATGCAGCCAGCCTGGCCAATATGGTTTATGACTATTGCTTCGGAAAGCTTAGTATGGATACCATTTTGCAAAGAGATGCCAGCTCCATTTTGTCGGTTAATGTCAGCGACTAAGAGAAAGAGATTTTATGAAGTGGAAATTAGATTATGATTTTAAGCAATATGATTTTCGGCTTGTCCTATACATGATTGCCTTAAATACCATCGGAATCTTTATCGTCCGCTCCGCAACATCGGCGGAAAGCTTTAAAGATCCCCTTGTAGTACGACAGATTCTCGGCTCCTTTGTAGGATTGGCTATGTGTGTGGGAATCTCTTTGGTTGATTACCGGAAGATTTGTAAATGGTCCCCATGGATTTATATACTTTCCGTAGTGATTTTGGCCGGTGTTAAAATCTACGGTACAGCTTCCGGACACGGTGCTACCAGATGGATTACTGTCCCTGTTTTGGGAAAGGTGCAGCCCTCGGAGTTTGTAAAGGTAGGATTGATTCTGTTCTTTGCGGATTACCTACAAAAACTGAAGGAGGATATCAATCACCCTCATGCCTTATTAATGGAAGCACTTTACTTTTCCATTCCCGTAGGACTTGTCATGATTCAGCCGAATCTATCCACAACCATTATTATGACGGTCATCGTTGCCGCTATGACCTTTGCTTCTCCCTTGAAATTAAAATGGATTTTTGCCTTTTTAGGAGTGGTAGTGGTAGTTTTGGGTCTTCTTTTCTACCTTTTTTCCTCAGGGCTCTATGATAAGATTCCAATTTTACAGGGCTATCAGGTACAAAGAATTTTGACCTTTTTAAATCCTTCAGAAAACAGCAATGATTATTACCAACAAATGTGGTCCATTATGGCCATCGGCTCCGGAATGTTTAACGGAAAGGGACTTTTTAATAATTCCATCTTCTCCGTGAAAAACGGAAACTTTCTGGTTGAGGAGGATAATGACTTCATTTTCGCGGTAATCGGAGAAGAATTAGGCTTTCGGGGATCTTTAATAATTATTATAATCTTCTTGTTGATTATCTTAGAATGTCTTATAATAGCCTATAGAGCAAAAACCTTAAGTGGTCGGCTAATATGTGTAGGCGTTATGGCCTGGATCGGATTTCAGACCTATACAAATATCGCGGTGGCAACCGGACTGTTTCCGAATACCGGAATTACACTTCCCTTTTTTTCGCGAGGCGTTAGTTCCCTGCTGTCCGTATACTTTGGTTTCGGAATAGTCTTAAATGTTGCTTTACAAAGGAAGACGTAGGAGGGTAGAGATGAAGGTAGGTTTAATTGCGCATGATTCCAAGAAGAAGCTCATGCAAAATTTCTGTATTGCTTACAGAGGTATCCTGACTAGACATGAATTATATGCAACCGGAACTACAGGCACTTTGGTAGAGGAAGTTACCAATCTGAAAATCCATAAGTTTCTCCCGGGAGAAACCGGAGGAGCCAGACAACTGGCATCTCAGATTGAACAGGGAAATTTGGATATGGTGATTTTCTTAAGAGATCCCTCTCCGGTAAGGGATACGGAACCGGAAGTAAATTCCGTAGTCAGATTATGCGATATTTACAATATTCCTATTGCCACAAATCTGGCAACAGGAGAATTATTAATTCACGCTCTGGAACGTGGTGAGTTAGAGTGGAGGAATATTGGCTAGAAGAAAGGCTTTGAGTACTTTTTTAAGAAGGAAAAAAGCCTTTCTTTTGCTGTGTATTTTTCCTCTTTGCCTTAGCTCCTGTAAACCGAAGCTGGAAAAGGCCTTTCAGGAAGAACAAAGTATACAAAGACTATCTTCCATTACCGTGGAAGAGGATATTCAGAACAGCACCAAAAGCTTTGCCAAGGATTTGGCTATTCCTTCAGATACAAGCGCGCAAATCCAGGATATGGACGCGGAATATTTTCTTTTGGTGGAAGAAGACGGTAAGGAAGGAGATCGGGCTATCTCTTTTAATCATCCCTATGACAGAACCTATCCCGCCAGCATCACCAAATTAATGACTGCTCTGGTTTGTGTATCTTCCGTGGAAAATCTAGATCAGGAATTTGTGGTTTCCGGCTCCTCCGTAATCAAAGAAGCAGGTTCTTCCACCGCATTTTTACAGGTTGGAGAGAGTCTTAGCATCAGAAATCTCTTATACGGTATGCTTCTCCCCTCCGGAAATGATGCGGCTGTCGCTGTGGCAGAAGCTACGGCAGGTTCTGTTTCCGCTTTTGTAGACAGGATGAATGAGAAGGCTTTGGAACTAGGTTGCCTTTCCAGCCATTTTACCAATCCCCACGGTTTGCCGGATGATAATCATTATACTTCTCCCTATGATATCTACCTCATTTTAAAAGAATGCATGAAATATGACAGCTTGCGGGAAATTCTGGCCACAAAAGAAATTCAGGTACAATACAAAGATAAAAACGGTATTCCCAAGTCTCAGGTATGGAAGGCAACAAATTTATATTCTACCGGAGAGAAGGAGCTTCCCGACGGTTTGGAAATCTTGGCGGCAAAAACAGGAACCACCAAAAAAGCAGGCTATTGCTTAGCCTTAACTGTGGACAAAGCTTCCACTGCTATCCCCTATTATTCTGTTGTAATGAAGGGGACAAATAAAGAGAATCTATATGAGAATATGACAAACTTACTTGATAAGATTTCATGAATAGTCTATACTTTTTATAAAAAGCAGGGCATTGTAGCATAGGCTATCGTTTCTTGTTCAGAATTAAAGGAGGAATGCATATGGTTCAGTTTATTGTAGGACAAAGAGGAAAAGGAAAGACAAAACAGCTCATTGATCGGGCGAACAAAGCCGTTACGGAAGCAAAGGGAACGGTGGATTTTTTGGATCGCTCCTCTCAGCATATGTATGAGCTTAACAACAAGGTACGTTTGATTAATGTCAATGAATTCCAGTTGGAGTCGGAGGATGAGTTTGTCGGCTTTATCAGTGGAATTATTTCTCAGGATCATGATTTGGAATATTTGATTTTAGATAGTTTTTTAAAGCTGGCCAGTCTGGAAGGAAAGCCTATCGGAGACTGTGTACGTAAATTGGATGCTTTGTCCGAAAAATACAAGATTAACATCATCAGCAGTTTGTCCATGGACAAAGAAGATGTTCCACTTGAATTAAGAGACCATATTGCGATTGCACTGTAACTATGCCAAGTTCAAGAAAGAGCAAAAAGAATAGCATGTGGAATATAGAGGGAATAATCTTTGTGATTATTGCTCTCTATATTCTTTTTAGTGTATTTTCCTACAGCCGAAGACAAAGCCTTCGTTTTTATGAAGTGGGAGAGGGTAGTCTCGTGAGAGAAAAACAGTATACCGGATTGATCATTCGGGAAGAAAAAAGCTATTCCGCCAAAGAGTCCGGTTATGTGCATTTTTCCGTAGCGGACGGAAGAAGAGTCAGTAAGGGAGGAGATCTGTACTTTATTGACGAAACCGGAAATCTGGAGAAGTATTTACAGGAACACCCCGAACTTTTAGGAGAATTTACCCAGCAACAGATAGAAGATATTCGCCTTCGTCTTCAGGACTTTGCAGGCAGCTTTCAAAACAATCAGTTTACCGGGCTGTATACCCTTCAGGGCAGTCTTCAAAACACTCTCTTATTTAATACGGAAGAGGGAGAAAATACGGTACAAAAGGCTCTTTCCCAGTTAGGAATTTCCTATACCGTGATGGATGCGGAAGAAGCCGGTATTGTCTCTTATACCATTGACGGTTATGAGGACTTTCAAAAAGAAAAACTTACGGCGGAGATTCTGCAAAATGCCCAAAGCTCTGTAAACTATGCCCAAAACGGCGTTCGTGTAGAAGCCGGCAATCCTTTATATAAAATAATTACCTCCTCCCAATGGGAAATTTTATTTCCTTTGGAGGAAGGAGATGCCAAGAAGATGGAAAATACTACTACGGTAAATATTCATTTTCCGGTAAATTCCATGGATTTGCAGGGAAGCTTTTCTCTATATCGAGGAGAAGACGGCAAAATCTATGGGGATATTAAGCTGGACGATTATTTGGACTACTTTCTGGATTCCCGCTTTGTGACCTTCTCCATGCAGGAAAAGGAAGAAAGCGGATTAAAGATTCCGGTTTCTTCTGTAGTTAACAAAGATTTTTACATTGTCCCAAAGGAATTTTTAAGGCAGGGACCGGATAAGAGTAGCGGTTTTTATCGTCAAAAAGCTGATGGCAGTAGAGAATTTCTTTCTACCGATATTTATATGACAGATGATCAATATTGCTATTTAAAAATTGAAACCAACCCCTCGGCCCAGGATATCCAAAGCGGAAATGTTCTGGTAAAGGAGTCGGGAAATGCTTCCTTTGTGGTTGGACCAAGGAAAGCACTGGAAGGTGTCTATGATATTAATCGAGGCTATGCGATTTTCCATCCTATTCAAGTGATAGAAAAAAATGATGATTATCTCATTGTAGACTCCCACAGTAAAAACGGCATTTCCGTATATGATCATATTGTTTTACAAGGAAATATGGTCACGGATGGGCAGATTATCTATTGATTATGCTTTTTTACTCTATAGCTGTATGAGAGCCTTAAAATATTCAGGGAAATTGATATTTTTTAAGCTTGACAATATCTTAAAATTGAGTAAAATAATCTTGTTTAATTAGACCAAATTGGGAGATCGATATGAGCTTTTTTAGCAATTTAATGAAGAAAATGAATTTGGATCGTGAAGACGAGTACGATGACTTGGATCAGGATTATGATTTTGAGGACGAGTACGAGGAAGAAGAGGAAGCAGCACCAAAGAGAAGCTCTTTCTTTGCCAGAAGAGAAGAGGAAGAGTCCTCTGAACCGAAGATTCGATTGTTTGGTAAGTCCAAAGAAAAGGCAGAGCCTAAATCAGCCAGCATGCAGGTTGTCATGATGAAGCCCAGCTCTTTGGGAGATGCAATCAACGTCAGTGATTATCTTTTGGATGGCACCTCTGTTTTATTGAATATGGAAGGCCTTCATACTGAAATTGCTCAGCGAATTATTGATATTGTTTCCGGAACAGTGTATGCCATTGGCGGAGATATCAAGAAGATTTCCACTTATATTTTCATCGCTGGCCCAGAGGATGTGGAATTATCCGGTGACTTTGCAGGAAGTGTATTCTCCTCTAATGCGGAGTATAACGGCATTCATCTGAATATGTAATCTCGTTTATTAAGGCATATCCTATGGGGTATGCCTTTTTTTGTCTTTCCGGGATTTCTGTCAAACTCGGAAAGCTTTAATATTCATATTTGTCTTTAAGTAATAGATTAAGGGGAAACATTTGCATGAGAAAGTTAGACATTTATCAGGAAGATTCATTAATCTACAGTATTTTTTTAGAAAAGGATTTTTCGGCATTACCGGAGCGTTTAAATTCTGCATCTTCTAAAAAGAAAAAAGCGCTGATTGTAACCGACGACCAGGTTGCCAAGCTTTTTTTAGAGGATTTAAAAAATACCATACAGGACTCTTTTTCCGCTATAAGCGTATGTATACTTCCTGCAGGAGAAGAGTATAAAGATTTGGAGCATATTCAAAAAATCTACCAGGCTGCTTTGGATATGGAATTGGAAAGAAAAGACATGATGATTGCCCTGGGTGGCGGCGTTGTGGGAGATATGACCGGCTTCGCCTCTGCAAGCTATCTTCGGGGAATTGATTTTATTCAGATTCCTACCACGCTTTTAGCCCAGGTGGATTCTTCCATCGGCGGAAAAACCGGAGTGGATTTTTATCATTATAAGAATTTAATCGGTGCCTTTCATATGCCTAAGCTGGTGTATTCCTCCATGCATTGCCTTTTATCTTTACCGAAGATACAGTATGCCTCCGGTATGGGAGAAATTATCAAGCACGCTTTAATTCATAACGAAAAATATCTACCTTACCTCCTGGAGCATAAAGAAGCTTTGCAGGAGAGAAATCCTGAAATTCTCTTGGAGACGATTTATCAAAGTAATCGTATTAAGAAATATTTTGTGGAAAAAGATCCCTATGAGCATGGAGACAGAAAATTTTTAAACTTCGGTCACAGCTTAGGACATGCCATCGAAAAGGTTGCGGATTTTTCCTATAGCCATGGACAATGCGTTGCCTTCGGAAGCCTGATGGCGCTATCCCTTTGTAAAAATATTGCCAAAGAAGATATTTTAAAGGTGCAGGAGCTGATGGAAGATATGGGGTTGGAAACCCGTTGCAAGGCTTTAAAGTATGAAGATATTTTTGAAGCCTTATCCAAGGATAAAAAACAAAAAAATCAGCATCTCCAATTTGTTTTGCTCCATCATCTTTGCAGTCCTTATATTGAAGAGGACATCAGTAAAGAACGTATTGAAGCGGTATTGAAGCAGTATATGAGAAGTGAGGAAGTATGAGTAAAAAAGGAACATCATGGATTGTTTTCTTCCTGTGCAGTGCCCTGTTGATTTTTCTGGACCAGTGGACCAAGGCATTGGCAGTGGAATATTTAAAGAGCGGAAAAGAAATACAACTGATTCCCAATATTCTCTCCTTACTATATGTGGAAAATGCCGGAGCGGCCTTTGGCATCCTTCACGGACAACAAATCATTTTCCTGCTCATTACGATTATTGTGCTGGCAGCTGTCCTGATTATTTTTCACAAAACGCCGATAAAGAAAAGATATCTGCCTTTTCTTTTTTCCCTTCTCTTGGTTTTTTCCGGAGCTATCGGAAATTGTATTGATCGACAAAGACAAGCCTATGTAGTGGATTTTATTTATTTTCGTCCCATTGATTTTCCCGTCTTCAATCTTGCAGACATCTATGTAACCGGGGCTTGTTTTTTCCTTCTGTTTTTATTCTTCTTTTACTATAAAGAAGAGGAGTTTTCCTTCTTGAAGGAGAAGAAATGATTTGGGAAGTTGCAAAGGAAGAAGAAGGACAACGTCTGGATAAATATTTGTCTGAACAGAAAGATCATGATTTCAGTCGTTCCTATCTGGGAAAATGTATTCAGGAGGGCTGTGTTTCCGTTAACGGAGAAAAAGCCAAGGCCTCTCTAAAGGTAAAGGCGGGAGACCGGATAGACTTTGATATTCCCGAACAAAAGGATCCGGAGGTCCTTCCTGAAGCTATTCCCTTGGATATCGTCTACGAAGACGATGATCTTTTGGTGGTCAATAAAGAAAGGGGAATGGTTGTACATCCAGCAGCGGGACATTACAGCGGTACATTGGTAAATGCCGTGTTAGCCCATGCAGGCTCATCTCTTTCCTCCATTAACGGCGTGAATCGTCCCGGAATCGTCCATCGCATTGATAAGGACACCACAGGTCTCCTTTTAATCTGTAAAAATGACTTAAGTCACCAAAGTCTTGCGAAGCAATTAGAGGAACATAGTATCACAAGACGCTATCATGCCTTAGTTTTTGGAAAAATCAAAGAGGAAGATGGTATCATTTCCGCTCCCATAGGCCGGGATGAAAAAGACAGGAAAAAACAGGCCATATCTTATAAGCATGGAAAAGAGGCTGTAACCCATTATAAGGTTTTGGAACGTTTTTCCGATTCCACTTTGGTAGAGTGCCGTTTAGAAACCGGGCGTACCCATCAGATTCGTGTTCACATGAAGAGCATAGGGCATCCCCTTCTAGGAGATCCGGTATACGGATTGAAAAACAGAAAGGATGGGATTTCCGGTCAGGCCTTACATGCCATGATACTGGGATTCCAACATCCAAGAACCGGGGAATATATGGAATTTTCCGCTCCTTATCCTGCGGATTTTCAAGATTTATTGGAAAAGCTGAGAAAAAAATAAAAACTTCAATTTAAGAAAAAGTAGAGGAAAACACTTGTCAAAGAGTAGAAAGAAAAAAGGAAAATGGAAACCGGCTATAGAAAAAGCTAAGATTTTTTTGAAGAGCAAGAAGAAGGAAAGTTTTTTGCTCTTCTTTCTTTCTTTGTTTATGATCTTATGCCTCTCCATCGTATACGCTCCAAAAATGCATGACAGGCAAAATGCTTTACACAAGAACAGTGACAGCCTTCTAAGGGACGACATTAGCAGCAGTAGTGTAATGCAGAAAGGAAAATGGACCAATACTATTCATACGGAACGTAAGGAAGACGAATTTATAAATCCTCGTCCCTTTATTGACCGGTACAATCTTGTGGATATCCACCAGGATGGAAATCCCCTGGACTCTGTTGGTGGGAAGATTTATCAGGAACTGATGGAAAGGGAAAGTGAAGACCTGGCCAAAATCTACGATAGTACAGGAGACACCCCGGAACATACTGCAAAGCTTTTGGGACTGAAGCGTTCCGCTATTCTGGGAAGATACAATCCTCAGGCAGCCGGCCAATCTCCGGAGCAAAAAAATAGCTGGGCTATCCCTTATTTTAAAAATATCCATTATAGATACTATAACGGAGACGGAAAGGAAATACAGGAATCCAGTAATGTAAAGGATATTTTGGCTATGGCCAGTGTCTATACCTATCAGCATAATTATCTGGACGAAGAGCGTTTTCGTGCCATTGTTAATGAGCTATATACAAAGTCTCATTCCTATAGCATAAGCATCGGTCCGGTCTATTACGACCAGGGCTGTATTCATAAGGATGCCAAGGAGGAAATGCTGGCGGAGGAGGCCGCCAATACCGTTGCTCCCCTGGACAGAGAAACAAAAGCAAGCGAAGAAAGCAAGGCGGAAAGTACTTCAGAAAAGTCCTCCGAAACAGCAACTGAAAGCAAAGCAAATCAGGATACAAAAGCTACAAAGGAGAGTAAGCAAGCACAAGAAAGTAAGCAAATCCAGGAAACAAAATCAAATCAGGAGAACAGCCAAAAGAGCAATGCCGGAGAAGCAGGAGAGAGTAGCTCCGAATCCAAAGCACTGCCGGAGCAGACAGAAAAGTCTACTGAAAATAAGGAGAACAGCACCTCCCTAAATGCAGAACTAAGTGCCTCAAATCTGCCGAAGGAAAGTAAAGTCACAAAAGAAACAACGGGAACAAAGGCAGAGCAGAAAGCAAGCAGTATTCAAGATCAGAAAAACTTACCCAAAAATTATTGTCCCGGACACGTGGATTTAACCATTAAAATCACTGTAGTCGGTTTCGATGATGAAAACGGACTCAGAAATATTCAACTGGATTCTATTAAGGATTTGGAGGAACAGGATCAAAAACCGGGAAGTCGTTGGCATGGCTGGAATGACTATACCATTGCTGCCGTAAAGCGTTTGAAGGAACAGGACTGGTTTAAAGACTACGGTCTCAGTATCTCTTCCGTAGAAAAGAAGTCTCCTCTTACAGAGGAAGAAATATCTTCTTATATGAAGGATTTACCGAAGGATCTAAGTGAGGAAAGAAAGGCTTTGATTCATTTTGCCTTATCATCGGTGGGAAAGGTTCCCTATTTTTACGGAGGGAAAGCCGGGGTAAAGGGCTTGGAAGGAAACCACTTCGGAGCCACCATTTCTTCTTCGGACTATAAAGGAAGAAATCGAAAGGGCTTAGATTGCTCCGGCTTTGTACAATGGGCTTACTGGTCCAGTGTGGACAGAAGCTTGGATTTTGCTTCCAGCACCCAGGAATTAATCGGAAAAGGTCAGAAAATCAAACGGAGTGAATTAAAAGCGGGTGATTTGATTATCCAACCCAGCGGAGAAAGCCATGTTGTGGTCTTTATTAAGTGGACAAAGGACGGAAAGATGCTGGCAGTCCATGAAAACGGTACAGCCGGAAATATTTCCGTAGATGAAGTACAGGCAAATTATCCTTATTATCGCAGTATTTTGCCATAAAAAGCTTGACGAAGAAGGCAGTTTACTGTAAAGTAACCTAGATGCCGCCTAGCGAGGTTTAAGAAGCATATCTCACCACAGCTAGCGAGTAAATTTTTATAGGAGGATTCCTAATGTACGCAGTAATTGTAAGTGGCGGAAAGCAGTACAAAGTCAGTGAAGGCGATGTAATCCGTGTGGAGAAGTTGGAAGTAGAAGAGGGAGCAAAGATTACTTTTGATCAGGTTCTTCTTCTCAATGACGGTTCTTTGAAGATTGGTACTCCAACAGTTGCCAATGCAAAGGTTAGCGGAACTGTTCTTCAGAATGGTAAGGGTAAGAAGGTTATCGTTTACCGTTACAAGAGAAAGTCCGGATACCACAAGAAGAATGGTCACAGACAGCTTTTTACAGAAGTAAAAATTGACAAGATTGGTTAATTTTTAGGAAAGGATAGGTAAATTACATGGCTCATCATAAGGGTATGGGCTCTACCAAAAACGGTAGAGATTCCGAGTCGAAAAGACTTGGTCAAAAGAGAGCAGATGGTCAGTTCGTTAAGGCTGGAAACATTCTGTACAAGCAGAACGGAACCAGAATTCATCCAGGTCTGAATGTAGGCTTGGGAAATGATTTCACCTTATTTGCAAAGGTGGACGGAGTCGTTAAATTTGGCCGTCTAGGAAGAGATCGTAAGCAAGTATCTGTACTTCCAAAGGCATAAGGAAACATTAACCCCATGCTGGTTATCCGGCGTGGGGTTTTCCTATAATAAAGGAAAAAATATTTTGCAGGAAATCGTCCTGCTTCTTTTTAGAAAAAGGAGTATTCATGTTTGCAGATATTGCAAAAATTTATGTTAAAAGCGGAAAAGGTGGCAACGGCCATGTATCCTTTCGTAGAGAATTGTTTGTTCCTGCAGGAGGCCCGGACGGTGGAGACGGCGGAAAGGGCGGAGACATTATTGTAGAAGTGGACAAGGGGCTGAACAGCCTGGAACCCTTCCGTCATAAAACAAAATATGCCGCAGAACCCGGACAGGAGGGAGACGGCAGAAAGATGCATGGAAAGAACGGCAAGGATCTTATCTTAAAGGTTCCGGAAGGAACACTCTTAAAGGATGAGGAGACCGGTAAGCTGATTGCGGATATGAGCGGAGAGAATCAGCGAATGATCTTATTAAAGGGCGGTAAAGGAGGCCTGGGCAATATGCATTTTGCCACCCCCGCCATGCAGGCACCGAAGTTTGCTCAGCCGGGAGAAGAAGCCAGAGAGATTACTCTGCGTATGGAATTACGGGTAATTGCGGATGTGGGATTAGTGGGCTATCCTAATGTGGGAAAGTCCACCTTACTTTCCATGTGCAGTAATGCCAGTCCGGAAATTGCCAACTATCATTTCACTACCTTGAATCCCCACCTTGGTGTGGTGAATTTAAAGGGAGACAGAAGCTTTATTATGGCGGATATTCCGGGCATTATCGAAGGTGCCTCCTCCGGTGTCGGGCTGGGCTTTCAATTCCTTCGTCATATCCATCGTTCCAGAGTATTAATTCATATGGTGGATGCCGCAGGAACGGAAGGCCGAAAGCCTCTGGAGGATTTTTTACAAATTCAAAAGGAATGTGAAGAATACGATGAGGAAATTCTTCGTAAGCCTATGATTGTGGCTGCTAACAAGATAGAGCTGGTACAAAGCGAGGAGCAGGAAGAGAATCTGGTCCTTTTGGAAAAGTATTGTACAGAGCATAAGCTTCCCTTTTTCCGTCTTTCCGCAGCTTCCAATCAAGGAATTTTACCGATATTAGAAAAAACCTGGGAGCTATTGGAGGAAAATAAAGAGCAGGCTGTAGTCTATGAAAGCGAAGTTGATCTGGACAATCTTGGTGCGGTAGAAATGCTGGCTATCAGCTATGATCATCCGGAAGAGGGTGTTTTTGTCGTGGAAGGTCCAAAAATGGAGAAGATGCTGGGCTATACCAACCTGGAAGCGGAGAAGGGCTTCCTTTTCTTCCAGCGTTTTATGGTAGAGCAGGGTATTATTAAAGAATTAAAGAAAATGGGCCTAAAAGAAGGAGATACCATCAAGATTTACGCCCACGAATTTGAATATTATGACACGGAGGACGAGGAATGAAATCCTACATCAAAGACAGTAAAATGCGTTCCGCTTTAAAAGGAGCTGCACAGAAGATAGAACCAACCCTTTCTTTGGGAAAGAATTCCATTACTCCTGAATTTATTGAAGCGGTAAGGGAATATATGGAAAAGCATGAGTTAATGAAGATTCATGTTTTAAAAAATTGTATTGATGATTTACGGGAACTGGGAAACACCATTGCAGAGCGTTCCGGAACGGAGCTGGTACAGATTATCGGTCGTATGATTGTTTTATACAAGCCGGCAAAAGAAGAAAAAGACAGGAAATTCTCTCTATGAAACCCATAGCTATTTTAGGGGGAAGCTTTAATCCGGTGCATTACGGACATTTAAAAATGGCGGAAGCCGCCATGGAAAGCAGTCATTTTTCCAAGGTTCTTTTTATTCCCACCGGCACCCCCTATCATAAAGAACAGAAGTCTTTACTTCCCTTTTCTGATAGGCTTAAGCTTTTGGAACTGGCTATTGAAAATTGTCCGGATTTTGCTTTCTCTCCCATTGAGGGGGAACGGGAGGGAAATTCTTACACCTTCGATACGGTAAGGGAACTTCTACGACAGAATCCGACGGAATCTTATAGTCTATTAATCGGTACCGATCAGTTTTTAACCCTTCGTTCCTGGCATAAGATTGCAGAACTTGGGAAACTGGTGGATTTTTATATTGCCAATCGAAACGGGGAGATGGCGTTCTCAACATTCCAAAAGGAAAAGGAAGCTTTGGAGAAAGAATTTTCTTTACATTGTAAGTTATTTTCCATGCCGGCTATCGATCTTTCCAGTACGGAGATTCGGAATCGACTGAAAGAAGGAAAGTCCATCCATGGAATGCTTCCTAAGCCGGTGGAAGAGTACATATTAAAAAAGGGCTTCTACCGTTGAAGAAGGAGATTATATAGAGATATCTCTATTGAAAAGGATATATCTATTGAAAAGGATATATCTATTGAAAAGGATATATCTATCGAAGAAGATATCAATATCAAAGAGGAATCATGGAAGAAAAAGAATTTATGCAGAAAATCGAAGAAATTCGAAAGCATTTACAGGAGCATTTAAAGAAGGAGCGATATGAACATTCTCTAAGTGTGGCCTTTACCAGCATTTGTCTGGCTATGGCCCACGGGGTGGATCTCCAAAAGGCGGAGCTTGCAGGGCTTTGCCATGATTGCGCGAAATACATGGGTAAAAAAGAATTATTGGAGGCTTGTCAGAGAGAGCATATCCCTCTTCTTCCCGAGTATTTGGAGGCGCCACAGGTTCTTCACGGTATTTACGGTGCCTGTTATGCCAAAAAACATTTTCAAATCGATAATGAAGAAATTCTCTCCGCCATTTACTACCATACCCTGGGAAAACCGGCGATGAGCACTCTGGAAAAGATTGTTTATTTGGCTGATTATATTGAGGTAAGAAGAGGGAATCGGGAGGATTTAACTACTATCCGAGAAATTGCCTTTCGAGATTTGGATTTGGCGGTAAAGCTCTGTTTGGAAGCAAGTATTGCCTATGTAAAAGAAAAGGGACAGCATTGTTGCTCTTTATCCCTGGATGCGTTAGCATATTATCAAGAGAAAAAGGAGGTATAAATGGAATCATTGGACTTATGTAAAAAAATTGTATCGGTTTTAGATGAGAAAAAAGGAAGTGACATCATCGTTTTGGACATTTCCGAAATCTCCGTATTATCGGATTATTTTGTGCTGGTATCCGCAGATAATGTAAGACAGCTGGATGCCCTGAAGGATGCCCTGGAAGAAGCCGTTCATTTGGATAATCGTAAGGCGGAAGGAGAGAGCAGCTCCGGCTGGATTCTGTTAGATTATAAGGACGTTATCGTGCATCTTTTTGACAAGGAAACCAGATCCTTTTACAAGCTGGAAAAAATCTGGTCTGATGCCAAGATAGTAGAATTATAAGAAAGGCTATAGCATGAAAAGTGTAAAAAGACAGGAGCTAAGTAGAGAAGAAGTTTGGCACTTTGATGATTTATTTGCCAATGACGAAGCATTTTTAAAGGCATTGGCGGAATCCGAAGAGAAAGCAACAGAAATTGCTTCCTATGAGGGACGTCTCGGCAGTTCTCCGGAAGTTTTATTGAAGGCTTTGAAGGAGAAAGAGGCATTATCCTTATTATCCAGCCACTTTTTGGCTTACAGCATGATGAAAAGCGATGTGGATACCAAAGATCAGGAATCTTTAAGCTTAAATCAAAGAGCAATGGCTGTAGAGGTTCGAAACGGAGAGAAATTGGCATTTTTCGATCCGGAGATTCTTTCCTTGTCTTCGGAATATCTGGATAGAGCGTTTACAGAATGTAGGGAACTGGAGAAGTATTCCGTCTATATTAAGGACGTTAGAAGATTAAAAGAGCATACTTTGGATAAGAATGCCGAAAAGCTTTTGGCATCGGCTCAGTCCATGGCCAGTGGTCCTTATCAGGCATTTTCCATGCTGCAAAATGCCGATCTTCAATTTCCTTCCGTAGAAATGAACGGGGAAGAAATTCCCGTCAGTAATGCCCGTTTCGTTCCCTTACAGACCGGCAATAACCGAGCATTACGTAAAGCAGTCTATGAAGCTTTTTACAAGGTTTATCAGGAGCATAGAAACACCTTTGCCGCTTTGTTTGATGCACAACTGAAGCAACAGTATTTCTTTGCCAAAGCCAGAAATTATCCTACCGCCTTTGCCGCTTCCGTAGGAGAAGTGGATGTTTCGGAAAAGGTTTGGGAGCATTTGATTTCTGCCGTTCACAAGAAGATTTCCGCCTTCCATGATTATGTATCTCTTCGAAAGGAAATGCTTGGCTTAGAAGACCTTTCCATGTATGACGTCTACGCTCCCATGGTAAAGGATTACGAATACCATATTGATTTTGAGGAAGCCAAGGAAGTGATTTTAAAGGGTCTTAAACCTTTGGGAGAGGACTATCAGGAGCTTTTGAAAAAAGCCTATTCCGAATATTGGATTGATGCCAAGGAAAATGACGGAAAACGTGTGGGAGCTTATTGTAACCCTGTTTTCGGTGTCCATCCCTTTATTCTTATGAGCTATCAGGGCACCATGGATGATCTCTTTACCTTAGCCCATGAGCTGGGACATGCTATGCATTCCTATTATTCTGAGCAGAAGCAGGGTTTCCTGAATTCTCAATACAAGCTTTTTGTTGCGGAAGTAGCTTCCACCACCAACGAAGTGTTGCTGTTATACTATCTGATGGAACAGGCAAAAAACAAGGAAGAGAAGCTTTATCTTTACAACCATTTCCTGGAGAGCTTTAAAGGAACCTTCTTTAGACAAACTATGCTTTCCGAGTTTGAGCGCAAAGCTGCCTCTATGTTAGAAGCAGGAGAGGCCATCACTGCAGATAGCTTGGAGAAGGTCTATCATGATTTGAATAGCTATTACTTTGGTCCGGATATGAAGATTGATGATCTGATTTCCGTAGAGTGGAGCAGAATCCCTCATTTTTACTATAACTTCTACGTATACCAGTATGCTACAAGTTTTGCCGTATCCTGTGCTATTGCCAAAAGAATTTTAGCCAAGGAAGAGGGGGCACTGGAACAATACAAGAACTTCCTGTCCAGCGGTTGTACCAATGATCCGGTATCCTTATTGCAGCTTGCAGGAGTGGATCTTTCCACGGAAAAGCCCATGGTGGATGCCATCAGTATGTTCCATAGCATCGTTCAGGAAATGAGAGACTTATACCACGAAGCATAAATTCCCATGATTTTTAAAGAAGAAGTGACTGTGAAAACTATTTTAATTTTTACAGTCTCTTCTCCTTTTTTGTATCTTGGGGAATTTTTGCAATAATAATTACCTATAAATAAGCTTCCATTTAAGGCTCTACTTGCGATTTGTCCAATTTTGTTATAGAATTGACAAGTAACAAACATTTTTATTTTGAAGGAGGACAGTATGGAGGAAGTTCAAAAGAAAGAGAAATTCCATCATCCTAAAGGGCTTTGGTTAGCCTGCATTGGTATGGCCGGTTCCAGCTATTTGAAGTATGCGGTATCCGGTATTACTATTTTTTTCTACACCTATTCTGTAGCAATGGGCGGTCTTGGTTTAAGCGATAAACAAGCAGGACTAATCATTTCCATCGCCGGAGCTTTCGGTTCCGTGCTGCCACTCTTAGGCTCCATTATTACAGACCGTTTTCTGGGTATGCAGAAAGCGATGATTATGGCATTCTTCTTACAGAGTGTTGCCTATGCCATTTTCTTCTTCTTTACCCCCCATGTTCCCATGATTATTGTTGGTATCGTGATTAACATGTGCTCCATGGCTTTTATGAACAACAACTTAACAGCCATTGTAGGTATGCTCTACTCTAATAAAGAGCATGCCCGAAAGGATGCAGCTTACGGTATCTTCTATATGGCGGTAAATATCGGAAGCTTCTTTGGACCGATTTTCGGAGGACTTCTTACAGACCACTGGATGGCTGTTAAGGATGCAGAGGGTAATATTGTTAAATACGGTTATAAGTATGCTTACCTGATGGTTGCTATCGGTATGTTTATCGTATTCCTGATTTTCCTTGTTTTAATTCCAAAGTGGTTGGGAGAGGTAGGAAAGCACCCTGCAAATGCAAAGGGCGCTAACAAAGAAGAGAAGCAGAAGGTAGAATTCAAGTTTAGTCCGGTAGAGAAAACACGTTTGGTAGGAATGGGTATTATTTTCATCCTGGTAACCATTTACTGGACAGTGTACTTCCAGACTTCTTATACCATCAATACCCTGGCAAATGATTATGTTAACCTTAATGTAGGCGGCTTCCATGTGCCTGTAGTATGGTTGATTTCCTTTAACGGAATTTTATGTATCATTCTTGCTCCGCTTCTTGGAAATCTTTGGATGACTCTTTCTCAGAAGAAATTGGATCCTCCTGTAAGCTTAAAGATGGCTGTGGGAATGATTATTACCGGTCTTGCTTTCTATATCATTTTAATCGGTTTCAATACCTTACATGGTGTATTGGATAAGACTGTAAAGATGGACCTTTGGTATATGCTTGTGGCTTATACCGTATTAACAGTGGGAGAGCTTTTGGTATCTCCTGTAGGTATGGCTTTATTTAATAAGCTGACTCCGGAGCGTTTCTCCTCCTTAGCTATGAGCGTATGGTATTTAACCTACACCTTCTCCGGTATTGCTTCCGGATATCTTGTAGCTGTAACTAAGGTTTGGGGATATGGAAAGATTCTGAATATCTTAGGTGCAGCCCTTCTCATCAGTGGTGTAGTTATGTTGGTGATTATGCCCTTTATCGAGAAGCTGATTGCTGTAGATAAGTTAAGTGCAGAGGAAACAGCTACAGAGACTGCAGAATAGCTTTAAAAATGACTCTTTTCATCTCTCAGTGAAGCGTCATTCGTATCAAGCTTAATGCTTGTATGGAATACTATAGTGTGAAACGAGATATCGCACACTACGCGTGCGATACTCGTTAAGAATAAGAAATCTCCGATATTTCAAAGACTTCTATAAGTCAAGAAACATCGGAGATTTTTTTCGTACAAATGTTTGCATAAAAAGAAAGAATATGCTATACTTTTTCTAAGTTTTAAATTCTAAGAAAAGAGGCCAGGATGGGAAGACCAAGAAAAGTACCAAATAAAGATAATTTAACAGAGAAGCAATTAGCCATTTACAACTACATAAAAGAATGTGTTCAGATTAGAAACTATCCTCCTTCTGTTAGAGATATTTGCACAGAGGTCGGTTTAAAGTCCACTTCCAGTGTTTTTAGTTATTTAAATGATCTTGAGCAGGCAGGATTGATTCGTAAGGATCCTTCGCATCCCAGAGCCATAGAGATATTGGACAAAAGCCATAGCCATAGCGGAAAAGCTCCTAAAAGCAATAAGACAAAGGATATCTCTGCTATAAAAACTCCGGAAGTAGAAGAAACGATGAAGGAGATGGTGTCTGTACCGGTAATCGGTACCGTAGCCGCCGGTACCCCTATCTTTGCCGAAGAGAACGTTAGCGACCATTTCCCCCTGCCCACAGAGATTTTACCGAATCAGGAAACCTTTATTCTGAAGGTAAAGGGAGACTCCATGATTAATGTAGGAATTTTTGATGGAGACTATCTGATGGTTGCAAAGCAAAATACCTGCAGTGACGGTGAAGTGGTTGTGGCTTTGGTAGAAGATAGTGCTACGGTTAAGCGTTTCTACAAAGAAAAAGGATATATCCGTCTACAGCCGGAGAATGATACTATGGAAGATATTATTGTAAATGACTGTCAGATTTTAGGAAAGGCGATTGGACTGATTCGTGTCGGACTATAAACTGATAAATAGATGCGACTAAATTAATATTGTCGTTTTTTGAGGAATAAAATGCTGGAAAAATGGTCCGAACCGGGCATCGGTCAATTTATTAAAGAAAGCTTTTCCATCAGCTGTAAAGCCGGGGAAGAAGAGTTTCAGAAACTACAGAAAGAATTCATACAGCTGAATAGCCATCTGGAAAAACAAGGGATTAAACTGCGCCTTGGAAGTTTAAAGGATGATAAGCAATGTTCCTGTAGCCTGGAATTATCTCTAAAGCATATGAAGAGAGATGCCGGTAAAAAACGGGAATACGGTACCCATAAGAGCATAGGAGCCGTTTATCTGTATCGTAAAGAGCATAACAGTAAAGAAACAGCTTTGTATTCCGGACTCCCTCTACGTTCTTATCAAAGAAGAGTGAAGAAGTATAAAGAAGAAGGACGTTGGACGGAAGAAGAGAAGGCTTTTTTTTAGCCTTCCCTTTTCAATCTTACTCCGTTCTTATTCCCCTTCTTCTTTTCTGAGTCTTACCAAGTTTCTGACACTGCGGCGTCTTTCTTCTTCCAAAGCTGCATAATGCTTCTTGGTAGTATTTACGTCACTGTGTCCCAGTACATCCGCAACAAGATAGATATCTCCGGTTTCCTGGTATAGATTGGTACCATAGCTACTTCGTAATTTATGTGGAGTAATATGCTTAAGAGGGGTAACCTTTTGCGCATATTTTTTTACCATCAGTTCTACGGTTCGAACAGACATTCTTTTATTTTGTAAGGATAGGAATAAAGCATTTTCGTGCCCGGTAGCCGGAATTTTACTCTTTCGTTCCTCCATATAAGCCCGTAAGCCTTGTTCCACCTCGTCGGAAAAGTAGATGGAAACCTCCTTGCCTCCCTTTCTATGGATACGAATGGCATTATTTTGGAAATCTACATCGGAGCAATTTAAACCTACGCATTCCGACACACGAATTCCAGTTCCCAGCATTAACTGCATCATAGCCAGGTCTCTGACTTGATTCTTCTCATGGTAAAGCTTTTCCTTTTTGCTTAAATCTTCTCCGGACTCTACCTGATCCAGAAACTGTGCAACTTCTCCTTGATCCATACGAACAATCTCTTCCTGAGAAAGCTTCGGTAAAGAGAGAAGAGCGGTCTTATTCTCTTTGATTTGCTCAGTTTTATATAGATAGCCAAAGAAGCTTTTTAAGCTGGAAATTTTCCTTTTGATGCTCTTGTTATGATTTAAGACTTCAACTTCTTCAATTTGTCCCTCTTTACCGGTCTTTTTTTTCGTTCTATATTTCAAAAATTCCATATATTCCTCTAAATCCACCAGGGATAAACGATCTAAATCCCGAGCTTCAAAATCATAAATATCGGAACGAAGCTTTTTTTCCTCTAATAAAAATTGAAAAAACACCTTTAAATCATAGGCATAGGCAATTTTAGTTCTGGAGGAAGTAACTTGATCAATACCACGAAAAAAAGAAGCACAAAAGGAGGGTAAATCCTTTTGTAACTGACGAAGCTTTAAAGTATTCTGTTTATCTAATTCTAAATGATATTGTAATGGCATAACTTATTCTCTCTAATAATGTTATTCACTCTAATAAGGTTTTTCTCCATAATCAGTACAGAGTAAATCGTTTTAGCTTGAAATCAAATTTGATAGCATACCAAAGCCATATTCAAGCCAATGCATCTTAATTTTAGTAGATTATAGCATATTCTCTTTTTAAAAAGCAATAACTATTCGTTAAACAAGAGTTTAGCGAATAGTTATCTATCTTTTTATCCTACACTTTTCTACTAAGCAATATCCATACTCTAACGTGATCCCAATCTAATTAAAGCTTATCTCTATTCTTGGTGAACTAATTCCTTCTCTTCCGGCTTTGAACTAATTCGTTCTTTTCCAGGTCTTTGGAGAAAACAGAATCAACATAGGAAATATTTCCAATCTTCCTGCCAACATATCAAAAATCATTACTGCTTTTGAGAAAGGCGAATAAATCGAGAAGTTTTCTATGGGTCCTACTTTTCCAAGTCCCGGTCCGATATTGTTAAAGGTTGCGGAAACGGCTGTAAAGTTTGTGGTAAAGTCAAATCCGTCAAAGCTGATTAAGAAAACAGAAATCATGATTACAAAACAATAGGCAATCAAATAAGTGCTTACAGAGCGTACCACATTGTAATCCAGGCTTTTTCCTTCTAAACGAATTCTCTTGATGGCTTCCGGATGAATAATCAGGTGAAACTCCTTTCCCATATTCTTTAGTAAAATTAGGATTCTGGAGACCTTCAATCCACCTCCTGTAGAACCTGCACAGGCACCGGAAATCATTAAGAATAAAATCACCATTTGACTGGGTACTGCCCAATGATTGAAATCCAAAGTTGAAAAGCCTGTTGTGGTAATAATACTTCCTACCGTAAAAAAAGCATGGTGAAGGGCAAATAACAGGCCATTTCCCATTTCTTTTAAATTATTAAAAGCGATGAATAAAGTTGAGCAAAGGATAATTAAAAGATAGGTTCTGGCTTCTTCTGAAGAAAAAGCTTCTTTCCACTTTCTTCTTTGTAAAAGATAATAAACATTGAAGTTAATACCGAACAAAATCATAAAAATGGTAATCAAGAACTGGCTAAACATGGAATAATCCGCCATTCCGGAATTCCTGATGGCAAATCCCCCTGTTCCCGCCGTTCCGAAGCCGATACACAAAGCATCAAAAAAGGGCATTCCGGAAAGTAAAAAGGCAAGAATACAAATTACCGTTAGAACAAAATAAATCTTATAAAGGGCTTTTGCGGTATCTGCTACTCTAGGTACCATCTTAGACACATCCGGTCCCGGAGATTCCGCCTTCATAATCATCATGTTATAACCGCCACCTAAGGGAAGAACCGTTAAAACAAGGACTAATACACCCATGCCTCCCATCCAATGGGAAAAGGAACGCCAAAAAATCAATCCCTTTCCTAAGGCCTCCACATCGCTTAAGATGGAAGAACCTGTAGTGGTAAAGCCGGAAACAATTTCAAAAACCGCATCGATATAATGGGGAATTTTTCCGCTAATATAGAAGGGTAAAGCTCCCACTAAAGAAAGCACCAACCAACAGCCTGCTACGATGACAAAGCCTTCTCTGGTATAAAAGGCTATTTTTTTCGGTTTCTTTCGCGTTAATACCGCCCCTACGACTAAAGACATTGCCGACACGGATAATATAGCCGCGGCAGAACTATGCTCCCGATATATTATGGCACAAATAAAGGGAAGCAATAAGCTGATTCCCTCTATTCTCAGTACCCAAGCCAGGATGTAGACAATCATACTAAAGTTCATAATGAATATCCTCTTCCTTCTTTACTTCCAAAATATCTCGTAAATCATTAAATCCTGTGTTGGTGGTAACCACAATCACCCGGTCTCCCACCTTCATAACATCAGAGCCCCTAGGGGTAATAATTTTATTCTGACGTATAATTCCGCAGATTAAAACTCCTTGCTTAAAAGACAGATCCGCAAATGGAATATTGATTAAATCCGGATCATTTAATACCTTAAACTCCAAAGCTTCTGCCTTTCCGTCAGCAAGCTTATACAAGGTTTCTACATTGGAGCCCTTGGAATTCTCCAAAGCTCTTACATATCGAAGAATACTCTCTGCAACAATCTGCTTCGGATAAATAACAGAGCCCAAATTCATTTCATTGGTAACATTTTCAAAGGCAATACGATTGATTTTGGTAATCAAACGGGCATCGGAAAGCTTTCCCGCATAAAGAGAAAGCATGATATTTTCCTCATCAAATCCTGTCAAAGAACAAAAGGCATCCGTATTCTCTATTCCTTCCTTCTTTAAAAGCTCAGCATCAATACCGTCACCGTTAATGATAATACTATCCGGAAGTACATCTGCCAGATACTCACATCGCTCCTTGTTAGAATCAATGATTTTCAAACGCATATTTAAATGCATTTCATCAATATAGCGAGCAATATAATAGCTGATTCGTCCTCCCCCTACGATAATACAATCCCTTACAGGGGTATAATCCACACCCAACTTAATAAAGAACTTGCTTACATCCTTGGGTGCTGCAATAAAGCTCATCAAATCATCCGCTTCCAAAGCATCAAAACCGTTTGGAATAAGAATATCCTCTCCTCTTTGGATCAAAGTAATAAGTACATTTAAGCCCGTATCCTTTTGAAAGGTATGAAGAGGAATACCAATCAGCTGACTCTCCTTGGGTACCTTTACACGAATCAAATCCAGTTTTCCTCGAGAAAAGCTGTCTACCTTCATTGCAGAAGGAAAACGAAGCAGACGCTCAATTTCCTTTGCTGCAGCCATATCCGGATTGATTACCATGGCCAGGTTTAATTCATCTCGAAGGTAAGAGATTTCCGTAGTATATTGCGGGTCACGGATTCTGGCAATGGTGCGACAATTTCCCTCCTTTTTGGCAAAAAGACAACAAAGCATATTGACTTCATCCCGGCTGGTTGCCGCAATTAAAACATCCGCATTTTGCACTCCGGCTTCCCTCAGGGTCTGAAGCATGGCGCCATTCCCATGGATTCCCATAATATCCAAAAAATCCACCGCATGGCGAAGAACCTTTTCATCCTGGTCCACAATGGTAATATCATGCCCCTCTTTGTTCAACTGATCTGCCAGGGTAAGACCTACCTTACCGCAACCTACCACAATAATATTCATGATTTTTCCTCATTTAACTGTATAAAACACATCTTCATCCAATCAAGTTAGATTAAGCCTTATTCATATTATTCAAGCACAAAATATCTTGATTTAAAGCCTCTAAAAAATGAACCAACAAATCTTTTTTCGCCTCTACCAAAAAAGCCTCCCTAAGTTCATCATAGCGAAAACTCTTCTTTCCCCCCTCTTCCATCCTCCGATAGAAATGCTCCAGCTCCCGGTAGGGAACATAGTACTTCTCTCCTCTTTTACTGAAGGATAGGATAATGAAGCTGATGCCGCCTTGCAGCATAAAGCGCTTCATAAAGTCCATCTGATGGGCATGAAGATTTTGCAGGGGAAAAGAATCCTTGTGACATTCCTTAGCATCAAAACAAATGGGAATTCCTTGAACAATTCCCATATAATCCACCGTAGACTTCTTATCGAAATAGGCCAGGGTGATTTGTTTATGGTTTTGATCCAACTTAATAGGAGTAATGGGAGTGGGAATCTTTTGAATGAGAGCTAAATTCTTTTCCTCATAAAGTGCAATGGTATGATTAATCTCCTCTTCTAAAAGAGAGCCTCTTAGCCCTCGTGACTTCCATGTACCCATGTTTCCCATTCCTGAATGATGGAATTGCCCTGGAAATAATTGATTTTCATGGCTTCACATACTTCTCCCAAGGTTTCTTCAGTCCGCTGTCTGGCAAGCTTCGTGCCTGCCAAAAGAATCTCATAGACTTCCGGAATATTGTTTTCCCAATACTTTCTTTTCTCTCGGATAGGCTGTAGAATTTCTTCCATCACAGCCAGTAAGGTCTTCTTACATTTAACATCCCCAAGACCGCCTCGCATATAATGCTCCTTCATCTCCTCCAGATTCTGATAATCCGGACAGAAACGAGAGAAATCCTCCTTTGGCGCAAAGGCATCCAGATAGGTAAATACGGTATTGCCCTCCACATGGCCGGGATCCCCCACATTGATGTGGGTGGGATCGGTATACATGCTCATAATCTTTGTTTTTACCGTACTTGGATCATCGGAAAGGTAAATGCCGTTTCCTAAGGACTTACTCATCTTCGCCTTACCATCCGTACCCGGCAGTCTTCTCTGGCTGGAATGCTCCGGCAAAAGAATCTCCGGCTCTAAAAGCACTTCCTTTTGGTACAGCTGATTAAACTTACGCACAATTTCCTTACACTGCTCAATCATAGGAAGCTGATCTTCTCCTACTGGCACGGTAGTCGCCTTAAAGGCAGTAATGTCCGCAGCCTGAGAAACAGGGTAGGTGAAAAATCCCGCCGGAAGGCCTACTTCATTATCATTGACGCTCTCTCCCCCATGGAAGCCCCGGAGCTTCATCTCCGCCTTCACGGTGGGATTACGGCTAAGTCTTTGGGTTGTGACCAGATTCAAATAATAAAAGCTAAGGGTATGGAGAGCCGGAAGACCGGACTGAATGCAAATGGTACTGACATTGGGATCAATGCCTACAGAAAGGTAATCCAAAGCCACTTCGATAATATTATCCCGAATCTTCTTAGGATTATCATAGTTATCCGTTAATGCCTGGTCATCTGCAATCAAAATATTGATCTGATCATATTCTCCGGAATTCTGTAAATCCACTCTTCTTCGTAGAGAACCCACATAATGTCCCAGATGTAATTTTCCTGTAGGACGGTCTCCGGTTAAAATGATTTTCTTTCCTGTACTTCCCATTTTTCTCTCCTTAAACCTTAGATACTTCATTATTTCTTGAAGTATTTATAATAATCGAAAGTCTTTCTTCTTATTTATAACCTTGCCCAGTATAGCATAGATTCTCTTAAAAGGCATTTTGAATCAACTGAATCTTCTCTCCTTCTATACTGACCACGTCAAAACGACAGGCTGTATTCGTTAAAGAATAGCCCTGTTTGCAAAGATAGGCTGTGGCCCAGTTACGTAGGCGCTTTTGTTTCGCTCTGTCCACCGCATAAAGGCCCGGCACAAGGCTATGCTCCTTTCTCCCCTTCACTTCTATAAAGCAGAGTATGTCTCCGTCTCTAGCCACCACATCCATCTCCAGATGATGAAAACGACTGTTACGCTCCAGAATTTCATAGCCCTTTTCTTCCAAAAAGGCTACTGCTCTGTCTTCAAAGGCTTTTCCTTTGATGACATTGGAGGTATTGGAAGACTTTATGTCTTTCGCCTTCACAAAGGATTTTAAATGAAGAAGCTTCCTTTTTGAGTCATTTACCTTCTGTATTTTGTCTTCTTCTGTCTTTCCCATCTGTACTCCTAAAGTTATACTATTGTCCGGCATAAAGTTTTTTTAAAAAGCTCCGCCGATGTATAGGACAGGGGCCATACTCTAAAATAGCTTCTGTATGGGCTTTGGTTCCATATCCCTTATGTTTCTCAAAGCCATATTCCGGATATTCCTTGGCATAGTCCAGCATAAGATGGTCCCTACTTACCTTTGCTAAAACGCTGGCTGCCGCAATGGACAAAGACTTGGCATCCCCGTGAACAATAGGAATTTGGGGGATATCCACCATAGGAATCCTTACCGCATCATTTAACATAAGGGAAGGGATAATAGAAAAGTTCTTCTCCATCTCCTCTATAGCCAGCCGCATAGCCTCATAAGTCGCCTGCAGGATATTTATTTCATCAATTCTTTCCGGAGAAACGATGCCGATTCCATAGGCTATCGCATTTTCCTTGATTTCAAGAAAGAGAGCTTCCCTTCGCTTTTCCGTCATTTTCTTGGAATCATTGAGATAATAAAAAAGATGGTCTTTGGGTAAGATGGCTGTAGCTGCCACTACCGGTCCTGCTAAGGGGCCTCTCCCTGCCTCATCAACCCCGGCAACATAGGGAAGATGTGTATATTCTTCCTCTAATTTCCACATTTCCTTTAAACGGGCTTCCTCTTTAAGTCTTTGTGCTTCTGTCATGCCTTGGCCTCATTTCTTTAAAACGCTTCTTCCCGGTATTATCTTTCCACTTTATTCTACTGCTGAATCCTCATCCCCTTCATCAGACCACTTACCGGGATGCTCCAGGCTGATCTTCCCCAGTCTGCCACTGCGAAAATCATCTAAAATCAGACGGGAGACTCTGGTGTAATCCACATCTCCTCCCTTTTTGATACAGGCTCTTTTTACGGCAATCTTATCCATAATGGAAAGAGCCGCTTCCCCCTCCTCCGGCTCTATTCCATAGCGTTCCAGAATAGCTTTAGGATAGTAGCGGACAAGATATTTCAAGAAATAAAAAACCAGATCCTCTATTGGCAAAATATCATCATTGATGGAGCCTATCAGCGCCAAGTTATAGCCCACAATTTCCCGTTCAAACTTCGGCCAGGTAATTCCGGGAGTATCCAATAACTGTACATTTTTATCCAGTTTAATCCACTGATTTCCTCTGGTAACTCCGGGCTTATTCCCGGTTTTTGCAGTAGAACGACCTACAAAGGCATTGATAAATGTAGATTTCCCTACATTGGGGATTCCCAGCACCATAGCTCTAACCATTTGAGAGGAAATCCCTTTTTTTCTATTTTTTTCATAAAGAGGTTGAGAGGCTTCTTGAATCAATTTGCTTACTCTTTTTACACTGGCTCTGTTTCTGGCATCAATCCCTAAAGTAAAGAAGCCCCTTCTATGAAAGTCCTCCATAAAGAGCTTGCTACGCTCGTCATCCGCCAAGTCCAGCTTATTAAACAATAAAATTCTGATTTTATCCTTAGCCAGCTGGTCGATTTCCGGATTTCTGGAAGAATTGGGACAACGGCTGTCAATAACCTCAACGATTACATCACATAAAGGCAAATCCTCTTTCATTTTCCGCTTAGCCTTTGCCATATGACCGGGATACCACTGTATCTTCATTTTTCCTCCTTAGCCAATCAAGGATATTTTCCGAAAAGGAAAAATCCTGAACCAAACCCTGCCTACAATCTGGCTCTCCTGTATATTTCCCATATTTTGAAAACGACTGTCCTCCGAAGAGTCCGTGTTATCTCCCAAAAGAAAATATTCATTTTCCCCCAGCTCCACCGGATTCTTGGCTACTCCCTCAAGGACAATGGGAGAAAGCTTGTCTGTTTCCAAAAGAGTGCCGTTGATATACACACGACCGTTTTGGATTATCACGGTTTCTCCGGGCAGGCCGATGATACGTTTTATATTGTTGGACTTATCCTTTTTTTGAAATAGCACCACATCATAGCGTTTAGGCTTTTTAAACTGGTAGAAGAATTCATCCACCAATACCGTATCTCCTGCAGAAAGGGAGGGCTCCATGCTATGACCGGAAACTCTGGCCAAGGAAAAAAAGCTGTGCACCACAAACCAGGCCAGAGAAAGGATGACAATAAAATCCACAAGATTTCGAATCCATTTTTGCAGTATTGCTTGTTCTTTCATAAGGCTCCTATCCACTCCTTCCTTATGGAAATGCGGCAATTTTCACTCCTATAAGAATAGCACAAATATTAAAAAAGGTGTCCCCTGAGGAACACCGCTTTTACTCTTATTTTGCAGCCTTAACCTTAGCAGCCTTACCAACACGGTCACGAAGGTAGTTCAACTTAGCTCTTCTTACTTTACCTCTACGAACCACTTCAATCTTCTCTACGAAGGGGCTGTGGATTGGCCAAGTCTTCTCTACACCTACACCGTTAGATGTCTTACGAATAGTAAAGGTTTCTCTGTTGGATCCACCCTGAATCTTCAGAACAGTTCCCTCGAAAACCTGAGTTCTCTCTCTGTTACCCTCTTTAATCTTGTTGTATACCTTTACGGTATCTCCTGTGTTGAAGTCTGCCAATGCTTCTTTTCTCAGCTGAGCATCTTCAATTCCCTTAATGATTTCATAATTTGACATTTCTTTGTCCTCCATAATGATTCCATGTTCATACACGTCTTGCGTCAGCGGAACATATGATACGGTTTTCGTTTTGTCCTATTACAAAACAGCCTTAATAAATTACCACAAAGCAGCTGGAATTGCAAGCAAAATCCTTGACTTTGCTTTATTTTTTTCATCTACTCCGCTTTAATTTTTGATCTCTTCCACTTCTTTTTTTCGATAAAAAGCTCCGGATTTTCTTCTCTATATTTCTCATATAACTCAGGTCTTTGTTCCTTAGTGACTCTAAGGCTCTCTTCCCACCTCCACTGGCGGATTTTTTTATGATCTCCGGAAAGAAGAATTTCGGGAACCTCTCTATCCTGGAAGCTTCTGGGGCGGGTATATTGGGGATATTCTAAAAGCCCCTGGGAAAAGCTTTCCTCTTCGAAGCTTTCCTTTTTGTTTAACACCCCATCCTGTAAGCGGGCTATGGCATCAATCATAATCACAGCCGGAAGCTCTCCTCCCGTAAGCACATAGTCTCCTATGGAGACCTCCTCTACCTTTAGAATATCCAAGGCTCTTTGGTCTATGCCTTCGTAATGCCCGCAAAGAAAGAGAATATGCTCCTCTTTGGCCAATTCCATGGCCATGCTTTGCTGAAATACCTTTCCCCTGGGGGAGCAGTAAATGACTCTATCCGGTCTTCCTTCTCTTTGCACCAAGTCTTCAAAGGCGGAAACAATGGGCTGAACCTGCATTAACATTCCTGCTCCTCCCCCAAAGGGGGCATCATCCACATGGCCGTGGGGATCCTCTGTAAAATCACGAATATTGACGCAATTTAAGGATAACTTCTCGTCTTCCATAGCTCTTTTCATAATGGAATGGGATAGGGCATTTTCAATCTGTTCCGGGAACAGAGTAAAAACAGTAAATTTACTCATAGCTCCAGCAATCCTTCCATCAGGTGAATGGCAATACGATTGTCCTTGATTTCATATACCACCGGAGGAATATGAGGAATAAGATATTCTTTTTTCTTTCCTTCTACGGAAAATACCAGGTTTGCCCCGGTTTCAATCACTTCCTTCACTTCTCCCAAGAGCTCTTTTCCCTCAATATAGACTTCCATACCGATATAATCCCCAAGGAAAAACTCATTTTCCCCTAAAGGAAGAGCCTGCTCTCTAGGAATCATTAAAGATACGTTACGATATTTTTCCGCCATTTCCACAGAGTCAATCCCCTCTAATTGTAAAAGCAGGAATTCTCCCTGAAAGCGAACGGACTTGATTTTTCTGCTTTCAGAAAAGGAAGTATCCCGAAGTCCCTTACTTTCTCTTCGTAAAATCAATTCCTTTAATTGAGTAAAACGTCTTGGATCTTCCGTTGTGGGAAAAACCTTCATTTCCCCCTTTAAACCATGGGGTTTCAAAATCGTTCCTACTCGTAGCTCTTTTAACATCTTCCCTCCCCTAGCGTGAAGAAAAGGTATGCCCTAAGACATACCTTCTCCTTACTGAATATCGATGGATATTCTGAGATTTTGCTTGGATGCAGCAGCATTCATGACAGAACGGATCGCCTTGGCGATACGACCTGAACGTCCAATCACCTTTCCCATGTCTTGCTCATTTACGGAAAGAGTCAGGTGGATTTCTCCCTCCTTCTCTTCCATCTCAGCATGAACATCTTCAGGAAACTGAACCAATGCCTTTGCAATGGTTTCCAGTAATTCCTTCACGACAGCATCCTCCTTTAAAAGTAGACTTAGATGTCAAACTTCTTCAGAAGTCTTGCAACTGTTTCTGTTGGCTGTGCTCCGTTCTGTAACCACTTCTTTGTCTCTTCTGCGTCTACCTTAAATACTGTTGGCTCCTTAGTTGGATCATAGTATCCAAGTTCTGCAATGAACTTACCGTTTCTTGGGCTTCTGGAATCTGCCACAATAACACGATAGTAAGGTGCGTGAATCTGTCCCATTCTTCTTAATCTGATCTTAACTGCCATTTCTTTTCTCCTTTGTGTGTGTTTAGATAAATTTATTTCTACAGACTAGCTGTTGAAACGCTACATAAAATGCTTGATGAAAAACAAGTTTCCTATTCTTTAGAAGGCAATACGCCTATTTTTTAGGAGCTAATACGCCTATTTTTTAGGAGCTAATCCCCTATTCTTTAGAAGGGGAGTCCATCTCTTTAGAAGGGAAACCCGCCTCCTCTTCCGAAGGGGTTCTTGCCCATTCCCATTCCCGGGAAACCTCCGTGCTTTCCCTTCATGGAACCGCCAAATTGCTTCATCATTTTCTGCATCTCTTCAAACTGTTTTACCAGCTTGTTGACTTCTGCAATATCCACTCCGGCTCCCTGGGCAATTCTTTTCTTACGGGAGGGATTCATAAGCTTCGGATTGGCTCTTTCCTTGAAGGTCATAGACTGAATCATGGATTTTACCTGCTTCATCTTCTTTTCGGAATCTTCCAGATCAATCCCCTGCATAGCCTTGTTCATGCCGGGAAGCATCTTTAAGATCCCTGCGATTCCTCCAAGCTTTTGCAACTGATTCATCTGATCCAGGAAATCATCATAGTTAAACTGTCCCTTGGACAATTTCCTAACGGATTCCTTGGCCTTTTCCTCATCCATTTCGCTCTGGGCTTTTTCAATGAGAGAAAGTACATCTCCCATTCCCAAAATTCGACCTGCCATACGGTCCGGATAGAAGGGCTCTAAATCAGAAAGCTTTTCTCCCATACCCAAGTAGAGAATAGGCTGTCCGGTCATGGCCTTAATGGATAAGGCCGCTCCTCCTCTGGTATCTCCGTCACACTTACTGAGAATTACGCCGTTAACGCCTACTTCCTTGCTAAAGCTCTCTGCAACATTTACCGCTTCCTGTCCGGTCATGGCATCCACAGTAAGGATGGTCCAGTCAACAGGTACAGCAGATTTCATCCTCTTTAGCTCTTCCATCAAAGCATCATCAATCTGCAATCTTCCGGCGGTATCCAAAATCAAAAGGTTATAGCCCTTTGCCTTGGCCTCTTCATAGGCTTTCTTTGCAATTTCCTCCGGCTTTACTTGATTTCCCAAGCTAAAGAAGGGGATAGAAAGCTTTTCCGCATTGACACGAAGCTGTTCAATAGCTGCCGGTCTGTAAATGTCACAGGCTACCAGTAAAGGCTTTCTATGCTGCTTTTGGAACTTCCCTGCAAGCTTTGCCGCAGTAGTGGTTTTTCCGGATCCCTGTAAGCCCACCATCATCAAAACCGTGATTTCACTTTGAGGGCGAAGCTTCAGCTCCGTATTTTCCTCCCCCATCATCTTGGTCAGTTCATCCCGAACAATCTTAATGACTGTCTGAGCCGGACTTAAAGAGGAAAATACCTCTTCTCCGATGGCGGATTCCTTGACCTTGGCAATGAAATCCTTTACCAGCTTGAAGTTCACGTCTGCTTCCAACAAAGCCATTCGAACTTCCTTTAAGGCAAGGTTTACATCCTCCTCGGAAAGCTTTCCCTTTCCGGATAAATTTTGAAATATATCACTTAAACGATCGGATAAACTTTCAAATGCCATGAATGATTTCTCCTGCTAATGCTTTGATTTCCGCATCCCGTGCCTTGTTCTGAATTTCTTCCGCACAACGCCGTATACTGAGCCACTTTTCTGCCAGGTGAAGATTCTCTTCGATGAACTTTAACTTTTCGTCCGCCTTTCGAAATACCGCCTGGGCTGCCTGCCTGGTGATACCCATTTCCAAGCCAATCTCCGTAAAGCTCATGTCTTCCAAAATATGGTATTCATAAATCTGTCTTTGCTTCTCCTTTAACAGGCCGGAATACAGCAAAAACAGGTTTCCCTTTTCCACAAAAGCTTCCATACTTCACCTCACGATATAGTAAAATAACAAAAAAGGCTCCCGCTGTCAAGCGTTTTTGTTGACAGCAGGAAGCTTTACCTTAATGCAGGTCAAAAATGTCCTCTACATACTTCTTGGCATCGAAGCGCTGTAGGTTTTCCACTTTTTCCCCGGTGCCCATGTATTTTACCGGAAGGCCAAGCTCTGCCTGTATGGATAGGGCCATACCGCCTTTAGCGGTGGAGTCCATCTTACTTAAGATTACACCTGTTACCTGACTGCATTCTTTAAAGAGTTTTGCCTGGCTCATGGCATTCTGTCCTGTGGTGGCATCCAAAACCACCAGAGTTTCTCTATAGCCTTCCGCAAATTCCCGGTCAATGATGCGGTTGATTTTCCCAAGCTCCTGCATCAGGTTTTTCTTATTGTGCAGTCTACCTGCGGTATCAATAATCAAAACATCCGCATTTTTTGCCTTAAAGGACTGAAGAGCATCAAAAACTACTGCCGCCGGGTCGGAACCTTCCTTTTGGTGAATAACATCCACCCCTACACGGTTCCCCCATTCCACCAGCTGTTCAATGGCTCCGGCACGGAAGGTATCCGCTGCCGCAAGGATAACCTTCTTTCCTTTTTTCTTTAAATGATAGGCCAGCTTTCCGATAGATGTGGTTTTTCCTACGCCATTTACGCCGATTACGGAGATAATACTTTTCTCCTGTTCAAAGGCGTAATAGCCTTCCTCCACCATCATCAGATCCAAGATATAGTCCTTTAGAATCTTTTGCACATCCCGGGTCAGATTTACGCCCCGCTGATTGGCTTCATGCTTTACCGCATCAATAATACGCATACAGCTGCTATAGGAAACATCACTGAGAATCATGGCCTCTTCCAACTCTTCATAAAAGGCCTCATCCGCCACCTCATTGGATTGAAAAATATTATTCAGTATTTTGGTAAAAAAATTTGCCATGATTCCTCCTTATTGCAGCTGGTCTTCTACCAGGTCAACAGATACCAGGGTGGAAATACCCTTTTCCTGCATGGTAACACCGAAAAGTCTGTCTGCCCTTTCCATAGTTCCTCTTCTATGGGTAATGACAATAAATTGGGTGTTCTTAATCAAATGATGCAAATACTCCGCAAAGCGTACCACATTGGAATCATCCAGTGCCGCCTCAATCTCATCCAATAAACAGAAGGGAGAAGGCTTTAGACTTTGCAAAGCAAAAAGCAGGGAAATAGCGGTAAGCGCCTTTTCTCCTCCGGAGAGCTGCATCATATTTTGTAATTTCTTTCCGGGAGGCTCTGCCACGATACGAATACCGCTTTCCAGCACATCCTCCCCCTCTTCCATTTCCAGTCTTCCCTGTCCTCCCCCAAAGAGAACCCGAAAAACCTTGTTGAACTCCACTTGAATTTTGGAGAAATTTTCATGGAACTGCTTTCGCATCCCCCGATCCAGGTCGGCGATAATCTCCTGTAAAGATTTTTCGGAAGCAAGAAGATCCTCCACCTGTTGATGCAGGAAGCTGTAACGCTCCGAAACTTCTTCAAATTGCTGAATGCTGTCCAGATTGATAGGTCCCAGACTCCGAATATTCCCCTTCATTTCCTGAATTTCCTTGGAAAGCGCAGGATCTTCGCAAAGCTCCTCCCGGTAATACTGCTTCACCTCGGAGAACTTTAGACCGTACTCTTCCAAAATATACTGGGCGGACTTGGCGCTTTGCTCCTCTAATTTTTCCTTTTGATTTTCCAGACGAAGAGCTTCCTTTTCCTGATTTAACTGAGCCTCTGCAAACTTCTCCTTTTCCGCAAAGTATGCCTTTTGTTTTTCGGCAATCTTTTGCTTCTGCTCCTGAATACTTTGCAGGCTTTCCTTTCTATCGGAAAATGCTTTTTCTCCATCGGAAAGCTTTTCCTGCAGCTTTAGAATTTCCTCTTCCTGATGCAATACGGATTCCTTTGACTGCTTTTCCGCCTCTTCCAGATCAAATTTTTCCGCAAAGAGTTTTTCCAAAGCATCGCTGTAGCCATGCATCTGCTCCGTCAGAAAATCCGTCTTGGTGGACAGGGTTTGATACTCTAACTGCATCTTCGCCTGTAACATAAGCTCCAGCTCAGAAATCCCCTTCTCCTGTTGATGTCTTTCTTCTTCTTTAGTGGAGAGCTCCTGTTCCAGCCTATTGCAAGCCTTCACCTTCTCCTCTACAGCCTTCCTAATAGTGTTGCAGGCTTCCTTTCCCTTCTCAATGCTCTCCTTAAGTTCTTCCATCTCTCTTTTTCTTCCCATAAGAGAGGAATTATTTTTATAGGCACCTCCGGAAATAGCTCCCCCTGCCTGTAAAAGTTCTCCTTCCAGAGTAACTATCCTTAGGCTATGATGATATTTCTTTTCTAAGCTAAGAGCCTCCTCCATGCTTTTCACCAAAAGCACTCTGGATAAAAGATAATTTTCTAAGCCCTTACAGGAATCCGGAACCTTAATCAGGTCTGCAAATACCCCGATCACTCCCGCTTCCTTTTTTAAACTATCATATTTTTCATCTCTGTTTTTCCGAAGGGAAGGCAAAGGAAGGAAACTGGCTCTACCCTGCCTCTCCCTTTTTAACTTTTCAATCAATCGTTTTGCAGTGCCTTCATCTTCACAAACCAACTGTTGCAGACCGGAACCAAGTACCGTTTCCAGTGCCAGTTCATAGTCTTTAGGAACGGATATCAGCTCCGCCACAACGCCGATAAGGCCTTTTTCTCTAGCCTTTTCCCTCATACAGAAGCGAACCGCATTTCCGAAGCCCTCATAACGCTCCGCAAGATTTTCCAGATTGTCCAAACGGAGGCTTTGATTTTCCACCGCCCTCTCCTGAACGGCCAAACGACTCTTTTCAGATTCCAGCTCCTGTTTTTTTTCCTGCAATTCCCGGGAAAGTCCCTGCATTGTTTGCAGTAAAGACTGAAATGCTTCCTTGGCTTTTTTCAGCTCCTCCTCTTTTTCCTGAAAGGCTAAAAACTGCTCTCCAAGGTTTTCTTCCTCTCCCTTAGACAGCTTTGGAGCCTCTTCAAAGGCAAAGTTATTCCCAACGCAGTTTTGAATGGTTCTTTCCGCTTCCTTAATGGTGGAACGAATAAAATCAATGTCCAGCTGAACTTCTGACTTGTCCTTACTAAAAGGGAGCAAAGAGGAAAACTGCTCCTGCATAGCAAATAAAGTAGCCGCCAAATCCTCCATCTTTCCAAGAAGCCGGCTACTTTCCTCCTTTAGCTTTTCAATTTGCTCCTGAAAATGCTTTTTACTGCTTTCTTTTCCGGAGATATCCTCTCGAAGCTGAGAAATCCGGCGTTCTATCTCCGCCTTTTCCGACAGATACTGTTCTTCCCGCTGTCGAATATTCTGTTCCTCCGCCTCTAAAGCCTCTCCCTCTCTTTCCATTTCTAAAAAGGCTTGGGTTAAACGATTTTGTTTCTCTTCCTCTTCCTTTTGGTAATAGCTTAAGTTCTCGATTTTTTCCGCTAACTCCTCTAAGCCCTTCTCCGCCTCCTTCATTTCCAGAAGGAAAAGATTGGCTTCATAAAGCAAGAGCTTATCCCTAAGCTGTAAGTAATTTTTGGCTTTTCCGGATTGTTTCTCCAATGGGGCCAGCTGCTTTTCCAGCTCTGACAGGATATCCTGGATACGCTCCATATTGGCCTGTTCTTCTTCTAGCTTTTTCTGGGAAATGTCCTTTCTTCTTTTGAACTTAACAATTCCCACCGCCTCATCAAAGAGAGCCCTTCGCTCTTCCGCCTTTCCGGACAAAATCTTATCAATCTGGCCCTGTCCGATTAGGGAATAGCCTTCTTTTCCGATTCCGGTATCATAAAAAAGCTCGTGAATATCCTTTAAACGGCATTCCGCATCATTTAAACGATATTCCGATTCTCCGGAACGATACAGTCTTCTACTAACGGTAATTTCTTCATAGGGAAGATTTAAGGCATGGTCTGCATTATCAAAGCACATGCTTACATAGGCATAGCCCTGGGCTCTTCTTAAGGCAGTTCCTGAGAAAATAACATCCTGCATGGAATTCCCACGAAGCTGTTTTACCTTCTGTTCTCCCAAAACCCAACGAACCGCATCAGAAATATTGGATTTTCCGGAGCCGTTAGGCCCTACGATCCCAGTAATACCGGGAGAAAAATCCAAAACAGTTTTATTGGCAAAGGACTTAAATCCTTGAATTTCAATAGACTTTAAATACATCCCCTGTTTCCACCTTTATTTTTTCTAATGCAAAATAGGCAGCCGCCTGCTCTGCCTTCTTTTTGGAGCTTCCCTCTCCGATGCCGTAAACTTCCTCATTAACTTTCACAGACACCTTATAAAAACGCTGATGAAAGGGACCGCTTTCCTCTAATAAATCATACTCCAGAGGATAACGTTTTGCCGTACAATATTCCTGCAACATGGTTTTAGCATCCTGGAAGAGGGTTTTATGCTCAATATCGGATAAAACCTTTCCCCGGACAAAGCCTTCCGCCTTTTCCATACCGCCGTCAAGATAAATGGCACCAATCACCGCTTCCAAAGCATCGGATAAAACGGAATCCCGAAATTGAATTCCCTCTCTTTCCTCTCCCTTTCCTAAAAGAAGATAAGAAGAAAGCTGTAGCGATTTTGCCACCACAGCCAGAGCCGATTCACATACCAATGCCGCCCGAAGCTTGGTCATCCTTCCTTCCTGAATCACCGGTTTCTTATGGTAAAGAAGGGTACTGGAAACCAGCTCCAACACCGCATCCCCCAGAAATTCCAGCCTTTGGTTGGAGGCTTCCTTGGGATGCCCCATCTCATTGGAATAGGAAGGGTGGGTTAAGGCGTGCAATAAGAGCTTTTGATCTTGAAAGTGGTACCCCAAATCCTCTTCCAGCTTGGAAAGAGACGGAGTACTGCCCATGTTTTCCATCATTTTTATTTTCCTAAAGCCTTTAAAATAGCTTTGTGTGCTTCACCAACGGTCTTAATCTGAAAGCTTGCCTCTTCGGGAATTTCAATGCCGAACTCTTCCTCAATACCCATGATAATCTGTACAATATCCAGGGAATCTGCATTTAAATCCTCTACAAAACGAGAATCTTCCGTAATCTCCTCTTTCTTTACATGCTGTAATTCTCTGGCAATAATTTCTTTTAACTTATCTAATTCCATAATACTGTCCTTTCTATGCTTAAGGCTTCAAAACTTTTATTCATAACGAGTATCGTGCGCAAAGCGTGCGATATCTCGTTGAAGACACTTTTCCTGCTTCTTTTCCAAATTTTTTTAATTCTGATTCAGCTTCTTCTAAGTTCTTTTGCACCGGCTTACGCCTCTTCCTTTGTTTCTTCTTGCTCAGAGAAGTCCAAGGCCTCCGCAATCTTCTTCGTTAAGCCCTTTTCTGCAAATTCCTTGGCCTGTCGAATGGCTGTAGTAATCTCTACCCCGTCCGTATTTCCGTGAACCTTTACCACTAAGCCCTTTAGTCCTAAAATAGGAGCTCCACCGTGGCTTTTGGCATCAAATCTTGTCATTCTCTTTTTTAACGAAGAGGAAATCAAAGCACCGCCCACCAAGGAAAGGGGTCCCCCTTCTTTAATGCCGGCCTTGATTTCGGAAAGAAGCATCTTTCCCACGCCCTCGTACATTTTCAAAACCACATTTCCCACAAAGGCATCCGCAACTACTACGGAACAGTTTCCTTCCACAATATCTCTGGCTTCCACGGAACCGATAAAGTTTAAGTCCTTTTCCTCCTTACACTTTTCCATGGCAGCCTTTACCAGAGCATTTCCCTTTTCTTCTTCCGCCCCGATATTTACTAGGCCTACTGTCGGAGAGGGAACGCCCAGCATTTCTTTCATATAGATGGCACCCATCTTAGCAAACTGTACTAACCACTCCGGATGAGCATCCACATTGGCCCCGCAGTCTGTAAGTAGAGTTACTCCCTGCCTTGTGGGCATTAAAGCAGCAAGAGGAGGACGGAGTACGCCCTTCTCTCTTCCCACAATAAGCTGGGCTCCTGCCAAAATCGCACCGGTGGAACCGGCAGAAAGAAAGGCCTCCGCCTCTCCTTCTTTTACCGCCTTCATTCCCCTAACAATGCCGGAGTCTTTTTTTCTCCGAATGGCCATAACCGGAGACTCATGTAGACTGATATTCTCACTACAGGGAATAATCTCAATTCTTTCTTTATCATATTGGTATTTGGCACATTCCTCCTGAACAGCTTTCTCATCACCGAAGAGAAGAAGCTTTGTATCCGGGCAAGAAGAAAGGCTGTCAATTGCCCCTTTTACAATGGCAGCAGGCGCTAAGTCCCCTCCCATGGCATCAATGGCTATACGAATCATATTCACCTCATCTGAAAAACATTATTTCTTCTTAAGGAATCAGAAATATGATAGAGTATTCTTGATTTTCTGTCAATGAAAGCAGCAGCTGTTATAAGGCTAATACTATATTTATGGATGCTTTTTCTATAAGGCTTTTTTCTTTTGGGCAGAGAAAAACAGTAAACCTTTTTT
>ERZ773197.84-NODE-84-length-72430-cov-6.227896_pt1 | contig 72430 bp, 61 predicted proteins | sample MGYA00580999_ERZ773197 | MGnify/ENA primary metagenome ERZ773197 (study PRJEB29015, sample SAMEA2738166) | human oral metagenome | biome: human oral; feature: human-associated habitat; material: saliva | place: China | collected 2185 ...
GCAATTCAGTTTCTTTGTTGCACGGTTTTGCTCCGTGTCTACATACAAGTTTCCCCATATGCTTACTAAAATTTTCGTGCAATTCATCTCACGATTAAAGTTGCAAGTGTTCTTGCACTATTTAATAAATTCGATTTTTACAAAGTCAGGTAGTATTTCCTTCAGTTCCTTCAATTTTTCCTTCATATTTTTTACATCGTTATAAATATAAAAAACTTGCCCGTCACGTGACAATTCACGTAAAATTGCCATTTTTATTGTTTCCTCATCCCAATCTAGAACTTCTGTTATAATGGGAAGCCGATTTGTCGGAGGCGTGTCAATTATGGAAATTTCACGAATTCCAAGCATCGCAAGGTTTAATGTACGTGGAATCGGAGTTGCAGTTAATGTTAGCACATCCAGCTTTTCCCGCCGTGCCTTCAGTTTTTCCTTGGCTTTTACACCAAATTTCTGCTCTTCATCAATAATCAGAAGCCCTAAATTGTTAAACTGAACATCATCGCTTAAAATCCTGTGAGTTCCAATAACTAAGTCAATAATTCCGCTTTTTAAGTTCTTCAAAATTTCCTTTGACTTATTTTTTGTAAGTCTTGACAAATTCTCAATCGTAATCGGATAATTTTCAAATCTTCTCTTAAACCGTTCAAAATGCTGTTCTACAAGCACTGTAGTCGGAGCCACCATAACAACCTGCTTTCCATTGTCAATTGCTTTAAATGCGGCTCTCATTGCAACTTCAGTTTTCCCGTATCCAACATCTCCACAGACAATCCTGTCCATTATTTGTGGACTTTCCATATCCTTTTTCACATCATTTATGGCATTTTTCTGATCTTCTGTTTCCTCAAACGGAAAGTTCGCTTCAAAGTCCTCCTGCCACACAGTATCCTTCTGATATACAAAACCATTCTGGCTTTGCCTTCTTGCCTGTATTTTAATAAGTTCCGCCGCAAATTTCTGAATATCCTCTTCAATTTTCTTCCTTTTCCGTTTAAACCCACGTGTCCCCAGCCTAAATAACTGCGGTTCTATATCATTTGACACATATTTTTCCAGCCTGTCCAGCTTTTCCACAGGAATATACAAAATATCCTCATCAGCATACTTAATTTTCAGGTAATCCCGCTCATCTATCGTCTGAATTCCCTTGTAAATTCCAACACCGTACTGAACGTGAATTACATAGTCGCCTTCGATTATTTGATTGACTTTCTTATATTTTACAGCTTTATTTGTTTTTTTCTTCCGCTCATAAATATATCCATCAAGTTCCCTATCTGTCAGCACAAGAAAATTATTTTCATTATTTTTATTTTCATTAAAAATAAATCCTTCAAACAGCTCATATTTTTCAATTTCCAGATTATTTTCCTTTTCAGTTAAAATTTTACCGTATTCAGCCAATTTTTTTTCATAATTATTTGTAAAAATATAGACGTTTTCAGTTTTTGACAATTTTTCAAGCCTATTTTTATCTCTAAAAGTTTCAACCTGCTCCTGCGAAAAATTTTTAGTCTGTACAAAAATACTTTTTTTCTTTAGATTTTCATACCTTTTCCGATAAACTTCCTCCCGATTTCTATCCAGCAGTATAAATTCTTCCATTTTATAATCTAAAAGTTCTTCATTTTCAATAACAATCGTAATATCTTTCGCCTTTAATTCATCAATTAGCTCAATCAGCTCATAATTATTTCCAGAAAGCAAATTTCCAAAAATCTTAATTTTCTTTATTTTTTCCACAGAAATCTGACTGTCAATATCAAAAAACCTAATGCTTTCCAATTCATCCCCAAAGAACTCCAATCTCACGGGATTTTCCAAATCTGGCGGAAAAATGTCAAGAATATCCCCACGTCTGCTATATTGCCCTTTTTTCTCAATCAAATACGAATTTTCATATCCATTTTCTACAAGAAAATCCAAAATCTGTGGAAAACTATATTCTTTTTTAATTTCAAACGAAAGAAACTTAACCTTTTCAAAAAAAACATCTAAAGTAATCTGTAAATTTATAAATAAAATAAACTGCTCCTGATTTTTTAAAATATCTAACAATCTTATATTTATTCCTGTAATATCTTCCTTATTTTGTGAAATATTTTCAAAAATATCAATTATTTTTTTATTATTTTTAAAATTTTTTTTCAAAATACTTTCTTGATTTTCAGACATTTCATAATAATTTTCAAGCATTGAATAATAATTTTCCAAATTTCTATTGGATGTGGAAATATAAATTATCTTTTTCTTTTCCGAACATAATAAAAACCACGGAATTGCACCGCGGTAAAAATTATTTTCAGATTGTAAAATATCTTTTTCTTTATTTTTTAATTTATTTAAAAAACTTAAATTAAAGTTCATATAAAACCTTCCTATTTTTCTATCTGTTGTTATACAATCTCCATATTCCATAAACTATGTAAATATAAACAATATATGGCACAAATCCTAAAGTGTGCAAATATGAAACAGCAAAAACAAGCGCTATTATCAAAATTGCAAGACCAAGTCCTTGTATTATTTCAGCAAATGAAACTGTTTCAACTCCGAATACATTTGGTTTATAAATTGTATTTATTGGTCTTGTAAAAGGATTTAATATTAATACAGAATAGATAATCGCTTCTGCCTGGATTCCCATAAACCAGAATATAATTGTTGAAACTCCAGCAAGAAATCCAAAAAATACCTTCCCAAAACCATGCTGTGGAGTAGTAAAAGTATCTGTCAATACAAAAACTCCCATAAAAATCACTTCTCCAAGTGAAGTAGCCACATTAATATTTTGATTTGAAGCAATGTAATACCCAAAGAAAATTGTAACAAAAAACGATACAGGTATATGCCATGTTATTTTTGATCTAAAAAGCAAATATATGGCTCCTAAAACCATTGCAATTATCGAAAGTTCCCCAATTATCCCTCTATCTGTTAAAATTAAAGAGGGCAATGAAGTACTTTCAGAAATATTTAAAACTTCAGGATTAGCCCATGCTGCAGAATTTGAAGCAAGTACAGCTGGAAAAAATGTCAATACAAATAACTTTCCTAAAATTACTGGATTAAATATTTTCTTTTCTGTTTCTCCATATATAACTTTCCCAAACAATGTTGCCATTGCCCCTGCAAATGCCGCTACATAAAGCGGTGTAAATGGAGCAAGTGCCAGTCCTGTCAAAGCCCCTATTACTATTCCCGACAAATCCTTTAAAGTTTCTTTTTTTCTTTGTATTAATAATGAAAATATCACTTCTGCCAATTCTGATGCAACAACTGCCGACAATATTACCAAAATAGGCATTACCTGGTAAACTAAAAATGCAGCAAGCAGCATTGGAATCAGGGATATTAAAATATCTATATTCGTTTTTGCTATATTTTCCTGCAATTCCCTTCTTTTACTTCTAAACATATTAAAATTTCACTACCTTTCCTTTTATAGTTTGTTTTTCTAATTTAAGATTATTTTCTACTCTCTAAATATTTGACAATCTAACTTTTTTGTTTCAACAAGGGGTCGAATCCCCTTGCCTTACAATACTTATCTTACTAAATAAATTTCCAAACAAGTTTAATATTAGATTTCATAAATTTTATCCTTATTCTGAAGAACTTGAATCTCCGCCACCTGTTGAAGTTCCTCCAGAACTGCTGCTTCCGCCACTATTTCCTCCACTGGCTGGTTTTGCAGAAGAATCTTGAGATTTAACATGTGAAGATTTATGCGATGATGATGAATTATTTTTCAAACGGCTATGTTTTGGTTCCTTATAAAAGCTATACTGGTTACTTTTTTTATATTTTTTACTTCCTTTTTTGCCGCTAGTCTTATTATTTGCATCAAGTGCATATTCTGGATTAACAGCCTTGTTTTGTGCTGAATTTGGATTATTAGGCACTGCATTTTGCTGTGGTTGTTGTGGCTGCTGCTGTGTTGATTGTGGTTGCGGTTGTGCTGCCACTGCTGGAGCAGGTTGTTGAACTGGCTGTGGTTGTGGTTGTGCCGATTTTTGTTCAACTTTTTTATTTTCTTCTTTTTTTGCCACCTCTTTCTTATTGTCTGCTTTTACAGCTTTATTTTTCTTGCCAACTATACTTTTTCCAACTTCCTTTGTTCCATCCTCTAGTTTTTTTACTAGGCCCTTTGAATTTTTTGAATCCTGACTTCCAAATGCCACTAGCACAACTGACATTAAAAACAGGAAAATTCCTTTAATCTGTTTCATCTTTCGTCTCCTTATTCTAATAAATATTAGCTTTTACCATTAAAATCGAAATTTTTATTATATAATGCTTTGTAAATTCCATTTTTATTTAACAATTCATTATGATTTCCAACTTCTTTTATTTCACCTTTTTGTATCACTACTATTTTATTACTATTTTCGATTGTTGTCAACCTATGGGCGATAACAAATGTAGTTTTTCCATCCATAAGTTTTTCAAGCGCATCTTGAACTAGCTTTTCAGACTCATTATCAAGGGCAGAAGTCGCTTCATCTAAAATTAATATTTGAGGATTTTCTAAGATTGCACGTGCAATTGCAATCCGCTGCTTCTGTCCACCAGACAGCTTCACTCCACGCTCTCCAATTTCTGTATTATAACCTTCAGAAAGATTTTCAATAAATTCGTGTGCATTTGCCTGTTTCGCTGCCTCCACAATTTCCTCAAAAGTAGCATTTTGACGGCTATATTTTATATTGCTAAGTATAGTTCCAGAAAATAAAAACGTTTCTTGCGGCACAATTCCTATTGCTTTACGTAAACTCTTTATTTCATAATCTCTAATATCAATTCCATCAATTTTTAATGAACCGCCTGATACATCAAAAAACCTAGGTATCAGATTTACAAGTGTCGATTTCCCTCCACCTGAATTTCCAACAAAGGCAATTGTTTCACCCTTTTTAACATCCAAATTAATATTTTTCAATATTTTTTCAGTACTGTCCTTATATTTAAAATCTACATTTTCAAAAGTTATATCTCTTGCAAAGTTTTCAAATTTTATGCAATCTTTCTTATTTACAATAGCCGGCACTTCTTCTAAAATTTCAGAAACTCTTGTAATAGAAGATATATTTGCACTTATGGAATTAAATCTTGTCATTGCACGTCTTGCAGGCGTATACATTGACGAAATTGCCCCTACTATCGTAATAAAATCTCCAGGTGTGAAATTTTTTGCCCTTAAAACTCGGTAGCCACTAAACATTAGCAGTAACGCTATAATTATATAATTCATAGCTTCCATTATTGAATTTGCTTTTGCATTATATCTGGCAGATTTCACAGCAATTTTCTTTAAATTAATGTTTTTCTTTTTAAAATCATTTATCTCATGCTTTTCTGTCGCAAATGCCCTAATAACTCTAATTCCAGATAATGTTTCCTGTAATTTGGAATTAAGGCTGTCCAACGCTTCTTGTCTTTGTTTTCCCGATTGTTTTAGTCTTTTGGCATATTTTCTTACTGTAACGATAAGAATAGGGGTAACAATCATAACACCCAAAGTTAGATCAAAATCTATATAAAAGGCTATCCCAAGGCAAAGTACTAATTTTATTACTTCAGGTATCATATTAAAAACTTCTAATATAATTGAATTTATATTGCTGGGATCTGTCATAGTACGTGTCATCATATCTCCTATTTTTTTCCCAGAAAAATATTCCATATCCAGAGTCTGTATTTTATTATAAATATCGGTAACGATATCTTTATAAATAGAAGATGAAATTACTGTTGAAAAAATTGTACTCCAGTACATAAGTATTGCACCAATTGCTGCAAGCATTATCATTGCACCTGCCGCATATAATATATCTTTTTCGCTTTTTCCTGAAATTCCTTTGTCAAATAACCTTTTTATTAATGCTATTGGAGCCGAGGAAACAAGCGATGACATTGTTGCAAGCAAAATATTAAGGATAATTAATATATAATATTTTTTTATGTATTTTTTCAGTTTTAAAATTTCTCCAAAATCTAATTTTACTATTTTCATAAATTTACCTTTCATTTTTATTTTTTGTATTTCTTATTTTTCTATGTTTCCAAATTGGGCAAGCAGTTTTGGGTGTACCTTTGTTCCAAAAAAATCTATTTTTCTAGCATTTTTAATATCCCACACAGCAGTAGAATAAATTGTTGCAACCGTATCAAAATATACTCCCATATATTCAAATATCTGAAAAGGTATTTTACTTGTAAATATTTCCATTTCCGGAAATTCATCTTTATATGTAAAAATCCCCCTTGGATGCAATTTAAACAACATATCGCTTTCATTGTAATTTTTAAATATTTTTTTATATAGCTCAACTGTTTCTTCATGTGTAAGAGATTCATCTTCCTCTAGCGGCTGACTTAAAAAAATAACTTTTTTCCTAGATATTTTTTCAATATCCGCAGCCTGCATTCCAAAAAAATTGTAAATCTTTTGTTTCTGTATTTCGTTTTTTTCCTTCCAAAGTTTTTTAAAATCTACAATTTCGGTTTTTTCACTAATTATTTCAGGTACTTCTGTAAGACCGCTTAATATTATTTTTTTTACTTTTGGAGAGAGCCCTCTTTTCAAGTCTTTCTTTTTCTTAAATTTATTTTTAAACCGCTTTAAATAAGCTTCAAAATGATCACTTCGATAATTTGACCAGCCATCTTCTATTACCGTAAATTTTTCTATTTCATCCCAAAGAATTTTAGGTTCTACTTCATTATCATTTCCAAAATATTCAATTTTATATCCATTTGTTTTTTCCTTTATCAAATCTAAAAGTTTTGCTTTTAAATATTTTTTATATTTACTTTTTGCTATTTTCCGCTTAAATATATTTTTTATTTTTGTCACGTCAATATATTCTTCCCGTGGGATATATATTGTTTCTACATTAATTTTAGAATGTTCAAATATTTCATTTGCACTTTTCCCATGATAAACAAATACAGAATCTTTTTCAAAATTATCATTCATCATTATATAAAGCAGTAAACTATAAGCCGACTCTAAAAATACAACTTTTTTTATTTCTTTCATTTTTGTTCTCTCCTAATGCTTTTTGAATATTTTTCTATAAATTGCTGTAGATCCATCAGTCAATTCATTCTTAAATTCATCAAAATTCTCAAAATCATCTCCGCTCACACGATAAATCCAGTCTTTATTAAGCTTTAAGGAATTTACGCCCTTTCTAGTTGTTATAAAAATATCCACTCCCAATTTTTTTATATCGTCTCTATTGCCTTTATATCGATGTCCCCAAGGATAAGCCAGACAATCTGGAATTTTTCCCAATTTTTCACTAATAATTTTTTTATTTTCCAAAATTTCAAATTTCACAGTTTCTTTAAATTGTTCTTCACTAATTTTATCAAAAAACTCATCTTTTCTTTCTTTAAATAATTTATTCAAAAATTCCTTTTTTTCCTTTTCAGACATATTATTCTCTTGAGGTTCCACAATATTTCTATACTTTTCCACAAAATCCTTTTTAGCCTTATAGCCAGGAATAGAAATCTTGCTTCGCAATTTAAACACAGGAAGTCCATTTAATTTTCCAGCATCCCTTTTTTCATCATAATTTCCATCAAAAAACAGGCTATAGCTTTCTCTTTTAAAATATGGTGAACTTTCCTCATCATAAAAATCCAGAACATCAATATTCTTTATTGTCAACTGATGCGAATGTGTGTGAAGCTGAAAATCAACTAGTCCGCTTTCATACATTTCCCTAATTTCAGCCCAGTTTAAATAAGCATCATCCTTTTCAATAAACTTTGTATTCAAAAATATTGTAGCCTTCATATTATATTTTTTTAAAATTGGAAAAGCCAAAGTATAATTATTTTTATATCCATCATCAAAAGTTATAAGTATTGAATTTTTCGGCAACTTATAATCTAATCCCTTCAATTCCTCCATTTTAAAAGTCTTTTTATCCTTTATCCACTTTATATGCTCTTCAAATTCATCCACAAAAATTCCGCCTTTTCCCTTTTCACTGTCAACACTGTGATACATAAGGCATAAAACAAAATTTTTCCTAGTTTTATTATATACAATAAATGCCAAAAACAGCAAAATTATTATTAAAAATAAATATATCATCTTTCCCTCCCTTCAAGTTATAACTTACCTCTTAGTTTCAAAATTTTTGCTCTAATTTTTTTAATCAACCTATCAATCTTAAAATTCAGAACTGTATTTTTTCTCCTGTTGCTAAAATGCACATGCCTTTTATTCCCAATATGGGTCACATAAGGCTCCTTAAAAAATACCGCTTTAAATCCACGTTCCTTGTAAAAATTCGACAAAACTTCCTCATATCGCTGATTTTCCAATTTCTCGTGAAGCCCAAACAAATCCATATCTTTTTTTCTTCTCAAGGCTGGATTGTAAGTAAATATTTCTCCTTTTACATTGTAGTAATGCTCCCCTTTTTTTGAAACATAATCTTCATCATAAAAAAAATCTTCCTTAAAATCTTCCTTTGAACGAAGCCCAACAACTAAAATTTTTTCATCCTCCTCCATTACTTCCATTGACTTTTCAATAAATCCACTTTTAAGAAATTTCCAGTCATCTTCACAATGGAAAATATATTCAGTATCAATTTCACGATAAGCCTTGTCAATTGATTTTAGCTGCCCTAACCGTGTTTCATTTACTATTAGTCTAAAATTCTGCTTTTTATTATCATATTTTGAAATTAGCTTTTCCAGTTTTTTCCCTTCTGTACTGTCTTCTGTTATTATTATTTTCTTAATCGGATAAGTATTATATTCAAAAAAACTGTCAAGCGTTTCCTCCAGCAAATCGAACCTTCCACAGCTAGTTATCACTAACGTTACTTCCTTCATATCTATCAAGCCCCTTCTTAGCCATTGTTTTTCTGCTTTTTATAGCCTCCACCAAATATTCATCATTTTTCTTCAGCCTGCTTCTGTCATTTTCATTATGATACAGATGACAAGTCAATGCCTCAAATTTTAATTTTTTCTTTTTACATCCAATATTAAATAGCCTTACAGCAAGCTCACTATCTTCCCTTCCCCAACCTTCTATTTCCTCCTCAAATCCGTTCACTTTAATTAGATCCTCCTTGAAAAAGGACATATTGCAAGACCTTATTCCACGTAAATTTCTATCTACTTTTGTAAATATTTTAGAAAGAATTTTACTTCTTATCATATTTATATTATTCTTTATACCTTTGCTAAAAATATTTATTCTTTTGCCTTCCATTATCTTCTTTGCCGCAACTGCCGAAGTTATAACTCTTGATCCTTGAATGAAGCAGCCTTTTTTCATATTTTTTATATGATCTTCAACAAAATGCCTGTTCAGTACTAAATCACCATCTATTATTATTATATAATTTCCAGATGCCTTGCTTATCGCCCTGTTTCTTGACATTCCAGCCCGAAATCCCTTGTCTTCCTGCCAAGAATGAATAATATTGCTTTGCGGACAGCTTTCCTGAAATCTCTTTACAAGATCTATTGTTTCCTGCTTTGAGCCGTCATCGGCAACTATTATTTCCTTTGGAGCAACAGTCTGATCTAACACGCTATTCAGACATACTTCCAGAGCTTTCGGCCAATTGTAGGTAGTAATAACGAGAGAAGTGTCATTTCCCAAATTATTATAATATTCTTCACGTAATTTTGTATATTTTGTCATTGTGTAGATGGAACTGTACTTGGCAAGCAGGTAGCCTTCATATCCATCCATAAATCCAAGCTGCAAAATATACATTCTAAAAAATCTGAACATCATTTTTGAATATATTTTTATAAAGTTCGGATTTTTCCCATTTTTTATATATTCTTTTGCACTTTGTGAAGTATACCTGTTTAATTTTTCAAGAAATTCCTCAATGCTGTCGTAAGTATAATGAATTATCATTTCCTTTATTTTTTTTATTTTACTGTCAGTCTGATATTGTTCATGAACTTCACGGCTGCTTATTTTTACTTTTCCGTTTTTCCACAGCCTGATTACATAATCATCCCATCCGCCAAATTTTATTTCCCTTTTAAATGCAATATTTCTCAATTTTATTTTATAAACATCGCTTGATGGATTTTCACTATTGATAATTGTTTTTATCTTTTCCTTTAGCTGCGTTGATATTACTTCATCAGCATCTATTAATAAAATCCATTTGCCTTTACATTTTTCCAGGACAGAATTTTTTTGCGGACCGTATCCCTTCCATTTTTCCACAAAAACCTTTGCACCCTTTGAAAGTGCAATTTCCACAGTCCTGTCTGTACTTTCGCTATCAACGATTATTATCTCATCAGCAATTTCCCTCACAGAATCCAAAGTTTTTCCAATCCTGTTCTCCTCATTAAAAGTTATTATTCCTACAGATAGTTTCATAAGCCCTTCTCCCATTTCATATTTTATAGTCATTTGTAAAAGTATAAGAACACAATATTTTTATGCTTGACTTTCTTAGTCTTCGCCACTCTCTGACAAGGCTTATAAATACTGCTTTTAATTCATTTACTTTTGCAATCGCCTGCACATTTTATTAGATATTTACAAAAACCTACAAAATTCTACATATTTTTATAATTTAATTTATCAAATACTTTTTCAAAATCTACATCATTGATCCGTTTTTCAGTATAGTCAACTAATATATTGCCTTCTTCTTTTATCCGCCATTTATTCTTATTAATTTTCAGTCCATAAAAAGCCATTATTTTTTTATTCAGCCCTTCGGCAATATGCAAGATGCCAGTATCCAGCGATACCACCAAATCACTATTTTTAATTATAGATATTGAGTCAAGTACCGTTCTGGACTTTTCAAAAAATAAAATATTTTTATTATCTGTCTTTTCAAGTATATTATAAATCGTTTCCCTGTCATTTGGAGAATCCAGAATTATAATCCTATGATCCCTATACATTTCACTTAGCCTTCTTATTATAACTAAGGCAACTTCCTCATTTATTTTTCTTCCTCTAGAGGCTCCAAAAAAGTTTAATGCAATTATTTTCTCGCTAACATTGTTTTCATCTAAAAATTTTTTTACATTTCTTTCTGAATCTTTGGAAACTGGAACATCATAAGCTGTATCCTTTATTTCAATATTCACTTTCTTCATCATCTGCTTATAAATTTCAATCATTTTTAAAGTGTTATTCTGTCTTACATTCTTATTATATATTTTATAGCCATCTTTATTATATCCAACATTAACTTTGGCATTTACCCTGTTTATAAGATAAACCTGCTTATACTTCAAACCTTCCGTCGAATCAAGCAATACATCATAATTATTTTTTTTCAGTATTCGTGCAATTTTTCTCCATTCAAAAATTTTTTTTCTGTCAAATATATAATATTCATCTATATTCTTATTTAATTTCAGTAAATCTTCTAAAGATTTGTCAGAAACAACATCTATTTTTATATTAGGATAATATTTTTTTATTTCTCTAAAGATAAATGAACTTATTATATAATCTCCTATTTTTCCATCTGTCCTTAAAAATAAAATCCTGTTTATTTTTGATGGATCTAAATCTGCATCTTTTTTTCTCTTATCAAATATCCTGCCTAATACTTTATTTTTTTTGTCAATCAATTTATCCCTGTATGGTCTATAAAATTTCCAGTTCATTTTTTTCCTTTAATATTGAATTTTCGTTTTTAAACATAAAATTTATCATACAAAGCAGCATCACAAAAGCGATTATCATTGATTGATTATTCAAATTTATTTCAGTAGTTCCTTGAATTAAATAACAAATAAAAGAAGCCTTTAAAGCTATTTCAAGTGCAACATATTTTGAAAGATTATAGCTGTATTTATTTATTTTATAATATGACATTTTTATTAGCCTGCTTGGAATTATCATAAAAAATAGCAATATCAATGAAATAAATCCAATGCCAAAATAAACCCAATATTGCAAATACATATTATGTGTATCAAGCCCATTTTTCATATTATGTTTTTCAAAATTTGGATAAAACTGCATAACATATTCATAAATACCTCTTTGTTTATAATATTTTCTTGTAAAATCCCATCTTTCTTTTGACTGCATTCCTGTTATCGGACTTTTTTCTATCGCTTTCATTGCACCATCCCAAAAAATTAGTCTTAAATTACTGGAAGGATCTTGCTTAAATTTTATTATGTATTGCAATCTATCAGATATAGCTTTTGGCAATACAAAATATGTACCAAAGCACATTGTTAAAAATGATAAAATATATTTTTTGTTTTTTTTCCACAAAATATATATAATTGTAGGAATTAAACAAATATAAACCATTTTAGATCGATTAACTAGTAAAATAAAATTATCTAGTATAACTAAAGCAAACAAAATCATTTTAAATTTTAAATTTTTACTTTTATCTTCTATCTTGTAAAAACATAGAAACGAAATTAGAAACAGTAATACTATGCACATTATATTTGCAAAATCTTGCGTTGGCAATTCAAAATATATTCGTTCGTATGCAAACCCTTTTGGATTTTTCCAAGTATTATAATTTTTTACAAATATTCCTAATGTTATCAATAAAGAAATTGCAGCTCCAACTAATAAGGTTTTTAAAAATTTAAAAATTTTTTCCTTTGTATTCAAAAAAAATGCCAATGGAAAAAACAATAAAAATTTTACATAATCATCCATATCAAGCCGAGCCAATATTCCTCCATCTATTATTGCTATGATATACGGTGTTCCAACAAATATCAACATTCCATATAATATTTTTTTATCTAAAATTTTATCAAAATTTAGCCTATTGCCTTTTAAAATCATTGCTATTAAAAACAGCAAAGAAACCCATATCCCTAAAATTCTTTGAAACTGTATTGATAAAAATAATGCCAATGCCAACAGAATACAACTATAATATCCGATTGTATTTATTTTTTCAAAATTTTTCATATTTTTAAATTGTTCATTATGTTTTTTATAAAATTTACATTCCATTTTTCTCCCTCTATTTGCTAATCTCATTTATATTTTCTATTAATTCCTTTAGTTTTGCTTTATTACTTTCCATTGAAAAATCATCAGCTCGAATTAATGATATTTTCTTATAATTTTCATATTTTTCATTATTATTTATTAATTCGTAAACTTTTTCCACAAACATGTCTTTATCATTTAACGGAATAAGTTCACCATATTCACTATTTTTTCCCAATATATCTTTTGGTCCTGTGGGACAGTCATAAGATATAACAGGTGTTCCAAAAGCAAGGCTTTCCAGCAGTACAGTCGGCAATCCTTCATATTTTGCAGTATGAACAAATAATTTTGCATTTTTAAAAAATGGATATGGGTTTTCAATTTGTCCAAGCAAGATTACATCATTTTCCAGATTATATTCCTTAATTTTCTGCTTAATCAATTCTACTTTTTCCCCGTTTCCAATAAAATAAAGTTTCTCCTTTATTCCCCGCTGCTTTAATTTATGATAAATATCAACTAGATGTTCAGGCTGCTTTTGCTGTGTCAAACGTGATACTTGTAAAAAATAATCCTCTTTTAAGTATTTTTCATAGTCAGGATTTGGATTCTCTGCCTTTTCTCTAATTATTTTAAGATTTATTGGATTGTAGACTAATTCCACTTTAGTTTTATCCATTCCTAAAATATCCACAAACTCATTTCTCATTGTATCACATATTGCCAGTATTTTATCATATTTTTTATATTGTTTTTTATATTTTTCTATTTTGTCTGCACTTAGCTGTTCTCCAAAAGTAAGTGAAAAATGAATCCAGGCAAATACAGGAATTGCTATGTCAAAATCTTTATATTTCAACAAATTTGAAGAATAATCTATAACAACATCATAGTTTTTTTCTTTTATTCTCTTTTCCACTTTTTTTAAATAAGTTGTTTTTGCCCGTAGCCTAAAAATTTCCTTAACAATTTTGCTTTTTCCATCATAATTTTTAAATAAAAATTCATAATTCACCTTTTCTGGAATTTCATTTTCAAATAAATTATTTTTTCCATGATTCCAAGTTATAAGCAAATCAACATTATAATTCAGTTCAACCAAATTTTTTAAAACATTAAGTAAAACTCTCTCTTCTCCTCCCATGCTCAAATGACCATGTAATACCAGTACTTTCATATTTTTTCATCCTTTTTTATTTTTTCCAAGTCTATTCTATTTCATACATTTTTTCAAAATATTCAAAAAAAGTTCCATCTTTCTTTCTTTTACTATTTTCTATTTTAAAAGACAATTTATGAATACTTGATTTTTTTGTTATTTCTTGTAATTTATCTTCAGAATATTTATCAAACCATACTCTAAACATTTCATGAGGAAAAGTATCAGATATAACTTGACATTGTTCCTTTTTATAATAATTTTCTATTAATTCGTTATAAAGTATCTGAAAAATAAAATAATTTGGAACTGAATCGTTGTTTTCCCAAAAAATCATTAACATATCTAATAACGTATTAATAACTTTGTTATTTTTATGTGAGAAAATAACACTGTTTAACATTCTTACCTTCGATTTTTTACTCCAAGAAAAATAAATTGAATCATAATCTTCCCATTCTTTTTTATTTTCCAAATTCTCATCCCTTTGAAATAAAAAATAATCCATTTCAAAATATTTTTCAGACAAATAATCTGTCAAAAGTATTGTCGCATCCATCCATACACCACCATAATTACTCAACAATGCAAGCCTTAATATATCTGAAAAGTGAGCATATCCCATTCTTTTATCATTTAATTTTTCCAAAATATATTCTGGAATATCAAGATATTCCTTCACACTTTCATTATCCAGACGAATTACAGTATAACCCTTGCCATATTTCTCCATAGATTTATAGCAAATTTTTACAACGCTAGGCAATTTTTCATAATCCCAGCCTTGCCCCCAAAATTGCCATATTATGTTCTTATCTGCCAATGTCTTTTTTGGCTTAACTTTTTTTCCCATAACTTTATTTTCAAAGTAATCCTTTAAAATATTATCCCAATCCTTTGCAATTGTTTTTTGATTCAAAAGATACACATTACTTTGTAATTTGTCATATATTTTTTTTGGCAATAATTCTTTATACACATATTTATAGGGCTTTTTATTTAATTTTTCGTTAAGTTTGTAAATTTTGCTGTTAGAAAACTTATATTTCTCCATTTTCACGCTCCTGTTATTTATATAGTAAAACTACTTTGATTAATTCGATCTCACCAATTGAAAATTCAAACATAATATTTAAACTAAAAATAGTAGAACATCATTTTTCATTTTCAAAATTTAAAGTCTTCTGATTTTTTATATTTCTGTACAAATAGTCAATAAAAAATATTAGTACAGTTAAAGTTATTACTAAATGCTTATCATTCAAATTGTCATCTGTCATCCCTTGAATTATCCAGGCTATAAAAGAAACTTTAGTACCTATTTCAAATGCAGTTATTTTTGTATTCCTATCGTATTTATAAAAATTTATCTTAAATAATTTTATTAATAAATTTATAATTATCAAAATAAAAAACACAAAGCCTAAAATTCCAAAATCCAGTAAATATTGCAGATATGAATTATGTGAAGCTACATAATGCTGAGTCCGCAATTTATTTCCAGTAAGAAAATATTTATATACATAATCGCTAACTCCTATTTTTTTATAATAATCCAAATTAAATTTTTTTCTTTCCTCAGCTCTCCAGCCATATAGCGGTTTCTGTTTAAAAGCTTCTGCTCCAGTTTTCCAGAAAATTACTCTTAAATTACTCGATGGATCATTTTTATATTTAACTATGTATTGTATTCTATTCGAGATTGAAACTGGCAATGCAAAGTAGCCTGTAAAGCACATTAGAATAGCGGCTAATACATATCTTTTTCTTTTTTTATACATAATATACAAAATTGTAGGAAGTAAAGAAATATAAACCATTTTTGATCTATTTACAATAACTATGAATAAAACTAGAATTGACATTATAGCCAAATAAATCTTTATCATTTTATTTTTTTTATTATCTTTGCTACGTCCAATACAGCACTGAAATACACACTATACATAAAACTACCTAATTCTTTAAGAATATTGTTATAAAATAAATAAAAAAGAGAGGCTACATCTGTAAGAAGTAGAGAAACGTGTAAAAAAATGAAATATAAGGAATACTACGTAGGGTTAGATATCGGTACTACCAAGATTGTAACTATGGTAGGGACGAAAAACGAATACGGGAAGATAAAAATTTTAGGATACGGTCAGGCTAAGAGTGAAGGCATCAATAAGGGAGTAGTGAATAACATAGCGCAGGCTACCCAGTCGATTATGAATGCTATTCAAGATGCTAAAGAGAAAACCGGTCTCGATATAGAAAATGTAGTAGCAGGTATTGCGGGGCAAAACATAAAAAGCCGTTCGCACAGCGACTATATTACCAGAACCGACCCTGAAAAACTGATAGATTTTGAAGACTTAGAACGCTTGAAAGAGCAAGTGTTCTCTATTTCTTTGGCTCCTGGTGAAAAAATCATTCACGCCCTTCCACAAGATTATAAAGTAGATAATGTAGGCGAAATAAAAGAGCCTATAGGTATGATGGGCAAGCGTTTAGACGCTACTTTTCATTTGGTAATCGGTCAGGTAAATGCTATTAAGGGTATCACCCGCTGCATACAGACCGCTAATCTAAAACCTGTAGGGCTAACGCTTGAACCGATCGCTTCGGCTGAAGCAGTATTAAGCGAAGAAGAGAAAGATGCAGGGGTAGTATTAGTCGATATAGGGGGGGGTACTACCGATGTGGCTATCTTCAAAGATGGCATCATCAGACATACAGCTGTAGTGCCTTTAGGAGGAAATATCATCACAGACGATATTAAAAATGGTTGTGGTATTTTAGCACGTCAGGCTGAGATGCTAAAAGTGCAATACGGGTCAGCTTGGCCTGGTGAAAACCGCGATAATGAAATCGTTTCTATACCTGGGATAAAAGGAAAAGAACCTAAAGAAATAACCCTTAAGAACCTTTCAAAGATTATCCATTCTCGTGTGAGTGAGATTATCAATTTGGTGCTTAAGGTGATAGAAAACTACGGCTACCAAGAAGCTAAGAAGAAACTTTTTGCAGGTATTGTACTTACAGGAGGGGGCAGCCAACTAAAGCACATAGTGCAGTTGGTAGAGTACATTACCGGTATGGACACCCGTATAGGTTACCCCGATGAGCATTTAGCTGACAATTCAGATCCTAAGCTTACTTCACCTATATATGCTACCGCTATAGGATTGGTGATGAATGCTATAGAAAATCAGGCTGAAGAGCAGTTCAAAAAACGTTTAGAAGAGCTTAAAGCACAAGAAGTAACAGAGGCTGATGACAGAGCAGAAATCCCTGCAGAACAGCCTGTTAATAAAACAGAAAAAGTAATAACTACTATTATAGACGACTCAGCTGCTGCGGTCAGCCGAAAAATAGAAGAAGATGATGAGGAAGATGAAGAACCTAAGAGTAGCAAAGGTTTTTGGGCAAAAGTCAGCAATAGAATAAACAAGAGAATAAAAGATTTCATGGGCGAGACTGAAGAAGAAATATAGAACAAATAATTATGATTTAGATATGGAACAAACACAAGATGTCCAATTTAATTTTCCAAAGAATAACAGTAACTATATAAAAGTTATTGGAGTAGGCGGAGGAGGGGGTAACGCCGTCAATTTTATGTACGATAATGGCATTAATGGGGTAGATTACCTAATTTGCAACACTGATGCACAAGCACTTGAGAGCAGCAACATTCCTAACAAAATACAGTTAGGAGTAACACTTACCGAGGGGTTAGGAGCAGGGAATAATCCTGAAATAGGAGAGAAAGCAGCTATAGAGAGTGAAAACAACATCCAGAAAGCCCTTGAAGGGAATACCCAAATGATATTTATCACAGCGGGTATGGGGGGCGGTACCGGTACAGGGGCAGTGCCTATCATAGCTAAAAAGGCTAAAGAGATGGGCATATTAACGGTAGCTATCGTTACCACTCCGTTCAACTTCGAAGGCTTAAAACGCAGTCGTCAGGCACAAGCCGGTATTAAGAAACTCCGCGATTCTGTAGATTCGCTTATCGTTATCAATAACAATAAGATAAACGAAATGTATGGCGAACTGACTATCAGCGAAAGTTTTGGTAAAGCCAATGAGATATTGCTAAAAGCAGCCAAAGGAATGGCTGAGGTAATCAGTAAGCACTATATGGTAAACATCGACTTGCGCGATGCTCGTACAGTACTCGAAAACGGAGGTACTGCTATTATGGGTTCAGCAATAGGTGAGGGTGAAAACAGAGCAAGCGATGCCGTAACAGGTGCATTAAACTCTCCACTGCTAAACGATAACAAAATAGTAGGAGCTAAAAATGTCTTGGTATTGATTACTTACGGCTCTAAAGAGGCTACTCAGCGCGAAGTGACTGAAATTAACAACTACATTCAGGAGCAAGCAGGCGACAATATGGCTGACCTTATCTATGGTATTGGTGAAGACGAGTCGTTAGGCGAGGCTATTTCGGTAGTAGTAGTAGCTACAGGTTTTGATGTAGAGCAGCAAAAAGAAATCGTAAATGCTGAGCCACGCCGTGTAATACACGTCCTTGATGACAATCAAACTGTTACTCGCGATTTAACAGAGCCTAAAGGGGTGGTAGTCAATACTGCTATTAATGCTACAGAAGTTTATCCTGTGCCATCAGTACCTGAGGTAAAAAAAGAACCTGCACTTACTGACCTACTCAATATCTGGACAGACTGCGAATTGGTAACTACAGAAGATAGTTTTATAATAGTAGATAAAACAGCTCCTAAGTGGGAAAAACCTAAGAAAGAAGAGGTAGTGCAAGAAGTGCCTCGCCAGCAAAAAGTCTATGCTGCTGCTGAAGTAGCTGCACCTATTGTACACCAATTGCGTGAGGAAGATTATGAACCACAACCATCGCAGCCTAAAAACCGTTATACTTCAGCTCCTATAGTGAATGAAGCAGGTGAAATACGTTATACTTTAGAGGAATATACTGAGTTAGAGCGCACCTTTCGCGATGCCAAACCGACCTCGTTTGTAGAAGATAAAACGGTGAATAAGAATGAGTTTGTACTATATAATACAGAAGAGAAGATGGTAGCACCTGCAAAGCCTAATAATACTCCTGTACAAATGAGAATGTTTGAAGATGAAGAAACTGAAATAAAGCTAACCCCTATGGATGCGCGAATTTCAGATGTAATGAACAAACGTTCTAATCGTTTGCAAGATTATAACTACAAATTTAGTTCGTCAGCTAACGCTCAATCGCGTACTACAGTAGGAAAGGACTCTTCAGGAGAGTTTCAGATACGAAAAAACAATTCGTACCTACACGATAATGTAGATTAACAATTGTATCTTTTTGATAAGAGAAAACAAAAAAAGCTGTCTGTTACAGACAGCCTTTTTTGTTTTCTCTTTATTTTAAAGGGTGCGGTTCATATCCCATTTTTCAAGATATTGAGCTACGCGTTGTACGAACATACCGCCTAAAGCACCATTTACCACACGGTGGTCATAGCTGTGCGAGAGCATCATTTTATAGCGGATACCAATCACATCACCTTCAGGTGTTTCTATAACAGCAGGTACTTTCTGTATAGCCCCTATTGCCAAGATACCCACTTGCGGCTGATTGATAATAGGTGTGCCAAAAACGTTGCCAAAAGAACCTATATTGGTAACTGTATAAGTACCATCTTTTACCTCATCGGGTTTTAGCTGGTTAGCGCGAGCGCGTTTAGCAAGGTCGTTTACTACCTTAGCCATACCTCTTAGATTAAGCTCATCAGCATTTTTGATAACAGGTACTATTAAGTTGCCGTCAGGTAGGGCAGTAGCCATTCCTATATTGATGTTTTTCTTCTTAATAATAGTGGTTCCTTCTACTGATATATTCATCATTGGGAAGTCAATGAGAGCTTTAGCTACAGCTTCCATAAAGATAGGAGTAAAAGTAAATTTCTCGCCTTCATTAGCCTCGAATGCTTTCTTTACCTTATTGCGCCATTGCCATATACGGGTTACATCTACTTCAGTAAAGCTTTGTACGTGTGCAGATGTTTGCTTGCTGAGGGTCATATGCTCAGCTATAATCTTGCCCATACGGCTCATCTCTATGCGCTCCTCGCCGTGCTTAGTATAGCTTCTCTGATCAATAGGGGTTGCTGTTGCAGGGGCTGCTGGAGTAGGAGCTACGGTAGTAGCCTTAGGCTGGGTTCTGTGGGCTATATAAGCTAGGATATCGTCTTTAGTTACCCTGTTGTTTAGTCCGGTGCCTTCTATATGTGCCAATTCATCAAGGCTAATGCCTTCTTGCTTAGCGATATTCTTCACCAAAGGAGAGTAGAAACGCTCAGCACCACTAAAGTCTATTTGAGGGCTAAGGGTAGTCTCTTTTATATCGCTTATGTTTTGCATCAGTATTTCAGCAGTTTGTTGAGGAGGAGCCGAGGCGTCTGCTGACTCTTGGGTTTCGATGATAGCCATCACCTGACCTATTTTTACTACCTCATCTACTTTGAAGAGGATTTCAGAAACTATGCCACTTACTTCGCTGGGCACTTCTGAGTCTACTTTGTCAGTAGCGACTTCTACAATAGCTTCTTCGGCTTCAATAGGGTCGCCTACCTTTTTGAGCCAGTTGGTAACCACAGCTTCAGCCACACTTTCACCCATAGAGGGTAATTTCAATTCGTATCTTGCCATTTCTGTACTACTTTATATCTTTTATTTCTTGTGGAAGGTTCATATTCTTAGTTAAAACACCTAATTTGCTAAGGTCGATGTCGCCGGTAAGCGAGAGGACGACCATTTGCGTAGTGTTTGCAGAGGGTTCTACCACCATTAGCAGTTCAGATACTTTGTTAGCATCTTTACCGCCTTTGGTATAGAACTTCACGTTTTGGTTTTTGTCTTTTACGCGCATCAGTTCAGAGAGAGCTGCACTTTTAACATATTGTTGCACTTCAGTTTTCATCACCGAAGCAGCTTTAGCATTCTCGGTAGAGAATACCTTCATACTCTTGAGTTTATTAGCAATATCCATAAACTCTTTGGCATCAGCATCCTTACTATCGATTTTAGAAAGCATTTGAAACATCTTTTGCGAGACCACTAATGTAGTGATGTCATTATTAGCTTCTAATCTATCAAAAGCGGGTTGCCCACAGACGCTCATTGCTACGAGTAGTGCGGGCAATATAAATAACTTATTTATCTTCATAATGAGCGTTTATTTTGGTTTAACAATTTTTTATTTTATTTCCGCAGGAATATAGAAAGGTCGAAATCAAGGAAATAGAGTGATAATAACACTAAGATAACTAGTACAATCCAGAAAGTTTTATTGAATTGTGCGTTTTTCTTATTCCTACTTTCGCTGCGGATACTGCGCCATTGCTCAGTAAAATGATTAGAAACGGTTTCGCGGTCTTTGCGAATGCGCGACCCCATCTCGAAAGCGTTGCCTTCTTCTTTCCCCTCATAATAGCGAGGGGTATAATTAAAACGTTTGTTTTTAGGTAATCGAAATAACTTTAGCTTCATAATCTGCAAAGATAATAAATAAATAATAATTAGCAAGTAACAAGTTGCAAAATTTATTCCAAAAGAGTATTCATATTCGAAATAACTTCTTTGATAAAATTCTGTTCGCCTATGATATCGTCAGCAAGGTCAGTTTTAGCTTTTTGCAGCCGAATGATTTTTTCTTCAACAGTATCTTTGCTGACGAAGCACACTACATTTACTTTGTTTTTCTGTCCTAAGCGGTGTGCCCTTGCAATGGCCTGCTTTTCAGAAAACGGATTCCACCAAGGGTCTAACAGCAGCACATACGATGCCTGCGTGAGGTTAAGCCCTACCTCGCCTGCCTTAAGCGATATAAAAAAGAAGGTAACCTCTGGGTTTTGCTGAAAAGCCTCTACTTCATTTTTGCGCTCGGCAGTAGGGGTACTACCGGTAAGTTTGGCATATTTCACTCCGTTTTCTTTACACCATTGCTCATAAATGCTTAAGTGAGACACAAAACTGCTAAAAATAAGAGCTTTGTGCGATGCTTGTACCAATTCTTGCATACAATTTACGACTTCTTCGTATTTTCCTGAAGGAATAAGGCTGTCTTTATCTGCCAACATAGGGTGATTGCTGATTTGTCGGAGTTTGGTAAGCATATTCAGTGCGTTAAACTCTGTGATAGGAGCGGCAATCTGTAGCAATTGGTTGCGCACTTTTGATTTTTCGCTCTCATACCACTTAGCCTGTTCTTCGGTAAGAGGGCAATAGATTATTTGGGCTTCCATTTCGGGCAAATCATCAAGTACCTGTTCTTTGGTACGCCTGAGCAAGAAAGGACTGATAATAGTTTTGAGCTCTTCTAATGCCTGAAGGTTTTTCTTCTTGCTGATTTCTATCTCGTAGTTTTTGTGAAAAGAAGGGTAACTCTTCAGTATATTGGGGTTGATAAACTGCATCTGCGACCATAAATCACTGAGGGAATTTTCTATAGGGGTACCACTCAGTGCTATGCGATGGGGTGCTTTCAGACTGTTAATAGCCTTAAAAGTTTTAGAGTTTTTGTTCTTTATACGCTGACTTTCATCGAGGATAATATAGCGAAAATCGAGTTGCTGTAGTTCTTTGATGTCGCGCTCTACGATGGGGTAACTGGTAAAAACAAGGTCGTAATTAGTCAGCCGCCTCACTTTTCGCTTGCGCTCTATGCCCGTGCCAACATATTGGGTGCACTTTAGGTGAGGGGCAAAGCGTTTAGTTTCGTCATACCAATTGAAAATAAGCGATGAAGGCAGAATAACGAGTACTTTTAAGGCTTCTTTTTGCACCTCTACCCCCGAAAACAGGTCGCTGCTGTCAATAGATTTTTCAGGTAGGCTATCGTGTATATTTACTAACAGGGCTATCGTCTGCAGGGTTTTTCCGAGCCCCATATCATCAGCCAAGCAAGCGCCTACCCCGTTGTGATAGTGCTGTAGTAGCCACTCAACCCCCTCTATTTGGTAGGGGCGTAGCGTTGCTTTTAGCTTATCAGAAGGGGTGTAACTCACTTTTTCTACTAACGACTGGGGTTTTATTTCGGGTATAGCCTCTAATAAAGCGTAATTACTCTTAGCAAGCTGCAGTTTTTCTTTTTGTACCTTAGCATATTTGGCGATAGATTGAAATTTGCTGAACCATTCTTGGGGTATAATGAATATTTTACCGTTAGGGAGTGGGTATATAGGGTTATTTTCTTTGATATTTTTGATTAAATCTTTAAAATCGAATAAAGAATCGCCTTGTTTTACTTTTATAGATAGGTCAAACCAGTCATTTTCGGTATGTGTATGGTTGAAAATCAGTTCTGGCGGGACTATAGTTACCTCTTTGCCGCCGTCTATTACGAAAGGGTGAAAGCTAAAACCTGCCGCAGTTAGGGCTTCTCGGTGGTGCAACAGATGAAAATACGAAGCAAAAGGGTCTGTACTCTCTAAAAAGAAAGTACCACTTTCGTTAATAAACCCCATTTGCTCTAAAATAGCGTATTTTTTAGCTTCTTCAGTAGTATTTCTTCGGTAATTATAGATAAAAATACGTTTATTATCATCTATTTGCAAGTCAGACTGTATAGTTTTGTGCTGATGACTGCTGAAAGCATAGTCATTATAGTAGAATAGCAGGTGTATTTTATAATGATTAGCAAAAAAGTCGAAAAAGATTTCTATAGCGGTATCAGTCAGTTCATTCCTCTCGATGATGTCAAAGCCTATAGGCAATACTTTTGCATTGCGGAGAATTTTCTTAAGGAATTTCTCAAAATACTCAAGGAAACTTCTCTCAGGTATAATAGTTGTTTCTTTGTTTAAGAAAGGGGTTAGGTGCGATGTTTTGATATGGGCTATTCTCACTACTTTCTTGTTTAAGACAACCCAAGCGTGATGGTTGTTCAGAAACTCTATATGGCTCTGGCAGGGCAATAAGGTTTGTTTGCCATCGTCTAACAGCAATCGGTAATGTATGCCCTCTTCCGTTTTTTTTAGTTCTAATATAGGTTCGAGTACCTGAGTGGTGGTGAGGACTTGTTTTTTTACTAATTCGTCTTTATGCGTGTAATTGGTAGTGATAAAAAGCTCATTCTTACAGATAAGTGTTAGTAGTTTATCTGTTTTATCCTCTATTTGCTCCTGAATATGCTTCTTAGTTTGTGCGTTTTGGTATATTTTAGAGAAAGTATCACCTTTTTTTAGGTATTTTTGGTATAGTTCGTTAGGTTGTAGGCTGTTGATAATTGAAAGCGCTTCCTTTTCAGCCGAGGTGAGCTTCCAATCGGGCAAACTGCGCAATACTTCATCAGAAGCTTTTTTATAAAATACGCAGTAGCCATTGCGCTGTTCAGCAATATAAGCGTTGGGCAGCACAAGCTCTATGATAGGGTGAAAAGTGAAATCGATGAAAAGAAACATATAATAGGCAAAGTATTATTGAGTAAAAATCCCTGCATATTCAGATATACAGGGATTTTAAACTATAAAATAGGAATATAAACTTTATGAGAATAGACGCTCAAAGAAGTTTTTACGTTTTTCGTTCATTGAGTGATCTACGTGGTAGATATTGTCAGAAACGCTTACATTGCTATTATCAATAGCGCTAACACTCTCTGCTGTGAAGGCACTTTGGCTCTCAGACATAATGCTAATCACAAAGTCGATATAGTCTTTACCTTGTTTTGTCAAATAGTTTTTGAAGAAGCGGCTACTAAGTTCAACGCCCCCTATTTTCTCCATTTTCAAAAGAGATTCGTAAAAAGGAGCCAAATAGTTATTGATAGCAGCTTCAGGTACAGATTTACGTCTGCCGATGTAGTGAGTGATGTTGCCCATAGCATCGCGGCGCATTTCAAAATCGGTTACTACCCAGTAGTATTCGCCTGTTTTAGCTAAGTTTTTAATCACACCTACGAAGTTATTGCCTACTTTTAAGTTATCCCAAAGGAGTTTGAAGATAAGCTTAGGCATATCGGGGTGGCGTATAAGGTTGTGAGGCTGCCCGATAAGTTCGCTTGCAGAGTAGTGAGCTACAGCGCAGAATACGTCGTTTACGTTGGTAATAGTACCTTTTACGTCTGTTTCGCTAATAAGGGTTTTAGTCTTGTCCCATTGTACTTCGCGGTCAATAGGGGTAGGTCTTTCAATAGTAGGGATAGGATTTGTAAAATCTGACATACTGTTTATTTTTTTAATGATTATTATTTATAGTTCCATCGCCTGATTATGAAAACAATCTGCCAAAGAAACTCTTGCGTTTTTCGTTCATAGCATCGCTTACCGTTACGATGTCATCTGATATTACTTTGTTAGAATCCATTGGAGCCATAGGTATATCTTGGAAGGCCACATCTTCACGGTTTTCGTTCATCACATCGATGATAAAGTCAATGTAGTCTTTACCTTGTTTATCCAAATAGTTTTTGAAGAAACGAGCACTTAGGTCCATACCTCCTACTTTTTCAAGTTTTACGAGGGTTTGGTAAAGAGGAGCTACGTAATTATCGATTACCCCTTTAGGCACTGACTTACGGCGAGCGATGTAGTGAGTAATGTTGCCTGCACTGTCGCGACGCATTTCAAAGTCGGTGATTACCCAATAATACTCTCCTGATTTAGCCAAGTTTTTCACTACCCCAGCAAAGTTATTCCCTAATTTAAGGTTATCCCAAAGGAGTTTAAAAGTGATTTTAGGCATATCAGGGTGACGGATAATGCTATGGGGTTGCCCAATCATTTCAGCAGCGGTATAACCACAAACGGTGCAAAATACGTCGTTTACGTTAGTAATGCGTCCGTAAATATCGGTTTCACTGATAATTACTTTTGATTTATCCCATACCACTTCTTTATCAATAGGGGTAGGGCGTTCTACGGTGAGCTCAATGTCTCTATAATCTCTAATCATTGCAAAATTTTATTTTGGTTATTATCGCACAAAGATAAATCTTTTTATTAATAAAGCCATACTTTTTTATCATAAACTTTTCATAAAAGTTTTAATACTGACTTTTTTCTTCTTTTATAAAGTTGATTATCAGTTGTTTGATTTCTCTTCTACAGAAGGCTCTTCTTCTGGTTTTTCCTCTGTTTTTTCTTCTTTATCCTCATCAATTTCTTTGGTGTACTTGTTGTACAAGAAAGAAGCTATTAGCATCAATACCCCTAACGATACGAATACTATCGTTTTGCGTAGTGTATCTAAGTGGGTAATGTCGTAGAAAAATAATTTCAACACACTAAAACTGATAAGAACGATACCCGAAACACGTAGGTATTTCTTCTTTTTGAAAAGCCCTAATACTAACAATAGTACCGCATAGGCTCCCCATAGTATGGTGAGTCCTAATTTGTAGTTAGAGCTCGATTCATACAATTCCGTCCAATGCAGTAACTCGCTGCTGCTTACCCACAAGGCTACTAAATGTAGCAATAACTCTAATTTTAGCTTAGATTTTGCCGATAAGTTGAGGAACTTTTGCAATTGCCAGATAGTATAACACAAACCAGCAAATGCTATTATACCTAAATATCTGATGTTTAAGAACCACAACGAAAGCTGATAACCCTTAGCCGCCTCGCTTATATAGCGTTCGCGCAACTCGCTAAAGTAGTACAAGCCTACGGTCATAAATAAGGCCCCCAGAATAAAATTGATGCCCATTTGTACTTCAGCCAGCGTTTTTTGTTTGTTGTATTTGAGGTTCAGCATACTGTAGCCTGATGCAAATAGCAAGCTGTAGATAAGTAGCCAGATATTTTTGAACAGCGATAAATCTTCCATTAGCATAGCATTGTCTAACGCATTAGGGTATTGCAAAATGCGCATATCGCATAACACGATGATTTCGCGGAAGAAGGTATAAAACAGCGAACCTACTGAGAATATATTCAAAAATAAAGTAATCGAATTGGCATACTCCCCTCCGCCTTTCACTTTCCTATGTATATAAGCCATAAAAGTAGTGGCAGCAGCATACAATAGCGCGTTTACAAATAGTGAATTGGCAAACGGAGTAACGTAATCGGCAGTAGAGAGTAGGTAGATGTTGTAAGAGCCTTTATACCAGTCTATTAGTAGGCTTCCGGTAGCCAACACCAGTACCCCGTAGCTGATGCGCTCATACACTGCCAAGGCTTTGGTGCGCCCTAACCAGAATAATAGAGCCGCTTCAGCACTCCAGAATAGCGTAATCCACGAACCTTTAAATTGTATAGGGATTACTAAGGTGGCGAACGAAAGCGCGGATACTAACACCAAATATTTCAGTTGCGTAGAAGGTACTTTTTTCAGGTGGAAATAAGCCGCTACGCCAAAGTGCAACAACGCATTGCACAAGGTGAAAAGAGCTACCCACGTATTGTCGTGGTAATGGTTGTTGATGAGCCAAGCTCCTAAGCCATAGAACGTTAAGCTGTTGATAAGGAATAGCGCTACATCTACTGTGCTAAGTTCAGGCTCTTGGTGCAACTTCTGCGCTATAAACGAGAGGTAGAAAGTAGCAAAAGTAACAAAATTAAAGGTTAGGAAGGCACTGAAATACACTTCGTTATCAGCTAGTTCCCAAGTCGAAAGCAGTAATACCCACGTGAATAAGAACGCAGAGATGAGCAAGGAATTCCACCGCTTGTAGAACGATAGCACCAGCACCCCTATATTGATGATAGCCGTGTAGGCAAAGAGAATATCTACCCGCCCAGAGTTATTGCTCAGCAAGAAAGGCACAGCATAGCTGCCCACTAAGCCAATAAGGGCTATCACCACCTGATTATAGCTAAGCGATGCCAATACCGTAAAGGCGGTAAAGAGGAACATCAGTATAAAGGTGAGCGACTGCGGGAAAAAGTCGAAGACTGAATACGCTATAAAGGTAACGAAATAGAAAATAGCCATAGCACCGCTGACTAACACAGCGCTAAAATTCTCGTATTTCTTCTTGAGCACAGCTCCGGTTACAAATAGAGCAACCCCCGTTAGGTAACCCAAAACTAAGCGCATAGCAGGGCTGATAAGGTTGTGGTCGATAGAATATTTCACCCCTATAAATACCCCAATTAGGATAATACCAATCCCTATTTTGCTAAATAAATTCTCTCCGATAAAGCGCTCCCAATCTCGGTTTTTATTCTTTCCTAATAGGTCATCGAATGATTTTTCAAACGCAGGCTCTTTTTCCTTTTTATCATAAAAAGAAGCGGCAGGAGCAGCTTCAGCTACAGGAGCAGCAGGCGCCTGAGCCTCTTCAGCTATAGGCTCGGCTATTGTTTCTACTTCCTCAGTAATAGGTTCAGTTGTGGTCTCTTCAACAATAGGTTGTTCAGCAGTAACCTCTTCAACAATAGGTTGTTCAGTAGTAACCTCTTCAACAATAGGTTGTTCAGTAGTAATTTCCTCAACAATAGGTTCAGCAGTAACTTTCTCAACAATAGGTTGTTCAGCAGCAGCCTTTTCAACAATAGGTTCAACTACGGTTTCTGAAGCGGTAGGCATTGCAGCCATTTCAGCTTTCATTTTCCATATAGTTTCTTTGATGCCTTTTACTTCTTTGATAAAGTCGTATTGTCTATCTACTACGTTATCTACTTTGTCGATTAAGGTATCTAAATCTTTATCTATGCGCATAGGTTTCTTGATTGAAGCGGAATGTTCGCTTTCGATTTCAGAGTACAAAAGTAATGAATAATTTTTAGAAAACAAATAAAAGAAGAAGAAAAATCTTTTATACCTATCTTCTTTTTACTCTTGATATACGTACCCTTTAGGATGAGCGAAGGAAAGTCGGCGAGCTGGCACAGCCGAGTATGTGACGAAGGATAAGCGAACTCCAGCCCTTCCTATTAAACTAAATAATTTGCTAATTGATAAATAATTTATACCTTTGCCCCCCTAATTAATTCACTAACAAATGGATTTAACAGCCTACCATTATGTTTCTCTCTTTCGAGAGAACATTCACAAGTACCCTAAGAAAGAGGCTCTTATGAGGAAAATTGACGCTCATTGGCAACCGATTTCTTGGGAAAAATTGGGCACCATCACTACTCAGCTTTCCAAAGCATTGCTACAGCAAGGGGTTGCCCCACAGCAAACGGTGGGTATCCTCTCCCAGAATACCCCCCAATGGACGCTTACCGACCTTGCGTGTTTGCAAATACGCGCCGTAACCGTACCTATCTACACTTCTAACACTGCTGAACAAGCCCTCTACGTGATGAATCACGCTGAGATAAAATTCCTCTTTGTAGGAGATGAAAAACAATATCACAAGGCTTTAGAAGTAGCCGACCAATGCCCTTCTCTACAGAAAATAATCCTTTTTGATGACCATATACCGCTAAAAGAACAAAAATACTCTATCCACTGGACGGACTTTTTGGCTTTAGGCAATAATGATGCGTTAGATGATGCGCTACAGCAGCGCATTGATAACAGAGATTTATCTGACCTCTTTACGGTTATCTACACTTCGGGTACTACGGGCGAGCCTAAAGGGGTAATGCTCACTTACGAAAATCTGGCTTATCAGATGGTCGGCCACACGCAAAGGCTTGACGTAGATGACACCGATTCTTCGCTGTCGTTCTTACCACTGACGCACGTGTATGAGCGCGCTTGGACGTTCTTCTGTCTCTACAAAGCCATTGTGGTTTATTATTTAGAAGACACTAATTTGGTGCGTGAAGCTCTTGCTGAGGTACGTCCTACGCTGATGTGTGCCGTGCCGCGTTTCTATGAGAAAATATTCGCTACCGTCCACGATAAGGCCGATGCAGCTTCATTTGGAAAGCGAATGCTCTTCAAATTGGCCGTTAAGACAGGTCGCAGGGTATTAACCCTCAAAGAGCATAACCGCAAGCCATCATTTTTATTGAAAAAAGCGTATAATTTGTTTGATAAATTGGTGTATTCCAAGCTTAAAGCAGTTTTGGGCGGACGTATTAAGTTTATGCCTTGTGGGGGTGCCAATCTTGAGCCGAGTATAGGGCGTTTTTTCCAATCGATAGGCATCAATGTCAAATTGGGCTATGGAATGACCGAAACTACGGCTACAGTATCTTGTTGGGGTGATAATCGTTTCAATTTACAGTCAGTAGGTACACTAATGCCCAATGTGCAAGTGCGCATAGGCGAGGATAATGAGATATTAGTAAAAGGAGGTATGGTGATGAAGGGGTATTATAAGAACCCTGAAGAAACGGCTAAGGCTTTTACTCCTGATGGCTTTTTGCGCACAGGTGATGCAGGTAAAATAGACGAGAATAATAATCTTTTCATCACTGAGCGCATTAAAGAGTTGATGAAGACTTCTAACGGAAAATACATAGCTCCTCAGCTGATAGAAGGCAAAGTGGGCAAGTATAATCTTATTGAGCAAATAGCGGTGATAGCCGATGGTAAGAAGTTTGTATCAGCTTTAATAGTGCCTAATTATGAGATGCTTTCTCAGGCATTCAAAGACCTCAATATTAAGTATAAAAATACGGCAGACCTCATTAAGCACAGTCAAGTAATAGAGTATATAGGCAAACAGTTGCAGAAGTTCCAAAGCGATTTACCTGATTATGAGCAGATAAAAAAATTCACCCTGCTGCCTACTGCTTTTTCTATAGAGCGCAATGAGATTACTCCTACGCTTAAGCTTCGCCGCAAGGTGATTTATGCTAATTACAGTCGCGAGATAGAAGCGATGTATCGCTAATCAGCTATTTGCCTAATTGCCAATTAGGGGCTGCTTCAATACTGATGACTTCTTTCTTCACGGGGTGCTCAAAAGTGAGCTTATAGGCGTGCAAACAGATGCCCCCATCGGGGTTAGAGCGTTTAGCACCGTATTTTAGGTCGCCTTTTATGTGTAGTCCTATAGCGGCTAATTGCGCTCTTATCTGGTGATGCCTACCTGTGATAAGGTCTATTTCTAATAGGTGATAATGGTCAAAAGACTTTAATAATTTATAGTGCAGTATAGCTTTTTTGCTGTGCTGCACTTCTTTATTATGCGCCACTGATTTGTTTTGTTTTTCATTGCGGACTAACCAGTGGGTAAGAGTGCCTTCAGTAGCAGGAGGCATTGCATCTACTAATGCCCAATAGGTTTTTTGTACCTGTGCTTTATCGGCAAACATAGCATTTAGCCTACTGAGGGCTTTGGAGGTTTTAGCAAAAAGAACTACCCCAGTGGTAGGACGATCTAACCGATGTACTACGCCGAGGTATGCTTCGCCAGGTTTGTTGTATTTCTTTTTCAGGTAAGCCTTTAGGTGTTCGCTAAGGGGGATATCGCCGGTTTTGTCGCCCTGCACGATGTCACCCACGCGTTTGTTTATGCCTATTACGTGATTGTCTTCGTATAGCACGTCTACGTTTTCGGCGTTTGTGATAAGTTTCATAATGTCGTTTATTTCTAAAGTAAAAGAAGCGCATTCCGTCATAGAAGAGCCCTAATAATAAGATAGCAACAGAGAGTAGTAAAGTATAGAGTTGCCATTGTTGGGCTATGTAGAAATAGCCTGCGCAGAAGCCTCCTAAGAAGAAAAAGGTAATGATAAACAACCGCAGCCGTATGCGGTTGCGTAGTTCTATCAAATATGTTTCATAGTGATTTTTGTGAAGGTAAAGCAGTTGCGATAGTTCGATACCAAGGTCGGTAAAAAGCCCTGTTAGATGGGTAGTACGCACTACCGAATTAGATATTTTGGTAACGAAGGCATTTTGCAACCCCATAGCGAAGAGTAGCATACAAGCAGTTATATTCTGGGGTATACCACCTATTGAGAAAGTGTTTAACCCCCATACCGATAATAACAAAAAGCATTCTAATAGGGTAGGGGCGAGGTATTTATTGTGTTTGCGGTGATAATTAGCATACTCTATCAGTAGTCCAGAGCAGAAAGACCCCGCTAAGAAAGCAAAGATATAAAGGAAGTAGATAAGCCCTTTCCAAAACTCGGCTACAGATACATCGTAGATGAAGTAAGCAAAATGCCCAGTAACATTGGTGGTGAGTTTACCCATAAACAAAAAGCCGGTAACGTTCACCATTCCTGCAACGAATGAGAGCACTACGGCTATTTGTAAATTATGTTTGGCAGTCCGACTTTTTCCTTGATGTCTAAACATTTTTCTGCATTCTAATAACTTTCGTTTTCATTAGGAAAGTCAACGCTTTTAACATCAGTTATATAGTGGGTTACTGCTTCGTTGATAACTTCTTGTAGGTTAGCGTATTTACGCAAGAATTTAGGGTGAAACTCATTGCTCATTCCCAGCATATCGTGCATTACTAATACTTGTCCATCAACACCATTGCCAGCTCCAATACCTATGATAGGTATGCGTACGCTCTTAGCTACCTCTTCAGCCAAAGCAGCAGGTATTTTCTCTAATACTATTGCAAAACAACCTAACTGTTCTAATAACTTAGCATCTTCTTTTAGTTTTTGAGCTTCAGCTTCTTCTTTTGCGCGCAGACCAAACCCACCAAATTGGTGTATGGATTGCGGAGTGAGTCCTAAGTGTCCCATTACGGGTATGCCAGCATTTACTATTCGTCTGATGCTCTCTGCTTCCTCTTTACCCCCTTCTAATTTGATAGCGTGAGCCCCACTTTCTTTCATTATGCGAGTAGCTGAACGCAATGCTTTCTTAGGGTCAGACTGATAAGTACCAAAAGGCAAATCTACTACTACCAAAGCACGCGTAACGCCTCTTATCACAGAAGAAGCGTGATAAATCATCTGGTCTAAAGTGATGGGTAGGGTAGTTTCGTGTCCTGCCATTACGTTGCTGGCAGAGTCACCTACTAATAGCACATCAATACCTGCACTGTCTAATAATTTAGCAAAAGTATAATCGTAGGCAGTAAGCATTGATATCTTCTCGCCATTGGCTTTCATTTCTACTACCGATTTGGTAGTCACGCGTTTGTATTCTTTTCTAACAGCTGACATTTTCTTATGTTTTTATAAAATTAATTACACTCTCTTATCTTCTCTATGATAAGTTCATAATGGTTATAATGCTTTACAAAATCGAGGTCAGTAACATCGATAATGAGTGAGTTGATAGCGGTATTCTTCTGTATGAAATCTAAATATCCGTAATGTATTTTCTTCAGATAATCAGGCGATATATTCTGTTCGTACGCTCTCCCGCGCTTTTTGATGTTCTCAATCAGGCGGTCAGTATTCTGGTATAAGAATACGTACAAATCAGGCTTGATAATTTGGTTGTAGAGTAGGTAGAAGAGTTTTCGGTATAGTACAAACTCATCTTCGCTAAGAGTAACTTTAGAAAAAATAAGCGATTTAAATATATCGTAATCTGATACTACAAACTCCTTAAACAAATCCATTTGGGCAAGCTGCTCTCGCATCTGTTGGTAGCGCTCTGTTAAGAACGACATTTCTAAAGTAAAACCGTATTGTTTAGGATTTTCGTAGAATTTAGGCAAGAAAGGATTGTCAGAAAACTGCTCTAAGATGAGCTTTGCATTGAAGTCTTCAGCTATCTTAGTTGCCAATGTAGTCTTCCCAGAGCCTATATTCCCTTCTATAGCTATGTATTTATAGTTCAGAAAAGGTGATTTCTGTGCAGGGAATGTCAGTTGGTCAGATAGGCGTTGCACAGGTGATGGGTCATCGGTAGTGCGTAGCAGTTCACCTATTGTTTTCTGTAGTATAGGGTGTACTTTCTGTTCATCGAGGGCTGCTAAAGGGCGTAGTACGAACTTGCGTCGGTGTAGCAGAGGGTGTGGTATTGTCAGTAGTTCACTATTGATAACTTTATCGTCATAAAACAGTATATCAAGGTCAATAGTGCGCGATTGATACCCCTTTTGGTTGGGTACGCGCTCTCTTCCTAACTCGTGTTCTATCTGTAGTAATTGCGATAACACTTCCTCTGGCGACAGAAAGGACTTACATAACAAACAAGTATTTAGGAATGCCTCGCCTGCAAAACCCCACGAAGGTGTTTCGTAAATAGGGGCAATATCAACGATAGTACCCACTCGCATGGCAATTCCTTCAATAGCCTGCTGCAAGTATGCTTTCCGGTTCCCCAGATTGCTCCCCAATGATATGTATATATCGTGATTCAAAAAACTAACTCTTCAAATATTTCTCTACATTTTCGTAGATACGTCCTTCTATATCAGAAGTATCACCTGGTATAAACTTCTCGCCCATTATGTTCTCGTAGAGCTCTATATAGCGGTCTGAAACCGATTGCACATAAGCATCACTCATTTCAGGCACTTTTTGTCCTTTTTCACCTTGGAAGCCTTGCGAGATAAGCCACTGGCGTACAAATTCTTTTGATAGTTGTATTTGGGGTTCTCCTTTTTCTTGGCGTTCGTCATATCCTTCTTTGTAGAAGTAGCGAGAAGAATCCGGAGTGTGAATTTCGTCTATAAGCACTATTTCGCCATCGCGTGTCTTGCCAAATTCGTATTTAGTATCTACTAATATAAGTCCGTGTTTTGAGGCTATTTCGGTGCCACGAGCAAAGAGCGCATAGGTATATTTCTCCATTAGGCGATAGTCTTCTTCACTTACGATACCTCTTCTGATAATCTCCTCGCGCGATATATCTTCATCGTGTAGTCCTTGTTCTGCCTTAGTAGCAGGGGTGATGATGGGGTGTTGAGGGAAAATATCAAACTCTCTCAATCCTTCAGGTAGCGCTACCCCTGATAGCATACGCTTACCGTTTTTGTACAGACGAGCAGCGTGTCCGGCCAAGTAGCCACGTATTACCATTTCCACTTTTAGGGGTTCGCATACCTGCCCAATAGATACGTTAGGGTCGGGCGAGGCAGTTAGCCAGTTGGGTACTATATCTTCAGTTTGCTCTAAGAAGCGTACAGCCATTTGGTTGAGTATTTGTCCTTTGTAAGGTATCCCTTTAGGAAGGATAACGTCAAAAGCTGAAATACGGTCGGTAGCAATCATTATGAGGGTATCATCTTTCAGCTGATACACATCGCGTACTTTCCCTCTGTATACTGATTTTTGTTTGGGAAATTTAAAGTTAGTTTTTGTTATGGTATTCATCATTCTAAAAATTTAGATAATATTCATTCTCGCGGCAAAAGTACAAAATAATTGTCAATTAGCAACAAACATTTGTCATTTGTCATTAGCTAAGGCGCTACCTGTATAGCTTTCTTTGCATTTGGCTATCTCTTCGGGGGTGCCTTTTGCTATTATAGAACCTCCTTTTTCGCCTCCTTCTAAGCCCAAATCTATTATGTAGTCGGCACATTTTATCATCTCTAAGTTGTGCTCAATCACTATTACCGAATGCCCTTTTTCTATCAGTGCTTGTAGCGAGTCTAAGAGCTTGCGTATATCGTGAAAATGCAAGCCTGTCGTAGGTTCGTCAAAGATAAAAAGCACCTTTTCTTTGCTCTCCGATTTTGATAAAAACGAGGCTAATTTTATGCGTTGCGCTTCCCCACCCGATAAGGTAGAAGATGATTGCCCTAAGGTTACGTACCCCAAACCTACATCTTGTAGAGGTTTGAGTTTCTCTGCTATTTTCGTTTGTTTATGAGCGGCAAAGAAAGCCACGGCATCGTCAATAGTAGTGTTCAGCAGGTCATCTATGTTTTTCCCTTCGTAAGTTATTTCTAACACTTCTTTTTTGAAACGCTTACCGCCACAGGCTTCGCAAGTCAGGTGTACATCTGCCATAAACTGCATTTCTATGGTCACCTCTCCTTCGCCTTTGCACACCTCGCAGCGTCCTCCATCTACGTTGAAAGAAAAATGCTTAGCCGAAAAGTTACGCATCTTAGCCAATTTTTGGTTAGCGTAAAGGTTGCGAATGTCGTCATATACTTTTAGGTAGGTGATAGGGTTAGAGCGACTCGATTTGCCTATAGGGTTTTGGTCTACAAACTCTACGCTTTGCAGCTGCTTATATTTGCCTTCTATGCGGGTGAATTGCCCTATTTTTTCGTTGCTGGCATTTAGTTCTTTTTGCATAGCAGGATAAAGTAGCTTCTTTATCAAGGTCGATTTGCCACTACCCGATACACCCGTTACTACAGTCAGCATATCCAGAGGGAAAGTTACATCTATATTCTTCAAGTTGTTTTCGCGACAACCGATTAAACTGATGTAGTGGGGCGAGGTGCGCCTTTTCTTAGGCGGTTCAATGCTTAAGCGTCCGCTGAGGTATTTCCCTGTTAGGGTGTCAGCTTTTAGCAGTTGTTCATAAGTGCCAGCAGCTACTACTTCCCCTCCGTGGGTGCCGGCTTCAGGCCCTATGTCTATAATGTAGTCAGCGGCTTTCATTATATCGGCATCGTGCTCTACTACTATCACCGTATTGCCTAAGTCGCGCAGCGATTTCAGCACTTTTATAAGCCTATGAGTGTCGCGTGGGTGTAGTCCTATACTCGGTTCGTCAAGTATGTACATCGAGCCGACCAAACTACTGCCCAATGAGGTTGCTAAGTTAATACGCTGACTCTCGCCACCCGATAACGTGTTCGATTTGCGGTTTAGCGTTAAGTATCCTAAGCCTACATCACTTAAGAACTGTAGCCTGCTGTTGATTTCTATCAGCAGCCGTTTAGCTACTTCTTGCTCGTAGGGCGAAAGGGTTAATTCTTTAAAGAATGTTTGTAGCTTTTCTATAGAAATTTCTACCAAATCCGAGATGCTTTTTCCTTGTATTTTCACGTAGTTAGCCTCCTTCCGAAGTCGTCTGCCGTGGCAACTGTGGCAACGTGTTTTTCCGCGATAGCGCGCTAATAATACTCGGTTTTGTATCTTGTAGCTCTTTTCTTCTAATTCTTTAAAAAAGTCTGTCAGCCCTGTGAAGTATTTATTGCCGTCCCATACTAACTGTCGTTGTTCGGCACTGAGTTCATACCAAGGTTTGTGTATCGGGAAGTCGAATTTGTAAGCGTTGTTTACCAACTGGTCGCGAAACCAACTCATTGTTTCACCACGCCAAGGGTAGATGGCATTTTCGTATACCGATAGCCCTGTGTTGGGTACAATAAGGTCTTCGTCTAGCCCTATCGTATCGCCATAGCCATCGCACTCCGGACAAGCCCCGTAAGGATTGTTGAAACTAAAAAGATGCACATTCGGTTCTAAGAAAGTGATGCCGTCCATCTCAAAGCGGTTGCTGAAGTGTTTTAGTACTTCCGATTCCACTTCTTGTAGCATACATTCGCCTTTTCCTTCAAAGAAAGCGGTTTCTACAGCATCTGCCAATCGGTGCTGAAAATCCTCGTTGTGCTGCACTACTATCCGGTCGACTACCAACTGAAATTTACCTAATTTCTTAGGTAGATTGTCTTCCTCCAATCGTATCACTTCTCCTTGGTGCAATATGCGCGCGTAGCCCTGCTGTAGTAGCAATTTTAGTACTTGTTCTACAGTGCGGTCTTTAGGGATACTAATAGGGGCTAATAGCAGCAGCTTAGTGCCGTCGGGGTAGGCGAGGGCGGCCTCTACCACATCAGTTACAGTGTGTTTTTTTACTTCCTTACCCGATATGGGGGAGTAGGTCTTGCCGATACGGGCAAAGAGCAATTTTAGATAGTCGTATATTTCTGTTGAAGTACCTACCGTAGAGCGTGGGTTAGAAGTATTGACTTTTTGCTCAATAGCAATAGCGGGCGCAATCCCGATGATGTTATCTACTTTAGGTTTGTCAAGCCGTCCTAAAAACTGACGTGCGTATGATGATAGGCTTTCTACATAGCGGCGCTGCCCTTCAGCGTAGAGGGTATCAAAAGCTAAGCTTGATTTGCCAGACCCCGATAGCCCTGTTATTACTACCAATTGGTTGCGAGGGATACCTACCGTTATATCTTTAAGGTTATGTAGTTTAGCTCCTTTTATAAGTATTTCTTTGCTCTTCATTGTCATCGTAATGATTCGGGCGACAAAGGTACGGATAATTTGCTAATTCACAATTTATAATTAACACAAAAAATAAAAGCTCTCCTTACAAAGGAAAGCTTTCATTGGTTTACTATAAACCCGTGTAAAAATATTTACACAAAACAACACAACTAAATCTTATGAAGCGGTCTGGACGGGACTCGAACCCGCGACCCCATGCGTGACAGGCATGTATTCTAACCAGCTGAACTACCAGACCTTTAGTGATGTGCAATTCATTTCTTCATTGCGGTTGCAAAAGTACAACAATTTTTATTACCTGCAAATTTTTCGGCAAAAAAATTACAACTTTTTTTTAATTTTATTTTATTAATTCTGATTATCAGTGTTTTATAAATTATATATTTTTAGCGCTACTCGCCGTTTTTAGGTGCAATTCTACCGCTTTACTGTCTGTCAAACTCGCTATATAGCAGGTGATGCCCATCACTTTGTCGTAAATACTGCCTTTTTTCTGATACTTTTCAGGCAATTTTTTTAGTAATAATTTATCAAAAGAGGTCTCTCTACCGTTTTCGAAGTTGATAATAGCTGTAAAAAAGATGTCTAAAAGATGCTGCAAAATCACATAACCTTGCACTTCTTTCTCTACTACCTCGTCCGATTGGTAAATATGCTCCACACTACAGTCTATCACATCGGTTATTTGGTGGCGGTATTTGCTGAGCCTCAATAGCGATTGGTGGAAGTTGCCCTTTAGTATAGCTTCCTCATTTTCTATAAAAATCTCGGTAGCATCTTGCACTAAAGCACCGATAGCCACAGCTCTCAGATAGGCTATGCGCTCTTCTTTGGTCTGTAGTTTAGCGTATTTGTCGCGGTGTATTCTATCCGATATGATGCCCCCCATATATTCTAAGGCTACCTCTTCGCTGATAAGTCCTAGATTGATACCATCTTCAAAATCGATAATGGTATAGCATATATCATCGGCAGCTTCTACTAAGAAAGCCAGCGGGTGGCGTGCATATCGCAATTCACCTTGTTGGCTGTTAGAGATAAGCCCTAAAGTATCGGCTACTTCCTTAAAAAATGCTTTATCACCCTGAAAAAAGCCGTATTTCTTGTCAGCTATATTATTAGTAGGTCGGATAGGTAGCGATTCTTTAGGATATTTGGTAAAAGCCCCCAGTGTAGCATAGGTCAGGCGCAGTCCTCCTTCAACCCCTAACCGCGACTCGTTTACGATTCTAAAACCATTGGCATTCCCCTCAAAATTGCATAGGTCAGCATACTCTGCCTCTGTCAATAGATGTTTGATAGCAGTGCCTTTTTTGAATTGAAAGAACTCACCTATAGCCTTTTCACCACTATGCCCAAAGGGTGGATTGCCGATGTCGTGTGCTACCGAAGCTGCTGCTATGATAGCCCCAAAATCATTAGTTTGGTAGCCTAAATCACGCAGATGAGGGTACTTCGTTAACAGGTGCTTTCCTACGGCACGCCCTAAGCTGCGCCCTACTACCGATACCTCTATACTATGGGTCAGACGTGTGTGTACAAAGCCTGTTTTAGAAAGCGGAATCACCTGTGTTTTGTCTTGCAGACTCCTAAAGGCACTCGAAAAGACCACGCGGTCGTAGTCCATATCAAAGCTCAAGCGCGTTTCGTCTTCATTAATACGTAGTCTTGTAGCAGTATCGCCATATTTATTAAGCGAAAGTAGTTTTTCCCAAATCATATTTTTTTATTTATAAAGATAAAGGCTGAATCTATAAAGACTCAGCCCTAATTTTTTAAAAGTCTAACAGACAGTATCTATTAGAAGTATGCGTTAACAGTTGCAGCTACGATACCTAAACCAGTTTTGTTTCCAATGTTGAAACCAAAATTGCTAGCTTTACTAGCACTATTGTTTTCATAAACAATAGAAACACCATAGGTGTATTGTGCTCCAAGCGCAACTTTAGGGAAGATAAAGTATTCAACTCCTGCAAAACCTTGTGCACCAATTCCAAATCCGAATTGTTTTTTAGCAGGAGAAACTAAACCTACTAAACCATCTACACCGTAGTAACCTTGTAGGCGGGTAGTACCTTTTCTCCACTCTTTACCATAGCCAGCTACTAAACCAAATTGAGAAGTACCATCAACATCTTTTTGTTTTTCGAAGTTGAAGTTAAAGCTTGCTGTGTAGCGAGTTGCAGTGTTGTCAGTATCAAACTTTTTACCTACAAAAGTAATTACTGAAGCAGTAGAAGAAAATACTCCTTGCCCAAAGTTAAGAACGTTTTGTCCTTCAAAAAGATCTGCAGAACTGTTACGAGTGTTAGCATTAAAAGCATTGCCAATAAAGTCCAAAGCATTACCTGCATTGAAACCAATTGACCAATCTCCTTGTTTTGGAAGGTATGGTTCTCCCTTAGAAGATACTAAATTTTGTGCTGATACAGCACCAAAAGCAAAAACTGCTACTAATGATAAAATGATTTTTTTCATCGTAATTATGTTTTTTTTAATTATTATAAGGCAAAGGTATGCTTTTTTAGCATAACTACCAAATTTTTTAGTACTTTTTTTCTCTTTTAATAGGCTTTCGCAAACAGAACTCTTTTGTTTGAAGGCTTTCCAGAGTACATACACACGCCGCTTTCTTCTTTGGCATCTAAAGGAATACATCTGATAGTAGCCTTAGTTTCTTCTTTTATTTTAGCTTCTGTTTCGGCAGTGCCGTCCCAGTGAGCTGCAAAAAAACCGCCTTTGGTTTCTAACAGTTCTTTAAACTCTTCGTACGAGTTCACTTCTGTTATATGGCTGTCGCGGTAGGCTAAAGCTCTTTTGTACAAATTCTCTTGTATATCCTTCAATAATTGAGCTATATGTGCTATGATGTCATCTCCACTTACAGTCTCTTTGGTTAGGGTGTCGCGTCTCGCTACTTCAAAGGTGTTATTTTCTAAATCGCGTTGCCCTACCGCTAAGCGTACGGGTACACCTTTTAGTTCGTATTCGTGAAACTTAAACCCTGGCGATTGAGTATCGCGGTCGTCAAACTTCACACTAATACCTTGCTCTCTGAGAGCCTCCATTAGCGGACTGATGCGCTCTCTTACGCTTTCTAATTGGGCTGCTCCTTTGTAGATAGGTACGATTACTACCTGTATAGGGGCTAAATTAGGAGGCAATACTAAACCGTTGTCATCGCTGTGGGTCATAATCAGGGCACCCATAAGGCGGGTCGATACTCCCCAAGAGCTTGCCCATACGTACTCTTGCTTACCGTCTTTGGTAGCGTATTTCACATCAAAAGCCTTAGCGAAGTTTTGTCCTAAGAAGTGCGAAGTGCCGGCTTGTAGGGCTTTGCCGTCTTGCATCATCGCTTCTATACAATAGGTTTCGTCAGCACCGGCAAAACGCTCGGTTTCTGTTTTAAACCCTCTGATTACAGGCACTGCCATAAAGTTTTCTACAAAGTTGGCATATACATTCATCATTCTTTCCGATTCTTCTATAGCCTCTTCTTTAGTAGCGTGGGCGGTGTGCCCTTCTTGCCATAAAAACTCTGCTGTGCGTAGGAATAGGCGCGTGCGCATTTCCCAGCGCACTACGTTTGCCCATTGGTTGATAAGGATAGGTAGGTCGCGGTATGACTGTATCCAGTTTTTGTACGTACTCCAGATGATAGATTCTGAGGTAGGGCGCACTATTAACTCCTCTTCCAATTTTGCTTCAGGGTCTACTATTAGCTTCCCTTTCTCATTGGGGTCAGTTTTTAGTCGGTAGTGGGTTACTACCGCACATTCTTTAGCAAAACCTTCAGCGTTCTTTTCTTCTGCCTCAAAATAGCTTTTAGGTATAAATATAGGGAAATAAGCATTCGTATGCCCTGTTTCTTTAAACATTCTGTCGAGTTCGGCTTGCATTTTTTCCCATATAGCATAGCCGTAAGGCTTAATTACCATACAGCCGCGCACGCCAGAACTCTCTGCCAAATCGGCTTTTACTACCAATTCGTTATACCATTTCGAATAGTCTTCACTTCTTGATGTTAGATTCTTACTCATATATTATTTTGTACTCTTTTTATTAGTTTTTGTTGCTTGCCTCTTCGCTGCTTTCTTAGTAGCAGAGGTGTTTTTGTGGTGGTAGTAGTGTAGGCATTCATCTATGTAAAAATCGTGCTGATTTCTAATAAGCCCCGCTACGTTGTTGTTAAACCATATTTCAGCCAAGCTAGCCTTCAGGTGTTTAGCTATCTCATTGCTGTTCTTGCTAAAATTTAGGTTGATGCGCCTATTTTTTAAGAATTTAGCAAAGGCCATTAGCATCTCTTTCGGCACTTTATAGTCGGTTATAAAGTATGCTTTGTGGGGCTTGCTGTTTAGCGATGGGTGACTGTCTAAATACTCAAACAGAAAGAAATTGGTCAGTCCTGAGCGTAGCACTTCATTTACCAAATAGCTTTCGGGCTTCATATCTATAGGCACATATACATCGGGGTAAATACCGCCACCGCCATATACTACTTTTCCCTTAGGGGTCGTAAATTTCAGCGAGTCAGGCACTGAGGCATTATCTATCTGAAAACTCCCTCGCTGGTGTCCCAAACCGTAAGGCTTCTGTATAGACCGCCCTGTAGGGGTGTAATAGCGCGCAGTGGTTAGCCGTACTGCCGACCCATCGGGTAAGGGCATTTCGCTCTGTACTAATCCTTTCCCAAAGGTGCGTCTGCCTACTATCACGCCTCGGTCGTTGTCTTGTAGCGCTCCTGCTACTATCTCGCTGGCTGAGGCGGTGTTTTCATTTACCAATATAAACACGGGCTTATCTTCAAATAGCCCCCCTTCAGTAGAGTAGGTCTCTTCTATCTCTTTGCGGTTGTTTTTGGTAAACACTATCATTTTGTTTTTAGGCAAAAACTCATCAGCTATTTGTATGCCTACATTTAAGAACCCCCCGCTATTGTTGCGCAAGTCAAGTATAAGGCTGTTTACCCCTTCTTTTTCAAGAGCTTTAAGGGCGGTCGAAAATTCGTTGTAGGTAGTCTCGGCAAATCGGTTCATTCGTATATACCCCAGCGTATCGTTCACTTTGTAGAAGCAATCTATACTTTTTATAGGTATAAATTTCCGCTCAATAGGAATTCTGAAAATACTGTCTTTGCTCTTTCGGTATATGGTCAGGTCTACCCTCGAGTCCATTTCTCCCTTCAGTATATTCTTTATCTTATCGGTGCTTAGCCGTTTCTTAAAAAGGGTATCTTTGTTAGCCATCAGTATGCGGTCGCCAAAACGGATACCTTTCTTCATAGCATCACTTCCTTCTATAGGTCTGATAACGGCTATCGTATCTTTATACATATAGAAACTGATGCCCACCCCTACAAATTTGCCACTCATTGTCTCGGCTACTTCTTGTATATCTGTTTTCGAGATGTAGGTAGAGTGGGGGTCTAACTTTCGCAATATACTATTGATGGTCAGGTCTACTATACTATCGGTATTTACATTATCCACATAATCCTCCTCTATATAGTCTATCAGCCGTCCGAGTTTTACCTTATAAGGGTTTTCGGGCACGGTGTCTATATCGCTGATAGGGAAGGGGAGGGGTGGTGGCGGTTTCGGAATATAAAAATTAGCTAACTGCCGTCCCAAAATAATCCCTATCGCCAAGGTTATGCCGATAAGTGTGGGGAGTATGTAGAGTTTGTTTTTCATTTAAATGCTATTATTTGCCAAAGGCGGTGATACCTTTTCTGAGCCATTTGTAAAACTCATCAGCATCATCGGTATCGGGGGTATACCCTATAGGGGCTACTAAATTTTCGCCCTCGTGGTTCATCAGCACATAAAAAGGCTGTGTGTTGGCTTTGTATTTTAGAGTCTGAAACTCACTCCATTTCTGACCTATAGTCTTAATGAGTTTGCCTTCTCTTATTTGCGATGGTTTCACTTCACTCTCTGGTAGCGGACGTTTGTCATCTACGTATAGCGAGATAAGTACTACTTCGTTTTTAAGTATATCTAACACTTGTGGCTTAGGCCATACGTTTTGCTCCATACGGCGGCAGTTTACGCACGACCAGCCTGTGAAATCTAATAGTACCGGCTTATTTTGCTGTTTAGCGTAGGCCAATCCTTTCTCGTAGTCGTCAAAGGTTATGATATTATGTGGCTTAAATAGGTGGGCTCCTTCAGGTAGCGCGCCTTCTTCTGCCCCAACGGCTCCTTTACCTACTCCATATGGCGATTCGCTATAGTGTTGTGGGGGCGGAAAAGCGTTGATAAGGTTCAGAGGGGCACCCCATAACCCTGGTATCATATAGATAGTGAAACTCAAAGTGAGCAGCCCCAAAATGAGTCGCCCTACTGATATGCGGTCAGAAGCATCATCGTGTGGCAAACGTATTTTTCCAAATAAGTATAACGAAAGGGCGCCAAATATAGCTATCCAAATAGCGATAAATACTTCGCGTTCTATCCAGTGGTATTGTACCACTAAGTCAGCATTCGATAAGAATTTAAATGCTAAGGCCAATTCCAAAAAGCCCAATACTACTTTCACAGTGTTCATCCAACCACCTGATTTGGGGAGTGATTGCAACCACCCTGGGAAAGCTGCAAATAGTGCAAAAGGCAAGGCTATAGCTAATGAAAACCCAAACATTCCCATAATAGGGGCGATACCCCCTTGCGAGGCGGCTTGTACTAATAAAGAACCTACTATAGGCCCTGTGCACGAGAAAGATACAATGGCTAAGGCCAGTGCCATAAAGAAGATACCTACAAAACCACTGCGGTCGGCTTGGGCATCAATCTTAGTACTCCACGAGCTGGGTAGGGTGATTTCAAAAGCTCCTAAAAATGAGATAGAAAAAACTACTAAAATAAAGAAGAATATAATGTTAAACAAAAAGCTACTTGAAAATGCGTTTAGCACATCAGCTCCAAAAATAGCAGTTACTACCGTGCCTAATAATACGTAAATCACGATAATAGAAATACCATAAGTTATCGCATTTCTGATGCCCTTAGCCTTTGTTTTACTTTGTTTAGTAAAGTAGCTCACTGTCATTGGTATCATCGGGAATACGCAAGGGGTGAGTAGAGCTGCAAAACCAGCTAAAAACGATAAAAAGAATATCGTCCAAATACCCTGATTGTGAATAGGGGTAGCGTTTATCGCCTCTGTTTTAGTTTCGCTTACGGTAGTAGCAGGTGCTGCGTTATTGTCTGCTGGCGGATTGTTAAAGGTGAATTGTGGGGTAACACCTGCGGGGGCAGCAGCAGTATCGGTTAGTTCAAATACCAAATCTACTGTATCTGGGGGCGAGCAGTTGTTGTCATTACAACTCATAAATTCTACACTCCCTTTAATGCTTGTTGCCGCCTTATTAAGCAGTTTTATGTGTTGTTTAAATACCGCTTGGTTGTGGAAGTAAGAAATCTCCATATTAAACACCTTGTCGTGCTTCAGTATAGGGGTCGATTCTTCGGTCTTTCCTACAAGCTCAAAGTTAGCGTTTTTTTCAAATTCAAAAGTAGTCGGAATAGGTCCATTGGGCGGGATATTCTGTCCGTACAGCTTCCAACCAGCCTCTATAGTAGCCTTAGCTACCAAGTAATATTCAGTATCATTGATTTTCTCAACGCTGGTAGACCACTTTACAGGGGTGTAAATTTGTGCCTTTGCTATCGCAACAAAAGCAATAAGTAGTAATGTAATGAGTTTTTTCATTGGTCGTTCGTTATATTTAAGGGTGCAAAATTACAACAAAATAATGATTTGTACAATATTTAAAAATCTCTCAAATCTTCAAATATATTTTCTTTTTCTTTTATGGTCAGTGAAGTGAGTTCTCCCAACATATTGAAAGCATCCCAAATCTCTTCTCTTTCTAAAGTGTCGATATGATGTTTCTTGTCTATTTCATTAAAAATGGCTATGAAGTTTTTTAATATATTCAAAGCTTCGTCCTTGTCTTTGTTAGCTGATAGTTTTTTATAAGCATCAGTATATGCCTTCATTGCTTTTTTGGCTACCGAAGGTTTAGTGCCATCTCTGCCATCCCAGTCTCTTAAAGGATTATCTAAGTTGGCTTTTATCCATTCATCAGTACGGGCTTGCTTAATATCCAACTCATCAATGCCTTTAAACTCTTTTTTAACCTTATCGGCTACTATTTTGGGTACAGACCATAAGGTAATAGAACTCAAATTAGGCATTTCAGTTTTCTTTACAAAACTATCAAAATCATAAAGGTCGGACAGCCAAACAGATTCCAAGTGCTGTAACTTAGCCAAAGCCTCTATATTTCTTAAAGAAGCATTCTGTCCGTTAATCTTTAGGAATTCTAAGTTAGGGAATATGTTGGCTATCTCAGCTATATCTACATTATAATTTTTATCAGAAAATATATTGAGTGATCTAACTTCTCCAAGCCCTTTGAACTTTAGATACCCACTATTAAAATTTGATAAGCCAAGGTGCAAAAGTTCTCCCTCAAAAGGACATACAATTTCTTTGATTGCTGAAAAATCACCAACTGTATAAAGCGTTTGTATATAGCGGTTTAGCACTATTTTTTCTATATGACTATCTCGTATGACTATCGAGTATATACCACTTGCTGAAATATCAACAATTGCCTCGTCGACTTCTTCAAGTTTTAAATCACTTACTTGTTGGTTTTCTTTTAGGAAAGACTGTAATTGAGCATCAAAAATACAACTTTCAACTTCATAGGCAAGAGGCTTTTCTTGTAATAAGGAAGTGTAAAAATCCTTATTCTCACTACGAGTAATCTTTATAGTTTTGTTTCGGGGTCTCTGTTCTTTAAAGCTCTTTTTAAAATCATCAGGCAATTGATTCCATTGGTATTGCAAAGAAAATTGCTCCATACCAAAGGTACTTAAATGCTCATCAGCAGGGGTATCAATAGGTGTACTATTGCCTATAAAAATAGGATTGAAAGCCCATAACTGACCTGTGTAGAGGTAAAAATTTGTTGTATTCCAATAGTGGTGGTCTAAAACAAAAGGTTTAGCCTTCTTCAGGGCATCAAGTGTGGGAACTTCTTTGCTGAAAATATCTAAAAGAACAGCTATGGTTCCTCTGCTATCATCTTGTACAACTATCTGTGCCGACACGTAAAAATTCCATCTCTTTAAGTAGAGAGAATATATATCACCTATTTTTAGTTCGTTGGTATTTTTCATATCAATATAATAAAAATATAGGGAGAAAAATTAATCATTAACCATTAATTATTAATCACCATCCTCGCCATATAAAAACCATCATAACCCGATTGATGCGCAAAAATCACCTCTTCAGCCTCTAATTTAAAATCCTTGCCAGCTTCCGAAGCTAAGAAAGTCGCTACTTGCTGATGATTTTCTGACGGCAATACCGAGCAAGTCGCATATACCAGCTTACCGCCTTTTTTCAGCAGTTTGCTGTAATGCTGCAATATTTCTTGTTGGGTAGTGCGTATCTGGTCTAAGAACTCAGGTTGCAATTTCCATTTAGCATCGGGGTTGCGGCGCAGTACACCTAACCCACTACAAGGCGCATCTATCAGCACGCGGTCAGCACTGCCTTGCATACGCTTCAGTTGCTTAGGGTCTATCAGCTTAGTTTCTATGTTGAAAGCCCCATTGCGGCGTGCTCTCCGTTTGAGTTCCTGCAGTTTTTGTTCGTAAATGTCCATCGCTATAATCTGACCTTTGTTTTGCAAGAGGGTTGCCAGATGAAGCGTTTTACCACCAGCTCCAGCACAAGTGTCAATAATGCGTTTTACGCTATGGTCTATTTGCATAAACGGCGCTACTTTCTGCGAAGAGGCATCTTGCACCTCAAACAATCCGTCTTTAAAAGATTGACTTTTGAAGATGTTGCTGCGCTCTACCAATTGCAAAGCATCAGGATACTGCTGTAGCGGATAGCTTTCTACCCCTTCCTCGCGGAGGAGTTGCTGCAGTCTATCACGACTTATTTTTAGGGTATTTACGCGCAATACTACGGGGGCTAAACTGTTCAGACTGTGCAGTTCATCTGTCCAGAGAGCCTCTCCCAATTCTTGTTCTCCTAAAGCGTCTAACCAGTCAGGCACCGATTCGCGGTATTTGCGTATTTTAGAGAGCTCGTCAAATTTCCCTTTGATGCGTCTGGTAGGGGTATCTTCAAAGTAGTTTCCCCAGTCAGGCAGCGCAACACCTTTCAGGGTAGCCCATACTGCAAAAAGGCGACGTAGGTTATGTATGCTGAAGGGTTCATATACTTCAGCTATTTCCGCATAAAGGCGTTTCCAGCGCACTATATCGTAAATTGTTTCAGCCACAAAAGCCCTATCCCGAGCCCCCCAGCGCTTATCTTTTTTCAGCAGTTTTTCCACTACCTTATCGGCATACTGATTTTCGGTAAAAATAAAACCGAGTCCCTCAATCACCGCATCCACTAAATTTCTGTGTAATTTCAAAATACTTTTTTTGAATGTTGTTTTATACTAAATTTGAATATTGCTTTTATACTAAAAATGAGACGGTGCTTTTCTCATCACCGTCTCTTAGTTATCTGCCTGTGCGGCTCGCACTAAAAAAGTTGCGCTGTGAAGGTAAACAAGAAGTTACCATAAGTAGATTTTATGTGTGCAGGAGTTGTCAGCACATTCTCATACATTTGGTACAGGTTCGTTTGTTTAGCCACATCATACGAAGCATCTAATCTGATACCACCCAAGGTCACACCAGCCCCAAACGAATACCCTGTAAGAGGGTCAATATTATAAATCGATTTTTTATACGGACTTTGCTCGTAACGATAGCCCGCACGTAGGCTTACATAATTGGTTATCTCATTTGTTTTGAAAGGAATACGATACTCACCTCCAACACGAAGAGCAGAGGTAGCAGCCAAATTCTCATCAACAGCTTCATTCTGACTCTTCATTGAACTACTTCTGAAATACAAGTTCTGATAATTTTTATAAATGTAATCAACACTGATAAGTGCACTTTTTCCAAACAGATAAGCACCGCTAAGTGTCCAGCTACCAGGAGTACGGAATTTGTATTCAGGAGCTTCTACAATCACTTTAGGGTTAGCAAAAGTAGAGCGTTCATTAGCGCTTAAGTATTGAGTGTATTCATCTTTTAAAGTATACCACGTAGGCGATGAGTAAGTAACACCTAATCGCAATTCCTTAGTAGCTTTTACAATAGCTCCAAACTGCAATGAAAAACCACTACCTGTAGTCTTATGATTGTTTTCAAAATAAGCATTTTTAATAGAAGTACTACCATCGTATGTCTCCCAATGCGACAATTGCTCTTTCTGATTAACATTATAAGTGTTTAGGTTCAATCCTAAGAATAAGTTATCTCCGTATTGGGTTGAAATGTTAAAGTTTAAACGATTTACGCCACCAGAGGTTATTCTATCAAAGCGTTGTTTAGCCGATGTCCCTGTGTTGCTTAAATAATTTGTATCTCCTAAAACACGATTAGCTTCGTCATCGCTGTCTGAAGGTTTTATTTCATCACGTCCACTAGAAGGATTGATTAACCCTGCATAGTGCCCTAAGAGGGCATTCCGATAACGAAAAGGAGCGCGCGAACGCTCCATCGCTAAATAAATATCTTGCAAAGTATTTCTGCCTATTACTTGTTTCGTATTAGGGTCATAATCTTCTAAAAGAAAATTTCTTTGAGCAATACCATTGGCAAAAAACTTAAAATAATCACCTAAAGTAGTGTTCGAATTTCCTGAAAAAGATACATCTCCCGCATCAAAATTTTGGGTATTTTGATAGTTAAAACCTAAAGAAACTTTTTTCCAATTAGTACTATCATCATTAATAGGAATAGGAAAAACTACCCCAAATTGACCTAAGTTGAAATCCGAATCGTTATTAGAACTATTCGTTCCTCTATAGGTTGTTTTGTTTTTAGCAGTAACAGCGCCTGCCGTTAAACCCATAAGGCTACTTGCAAATAATGAACTTCCAGCCGGATTTACCCCGATAGATGAAAAATCACCTCCTAAGGCACCAAAAGCACCTCCCATAGCTTTAAAACGTGCTGTCCCGTTTAGCTCTTCGTTCGAATAGCGTAAGGCATCAGTATAATTTTGCGCCGAAACACTACAAACAGTTAAAATTGATATGATAAAAGCTATTTTCTTCATATGCGAATAAAATTTAAAGTTAGTAATCACGAGTTGTATTTACTCTACCTGATGAGCTGTTTGAACTACTGCTATTGCTGTTGCCATAGTTGCTGCTCGATTCTCTTTGGTATCTACCGCTGTCATAGCTTCTGCTATTGTCATATTGAGGTTGTGAGTAGCGACCACTACTTTGCGATGATTGATTTTCACGGCGGTATCTGCCTTCATCGTACGGACGGCTGTATGAATTATTGTTATAATTATTAGAACGCCCTTGATAAGAAGGATTACTATTATAATCATATGTGCGACCAGAGTTTCCATAGCGCTCATTAGTGTACGACCTGCGGTAACCATCATCACGGCGACCTCTCTCATAATAATAGTTATCTCTGTGATATGGGTAATAGTAACCACCGCCATAAGGATAATATCCGTAATAAGGATAGTAGCCTCCGTAAGGATAATATCCATAATAAGGGCTATACCCATAGTAAGGATTGTATCCGTAATAAGGGTAGTAATCATAGTACCCACCGTAGTACGGACGATAACCGTAGTAGCCACTATAGCCCCAATAAGGGTCGTAATAACTGCCCCAGCCAAATGACAAGCTCCAGCGAGCTCTATTTCTGTAGTATGAGTCATAGCCGTAATTAGGGTACCAATTATTGTAGCCCCAGCTATTATACCCCCACGGATTGTTGTTGTACACATTCACATTCACTTGCGAAGGGTTGCTACCCCAGCCTCCGTAGGCAGGAGCTCCCGAAGTCGCGTTAGAACGATAGCTATTTACATCAGTGAAATGAGTAAACGAAGTATCAGGCACTTGTCGGTATTGCTGAGCTTTTTCGCTGAAATAATCCTTGTAGCGGTTAGGTGTATACCTATTTTCTACAGGCGTATAAGCAAGTTCTTCTACTATTTCCAAATAGCTTGGTCTTTCAGGTACGGGGTCGTAATATACCCCATCAGCGTAATAATAACCACCACAAGAAAGTAGCGCAAACGATGCCACGAGTAGTAGTAACGCGTGCATCCATCTTTTGTTGATTTGTAAGTTCTTTTTCATATTGTATAAGTTTTTTATAAGTCAAACCAAACTTTTACTATAATTGTATCACAATTTTTATGCCATTTTTTTTTGAAGCTATCTTCACTATACACTGAGCGAACGATGAGCGAAGGATAAGCGAACAATGAGCGAAGGATAAGCAGAGGTTAAACCTAAATGCTACCTTCATTGCTAATCATCAATCTTGTCCCAAAGAAAAGAGCCTTCTCTCCAAAAGTAGCAGCAGCCTCTTCTAAAAGTTGTGGCATTTTCTCTTCTAAGAAAGCTGACAGTTTAGCAGCAGTACTAATTTCGTGGTGTATGGCATAATGCCTATCGGTCGAGTCTAATACCCTCATTATTTGCACGTTGTCTACTAATGCAGAGGCGTTTACAGCAGGCAGGTAAGAGTGTGCTAACCACTGTTGCCAAGCCTCGAAAACTCCTTCGTCAATAACAGCTGTCAAATTATAGATATACATATATTACTTTATTTTTTGCAAAGATAAGAAATATTTCTTAGCTTTGCACTCAAAATAAATAATTTAGACTATGGCAAGTATCCGCGATTTAAAGAAAGATATCAACTATGTTTTAGGTGATATTATTGATGCTGTGTATTTTACAGGCAAAATGCAAACAGAAGAAGGTAAGGCTCTTATAACTGAAATTCTCAATACTTTCGACAGCTTAATCGATAAAGTAGCTGATAGAACTGTTGAAAGCAGAGGGGCTCATTTAAAGCAAGTTAGAAGAGAGTTTGAAGAAAGAGCAGGAGCATTTATACAAAAGCTAAACCAATTAGCTTAAAAAAATGTTCAAAAAACTTTTGCATATTTACAAAATGGTGTTATCTTTGCACCCGCAAATAAGCAAAGTGCCGGTGTAGCTCAGTTGGCTAGAGCACGTGATTTGTAATCTCGGGGTCGTGGGTTCGACTCCCTCCACCGGCTCAAATAAATAAAAAAAGTCCGGAAAGTTTCATACAAACTTTCCGGACTTTTTTAATGGTTATTTATCATTATTTTACTCCCTGCTCATTAGCCCAATTCCAGTATTTTTTAGCACTTTCGGTATGTTGCAAAAAAGTGCGCGAAAACTTGTGGTAACCGTAATTCTCAGGGTCTGCTACAAAAAAGTAGTAATCGTGTTGTTCAGGTTTTAGCACAGCCTCTATTGATGATAGGTCAGGCATTGCGATAAGTCCTATAGGTAAACCGTAATTTTGATAAGTGTTATAAGGGTTTTCTAGATGAGTATGCGCTTCAGTTACTCGTTTTATTACCATATTGTAGTTGCCTGTATGGTTTTTCATTGCGAAGATAGCGGTAGGGTCAGCCTGCAATAGCATATTGATATGCAGACGGTTCAGATAAACGCCAGCTATACGAGGGCGTTCGTCTACTTTAGCGCTTTCTTTTTGTACTATCGAAGCCAAAATACTCACTTCTATAGGGGTAAGGCCTTGTGCTTCAGCTTGTGCTTGGCGTTCTTTTGTCCAATAGCGATGGTATTCTTTCAGCATACGGTCGCGAAACTCCTCAGCAGTAGTATTCCAATAAAATTCATAAGTATTGGGCAAGTACATAGCAAGGGCAGTAGCCTCAGTAAACCCGTTTTCTTTCAGAAAAGTAGGGTCTAAAAAAGCGCGTATTAGGGTAGTGCTATCAGGTTCTATCTGCTCGGCTATACGAGTGGCAAGGTCTTCCAATCGCTCCTGATTATTAAACTTTAGTTTTACGGGGGTATTTCTATTGCGAAGAGTACGTACGATTTCAAGGTTGCTTGCCCCTTTCTTGATGATGTATTTTCCTGCTTTTACGTGTGTAGTATAGCCGCGTTGCTTAGCTACTTGCTCAAAAGCGAGGCTACTTTTTAGCAACGGACGTAGTTTGTGCAATACATCACCAAAGTCAGCTCCTGTAGGTATGTATATTACTACTTCTTTTTCATTAAAAACGGTATTGCTCGCAAATACAGCGCGATAAATAAAAAATCCTGCTATACTGATAAGGGCTATTACTGCCAATATTATCCATTTTTTCATTGTCTATATATTTGTCTGTTTATATGTCCTATTTTATGTTGAAGCCCCCGAAAACATTAGCACTCCATTTGGGTATTAAGTAAATACCTATTAGGCAGGTTACCATTACGGGGGAGTAAGAATGGGTGAAATAGCTTATCAAAATATGCCATACCAAAAAGAAACTCAATCCTGCAAGGTATAGACTAAGTGCTATTCTTGTAGCTTTTTCACTCTTTCTACACAAAAAAGCAATAAGTGCTACAAAAGCAATTTGCCCTACAGAAGCCCATACAAAATACTCGGGGTGCTCATTAGCTAAAAGGGCATTCTCAGCAATTCTGGGGAGTTGCAACCATTGGGGTATCTTATCTACAAAGTCAATATACCATTGCCAGAATGAAATACTCTCTTCTACTTGGTGCAATGCGTGCAGCCCTATTATGGGTAGCCACAAGTGTATGTATTTATTGGTTTTCATATTCTTTAATGGGAGTTCTTTTCTAGAAAGACTTTATTTGACCGCAAAGATACTAAAAAAAGAAAAACCGAAAACTTTATACTATAAAAATATAAAATCTTCGGTTTTATAAAATATTATGAATACAAAAATTCTTATAACATACACCTATTCCTGACGTGGTTTTTGGTTATTATTGTGTCCTTTAGAACGGTCATTGCGGTCACCACGAGGTTTGCTGTTGTAAGGTTTGTCTGACTTAGGTCGGTCTTCTCTCGCTGGGCGGTCAGGACGCTCTTCACGTGGTGGACGTGGCAATAAGGCTTTGCGTGATACTCTTGTTTTCTTGGTTTTAGGGTCGATACCGAGGTATTTTACTTCTATGATATCACCTTCTTTAAGAGCGTCTTCTATCTTCTCTATTCTGTCCCAAGATACTTCTGAGATGTGGAGCAAAGAGTCTTTGCCAGGTACAAACTCTACAAAAGCCCCAAACTCTACTAGGCGTACTACTTTCACAGTGTAAGTTTCACCTTCTACAGGTTCAAATTTTACTGCATTTACAGCTTCTATAGCTTCTTGTATACCAGCTTCATCAGTACCTAAGATTTCTACGATACCCAATTCACCCACTTCTTCCACCACAATAGTAGTTTTAGTACGAGCTTGTAGGTCTTGAATGTTCTTACCTCCTGTTCCGATAAATGCCCCGATATATTCTTTAGGCATATCCATCTTCACAATCTTAGGAGCGTGAGGTTTCACAGTAGGATTAGGTTGTGCTATAGTGTCAGTTATTTTGCCCAAAATGTGCATACGTCCCTCACGTGCTTGGTTAAGGGCTTTTTCTAGGATTTCGTATGAAAGACCTTTTATCTTGATGTCCATTTGGCAAGCGGTGATACCATCAGCAGTACCGGTTACTTTGAAGTCCATATCGCCTAAGTGGTCTTCATCGCCCAAGATGTCTGAAAGTACCGCATAACGATCGCCGTCGCTGATAAGCCCCATAGCGATACCCGATACCGGTTTTACCATTTGTACCCCTGCATCCATTAGTGCCAAAGTACCTGCACACACAGTAGCCATTGATGATGAACCATTAGATTCTAAAATCTCAGATACTACACGTACTGTATACGGACAATCCTCTGGTATCATACGTTTAAGGGCGCGTTGAGCTAAGTTTCCGTGTCCTATCTCGCGGCGTGAAGTACCACGCAAAGGGCGAGCCTCACCGGTTGAGAATGGAGGGAAATTATAGTGTAGGTAGAAGCGCTCTTCTCCTTGCTCTGAAGGTAGGTCAATAACATTTGCTTCGCGTGAAGTACCTAAGGTAACTGTAGTAAGCGATTGGGTTTCGCCACGTGTAAAGATAGATGAACCGTGTGCAGAAGGCAAGTAGCCTACTTCGCACCAGATAGGGCGTATTTGGGTAGTATTACGTCCGTCTAAACGAATATTTTCCTCTAAGATAAGGTTACGAACAGCCTCTTTTTCTGCATCCCCAAAATAACGAGTGATGATAGGAGTGAGTTCTTCCAATTCCTCTTCAGTAAAAAGTGCTAAGCACTCTTCTTTCACCGCATTGAACTTTTCTCCGCGCTCTTGTTTAGTAGTATTTTCTTTAGCAATAGCATAGCATTTTTCATAAGCCAATGGGTATACTTTTGCTTTTACTTCTTCATTTTCTACTTCAGGCTCATAGGTGCGTTTTTCAGTCTTACCTACTTTTTCAGCCAAACGCAATTGCGCTTCGATATGTGGTTTGATAGCCTCGTGAGCAAATTTGATAGCTTCTGCCATATCTTTCTCGCTCACTTCGTCCATTTCACCTTCTACCATCGCTACGAAGTCTTTTGAAGCTCCCACCATAATATCGATGTCTGAAGCTTCTAACTGCTCGCGACTAGGATTTACTATGAATTTGCCATTCACACGTCCTACACGTACTTCAGAGATAGGTCCGTCAAATGGTATATCTGATACTGCCAAACACGCTGAGGCAGCAAGACCTGCTAACGCATCAGGCATTACGTTTTCATCGTGCGAGATAAGTTGTATCATCACCTGTGTTTCAGCGTGATAATCTTTAGGGAAGAGCGGACGCAATACGCGGTCTACCAAGCGCATTGTTAAGATTTCTTGGTCGCTGGGGCGTGCTTCACGTTTGAAAAAGCCACCAGGGAAACGACCTGCTGCCGCAAACTTCTCACGATAGTCTACCGTTAGGGGTAAAAAATCGGTTTCAGGGTTTATATCTCTTGCTGATACTACTGTTGCCAATAGCATAGCATTGCCCATTTGCACCACCACAGCACCGTCAGCTTGTTTAGCTAACTTGCCAGTTTCGATAGTAATGGTACGACCATCACCTAAATCGATAATTTCTTTTTTTACTTCTGGTATCATTCAATACTTGTTAATTGATAAGTGAAAATTGTTAATTGAATAGTTGTGTTGTGTGGTTTAAAAAGGCTACCAATGAAAACATTAAGCAAAAGGAGGCACTAAGCCTCCTCTCTTTTTATTTTCTAATGTTAAGCTCTTTGATAATTGCACGATATCTTTCAATATCGGTATTCTTCAAATAGTCTAGCAGACTTCTACGCTTACCTACGAGCTTTACTAACGAACGCTCGGTGTTAAAGTCCTTGCGATTCACTTTTAAGTGCTCAGTAAGGTGGTTGATTCTGAGGGTGAAAAGTGCGATTTGCCCTTCTGCTGAACCTGTGTTGGTTTCTGAACCTGCGTACTTTTTGAAAATTTCCGCTTTTACTTCTTTAGTTAAATACATTCCAATATTAATTTAATGATTATTATGTACAAATATTTTGTGGGTGCAAAAGTATTACCTTTTTTTTAGATATGCAAATTTTAGATGAAATATTATTTTGCCGCCCATTGCACTAACTACTAACTAAACTCTCGCTCGTGACGTTTGCGTTCGTTTTCATCTAAGTAGATTTTGCGCAAGCGCATGTTTTTAGGGGTAACCTCTACGTATTCGTCTTTTTGTATGTATTCTAACGCCTCTTCAAGTGAGAATTTGATAGGAGGTGCCAGTTTTACTTTTTCGTCAGACCCTGCCGCACGTACGTTAGTCAGTTTTTTAGTCTTAGTTACATTTACTACGATGTCGCCACTGCGTGAGTTTTCGCCTATCACTTGCCCTGTGTAGATGTCTTCACCAGGGAAGATAAAGAACTTACCGCGGTCTTGCAGCTTGTCTAAAGAGTAGGGGATAGCGGTACCTTGTTCCATAGAAATAAGCGAGCCGTTGATGCGTCCTGCTATTTCGCCTTTGAAAGGTTGAAACTCTAAGAAACGGTGGTGAATGATAGCCTCGCCAGCAGTAGCTGTAAGCAATTGGTTGCGCAAACCGATGATACCACGCGAAGGAATCAAGAATTTGATAATCATTCGCTCTCCTTTAGGCTCCATACTTAGCATTTCACCTTTGCGAAGCGTTACCAAGTCTACCGCTCTACCACTTACATTTTCGGGTAGGTCTATAGTCAGTTCTTCTACAGGTTCACATTTTACTCCGTCTATCTCTTTGATGATAACTTGTGGCTGACCGATTTGTAGTTCATACCCCTCGCGGCGCATTGTTTCTATAAGTACTGAGAGGTGTAGCACCCCACGTCCGTACACTACAAATTTGTCTGCACTATCAGTAGCCTCTACGCGTAGAGCTAAGTTTTTCTCTAGTTCGCGTTCTAAACGTTCTTTGATGTGGCGTGAAGTCACAAACTTGCCGTCTTTGCCAAAGAAAGGAGAGTCGTTGATAGTGAAGAGCATACTCATCGTAGGCTCGTCAATAGCAATAGTAGGTAGGGCTTCGGGGTTTTCGTAGTCGGCTATAGTATCGCCTATTTCAAAACCTTCTAAACCTGCAATAGCACAAATATCACCTGCTTGTACCTCTTCTACTTTTTTGCGACCTAAGCCGTCAAAAGTGTGTAGCTCTTTTATTTTTGATTTTACGATAGAACCATCGCGTTTTACTAATGAGATGTTCATACCTGCTTTGAGGGTGCCGCGGTGTAGTCGGCCGATAGCGATACGTCCAGTAAAAGTAGAATAGTCTAATGAAGTGATGAGCATCTGTAGGCTACCTTCTTCTACTTTAGGAGCAGGGATATGTTTTACAACCATATCTAATAGAGGCTCGATGCTGTCGGTTTTTTTGTGCCAATCTTCTGACATCCAGTTTTGTTTGGCTGAACCGTATACCGTAGGGAAGTCTAATTGCCAGTCTTCAGCCCCAAGTTCGAACATAAGGTCGAAAACAGCCTCGTGTACCTCATCGGGGGTACAGTTTTCTTTATCTACTTTATTGATAACTACTATAGGTTTGAGTTTCATCTCTATAGCCTTTTGTAGTACAAAGCGCGTTTGTGGCATAGGCCCTTCGAAAGCATCAACTAATAGTAGTACTCCGTCAGCCATATTCAGCACTCGCTCTACTTCTCCACCAAAATCGGCGTGGCCAGGGGTATCAATAATATTGATTTTGATATCTTTATAAATTACAGAAACATTCTTAGATAAGATGGTGATACCGCGTTCGCGTTCCAAGTCGTTGTTGTCTAAGATAAGTTCTCCCGCATCCTGATTGTCACGGAACAAAGCACAGTGGTGCAAGATTTTATCAACAAGGGTAGTTTTTCCGTGGTCAACGTGAGCAATAATTGCTATATTTCTAATAGCGGTCATAGGTGCAAATAGTGTTTTTAAAAAATTGAGGGTGCAAAATTATAAAATAATTAGCAAATGACCAAATTTGCTAATTTACAAATTTTCTCATTTGTAATGGTTTAGTGTCCGCATTTACAGCCTGCTCCCCCGCCACAGCTGTTTTTCTTTTTAGTGAAAAAAAACTTTTTTACTAAGAAAATTACTGCCGCAGCTACCAATACATAGGCTATGATTTCTTGTATTTCCATAAGTATTATTTAGTAAGTTCAAAAGTAACTATTATCTGACTATTGACTGAGATACTGCCAAGAGCTAAAGTAGTATTGCTAGGGGCAGCCCCTCTTATCATAACACTAGCAGGAGTGTCTCTTAAGCTCGTCTCTCTGATAGTTAAGGCTTTACCAATATTTTGGTCTAAGCTGGTAGCGTATAGCAGTGCTTTTTTGCGAGCATCATCAATGGCTGCAATGCGTGCTTCTTGTTGTAGTTTAGCTCTTGCACTGTCTTCTATGCCAAAAGTTACACTATTTATCTGGTTAACACCTGCTTCAAAAAGAGCGTCCATAAGGGTTTCGTATTTTGCTAAGTTGTCCAATTTTATTTTGACAGTTTGCGAAATGCGGTATTGGTAGGTTTTGGTGTTGTAATCATAATTCTTGTACAACGATACGTAGTCGGTCTGAAAATTCTTCATCGGTACTTCCTCTTTGTTGATAGCCTGAATTACTCTGGCTAACTTCTCTCCATTTTCTTGGCGCAGTAGCTTTGCATCTTTTCCTTCTCCTTCAATGCTTACTGATATATTTACAAGGGTAGGAGTTGCCTCGATACTTGCTTCGCCTACTACATTCACAGTAGGAACTACCGACTGTACAACCTCTTGTGCCGCCATCTGTGCCATACCCATATAGGATACGAATGAAAATAATAAAATGTAACGCTTCATATTTCTCAATTTATTTAGTAATTATTCAGGATACGCAATTCTCACGTGGTAAATATTGGTTAGTTTGCTCTTAAATACCTTCTTAATGGCTTCTATTTCTTTGAATGAAATATCTGAATTAGCAAACTGATTATCGTCTAACTGTTTTTTGATGATGCGGTCTACAAACTCTCCTAAGGCTTCGTAGGTAGGGTTTTTAAGACTTTTGGTAGCAGCTTCTACCGAGTCTGCCATCATAAGGATAGCCGTTTCTTTAGAAAAAGGAATAGGCCCTGGGTATCTAAAATCTTCCTCTTTTGCATTGGGGTTAGTGTCTAACTCTTTGCGGTAAAAATAATAGGTTAGGCTGCGTCCGTGATGGGTGCGTATAAAGTCGATAAGGCGCTCAGGCAATTTGTGTTTGCGAGCAAGCTCTATCCCGTCAGCTACGTGCTTGATGATTACCTTAGCACTTTGTAAAGGGGTTAGCTGGTCGTGTGGGTTTAGGCTTGTCTTTTGGTTTTCAATAAAGTACAAGGGGTTTTGCATCTTTCCAATATCGTGATACAAAGCTCCTACGCGTACTAATAACGTATTAGCTCCTATTTCGGCAGCAGCGGCTTCGGCTAAATTGGCTACCTGCATAGAGTGCTGGAAGGTACCTGGCGCTTTTTCAGAAAGTTGTCTTAATAATGACGAATTGGTATCAGACAACTCTAACAGCGAAACATCGGATACTAACCCAAAAGTGCGCTCGTATATATAGGTGAAAGGCTGTGAAAAGAGAATACCTATACCATTGAGAATGAATAGGGTGAGCAGCGAAAGGTCTAAGCCTTTGAGGGTGCCCTCGGTAATAGTATGAAAGGCTATGTAAATAATTAGGTAGGCACCTGTGATCAGGGCTGCTGAAATAAAGCTACTCAACCGGTAATGTACATTCTTAGGCGTTAGAATAATGGTCATAGCAGCTATTATTTGTATAAAAACAAACTGAAAGCTGTTAGGCACTATAAAACCTGTGATGAGAATGGTACAGATAAAGACAAAAAAGACAGTACGCAAATCAAAAAACGATTTGAGTATGAGTACCATCATTGCTACAGGCACTATGTAGATGTATTCTGGCAGGTGTTTTACTACGATACCTACAAATAGTATCATACAGAGCATATTTAGTAGTACCACTACCAATTTTAGGTTGCTCTTATAGATTTTCTTCTCGTAGAGTTTTAGATAGAGAGCCATCACTGCCAATACAATCGCTACCAATACGTAATAGCCCAAAAGCGACCAGTTGTAGTTATTCTGGTTCCAAGTCTGTGTTTCGTACTCGTCTTTTAGCGATTGTAGGGTATTTAGTTTTTCGCCCTCTACTAATTCGCCTTTGGCTATAATGAGTTTCCCTTTATTCACCCAACCTCTGGTAAAAACGATTTCTTTCAGATTTTGGTCTAACGTTTTCTGAGTGAAATTTTGGTCTACCGTTAGGTTAGGAGTGAGTACATCGAAAAATAAATCGCAGTAGTTTTTTCCGTATTCGTTATAAGGAGATGAGTGAAAATAAGCCTTTACACTTGCGCTGAGGTGTTGCAGTGAGAGTATTTGGGCGGTTGGCAGTTCCTCTATTTGGTTGTTATGCCTAATAACAGCTATCTCTGAAGGGCTATTGTCTGGCATTTTTAGTATAATCCCTTTGTGGTAACTATCTTTTAAGAAAGTTTCAGCCTTTTGTAGCAAAACGTCCTTACGAGCAGCGGGTATATGACCAAAATAGTCGTTTTTCTTCTGTTGAAACTTCTGTAATGCCGATGTAAAAGCAGTTGTATCTTGACGATAGTACACCGTAGAGTGCTCTGTAATTTGAGCTTCTTCAGCTTTTATCTGTTCAGCGGTTTTCTTTAAGGGGAAATCAAAAGGGGCATAAAGGTTTTCGTGCTGCCATAATTCTCCTTTGCGAAACTCGTATTTGAACTTCGCCTTTTCGGGGAAAACCTGTAGTATCAGTACTAAAGCTACAGCAAAAGCTAAGCCCTTAAATACTACTGACTGTTTTGCAAAGAGTTTGATATTATCTAGTTTCATCGGTTTGATGGCTTTGAGAGGGCAAAGGTAGTAAAAAATACCTACTTCACAATAAACTCTACTCTTTTGTTTGCTTGGTGTTGTTCTTCTGTACAAGGCACTCCGTTTTCACAGCCATTTACGGGTTGTGTTTCTCCGTATCCCTTAGCGGTAAGCCGTTCGCGCGAGATACCTTTATCTATCAGCCATTGCTCAATTACTTTGGCTTGGGTATTTGAAAGCGACATATTGTAATCGTCATCGCCTCGGCTATCGGTATGTACCTTTATATCGAGGCGTACATTAGGATGCTCTTCTAAGAAAGTTACTATTTTGGCTAATTGCACCGAAGCGTCATATCGTATGTTAATACGTCCGTAATCGAAATGTATATTGTCAATTTCAAAAACAGAAGCTAAATTATCGCCTTGGTTTACAGTAACACTTAGGGGGAGTAGCTGTATGAACTGCTGCATCTCGCCAGGGGTAGCAAATATTAAAGGCAATGTAAATACTTCGTAATTGGGTTTTATCACTTGCAAGTAGCCATACTCAAAAGCAGCGCCACTGCTCCTGTTGCTCAGCACAAAGAAGCCGTTATCATCAGTAGTATCAGTAAGTAGGGTATGCATAGCCTCATTGGTCAGGATAATCTGAGCGTCGCTGATAAGGTTGCCCGTAATAGCATCGGTTACCATACCTATAAGCTCTTTGTGAGAGTAGTTATTAGGATTGGCAATTTTGGGCGCACTAGGCAATAGCTCTGCAAACATACGTTGCGAGGCAGGAAGAAACTGAGCTAATAAATGTTTCGCTTCTTTGTCTTCACCCATATTTTGTAGGGTTTGACTGTAGTGATACAAATCAATAGGAGAGGGCGTGTAGCCAGTAGTAGTGGTTAGCTTTTCATACCAAGTGAAGGCACGAGGGTATAGCTTTGAGGCGTAATAATAATCAGCCAAGCGTGTTACTACCTCTTGTGTTTGATAGCCTTTCTCGGCAATGGTTTGGTATATTAGGGCAGGGGTTATCCGTATTTGCGAAAAACTTAGCGCCACCGAGCCTATTAATAGGCTGAAGAATACTTTTGTTTTCATACTATTACGAATTTTAAGAATTTTATCGAGACAAATGTACGAAAATAAAGTTGAATAACCAAACTAAAAAAACAAAAAAAAAGTATTACGGTACGGGGTCATACCCACATCCACCCCAAGGATGGCATCTGGCGATGCGTTTTAGGGCTAACCAGCTTCCTTTAAAAGCACCGTATTTCTTTAGCGCTTCGAGAGCGTATTGCGAACAGGTAGGGGTATAACGACAAGTTGGTGGTTTCAGAGGAGAAACCACCACTTGATAAAATCGTACTAAAAAAATAAATAGATATTTCATTAACTGAAGCGCTCTATTACCTCATTGCTTACGCCAGTGCTTGAGAAACCACCATCGTGGTAGAGGTTCTGCATTGTTACTTTGCGGGTAAGGTCGGAGAATAGACTTACGGTATAGTTAGCACAATCTAGAGCCGTAGCATTGCCTAGTGGCGACATTGCATCAGCATAAGCTATAAAGCCACCAAAACCTTTTACGCCTTGTCCGGCAGTAGTAGGGGTAGGCGATTGCGAGATAGTGTTCACGCGTACTTTTTTGTCTTTGCCAAAGAAGTAACCAAAGCTGCGAGCGATAGACTCTAAGTAGGCTTTGTTGTCAGCCATATCATTATAGTCGGGGAAAGTGCGTTGTGCTGCCATATAGGTAAGGGCTACAATACTGCCCCACTCATTCATCGCATCGTTTTTATAGAGTACTTGGCACAACTTGTGAAAAGATAGGGCTGATACATCCCAACCTTTTTCGGTATTTGCGTAGTTAGACTCGGTGTAAGGTATATTCTTGCGCACGTTTACCGACATACCGATAGAGTGCAATACGAAGTCTAACTTACCGCCTAATATTTCTACTGATTTGGTAATCAGGTTTTCGAGGTCGTCCATATTAGTAGCATCAGCAGGGATAATTTCAGAGCCTGTTTTTTCGGCTAAGTTTTTTATTTGTCCCATACGCATAGCTACAGGGGCGTTGGTAAGTACAAACTTACCACCTTCTTCGTGTACACGCTCTGCAGTTTTCCACGCAATTGAATTTTCGTCTAAGGCACCAAAGATGATACCTCTCTTTCCTTTTAATAAATTGTACATTTTTTTAGATATTTGTTAGGTGTTAGTTTTAGTCATTAGTTTCTAACCTCTAACGACTAATTTTCAAATTCCTTTAGGGTATTGATAATGATGTTAATACACTCTCTTAATTCTGTTTCGTTCATTACTAATGGAGGCGCAAACCTGATGATATTGCCGTGGGTAGGTTTAGCTAATAGTCCATTATCGCGCATTCTTAGGCAGATGTTCCACGCGGTATCGCTATCTTCAGTGTCATTGATAACTACTGCATTCAGCAGTCCTTTGCCGCGTACTAAAGTAGCAACCTTTGAGTTTTTGATATAGTCGCTGAGCTCTTTGCGGAAAATCTCACCCAAACGAGCTGCATTTTCAGCCAATTGTTCGTCTTTTACCACTTGTAGCGCTTCTATAGCAACAGCCGCTGCCAAAGGGTTACCCCCAAAGGTACTGCCGTGTTGCCCAGCTTTTATCACGTGCATAATGCGGTCATCGGCAAGTACTGCACTTACAGGATAAACCCCTCCGCTGATGGCTTTGCCAAGCACTAAAATATCGGGTTTTACATTTTCGTGGTCTACTGCCAAACGTTTGCCAGTACGCGCTACGCCTGTTTGCACCTCATCGGCTATAAAAAGGGCGTTATAACGTTCGCATAAGGCTTTAGCACCACTTAGGTAACCTTCAGAAGGCACATATACTCCCGCTTCGCCTTGTATAGGCTCTACTAAAAAGCCTGCTACGGTAGCCGCATTTTCAGCCAATACTTTTTCTAAGGCTGCTAAGTCGTTATATGGTACTGATACAAAGCCCGGTGTATAAGGTCCGAAATTAGTACGCGCGTTCTTGTCAGACGAAAAAGAGACTACCGTAGTAGTGCGCCCGTGAAAGTTCTGCTCGCATACGATGATAATAGCAGCACTTTCGGGTACGCCTTTTTGTTCGTAAGCCCATTTACGGCATATTTTGATAGCTGTTTCTACCGCTTCAGCCCCTGTATTCATAGGAAGGACTTTCTCAAAGCCAAAATATTCAGTAACGTACTTTTCATATACGCCTAATTTGTCGTTATAAAAAGCGCGAGAGGTAAGCGTAAGCGTTTGCGCCTGTTCAGTAAGAGCTTTGATGATGCGTGGGTGGCAGTGCCCTTGGTTTACAGCAGAATAAGAGGAAAGGAAATCGAAATAACGTTTCCCTTCCACATCCCACACGTATACGCCTTGCCCTTTGCTAAGCACTACCGGTAGGGGGTGATAGTTATGCGCTCCGTACTGGTTTTCTAGAGCCATAGCTTGTTCTGAGGTTAATGTATTCTTTGTCATATTGTTTAATATTTAGTTTTAGATTTTGTTTGTCTAACGGCTAACAGCAAGAAACTCTTCAGGGGTTACTACTGAAATATCATCTACTAAAAAGTCCTTTACATTGCGAGTGACAATAATAGGTATACCGTTTTCTTTAGCAGTAAAGTACTGATAACCGTCTTCTATATCTTTAAAATTAGAATATAGCGACTTCTCAATGATACGCTTATCAAAAGGTAGTATTTTTACTGATTGAGCTAAAACGCTTAGTATATATTTACATTCTCTTTCAGTGTACTCTCTTGAAAGAAAGTGAGTGGTGCTCCCAAAAGATAATGCTGAAGCGTATAATGTTATTTTTTGATATTCACCTAAAGAAAAAATTTTTTCAGCATTCTTAAAAAAGTATTTTCTACGAAGCACAAAGTCTAATATTATATTAGTATCAACAAGAGTTTTCATTAGCTATGCTTTTTTAATATCAACCTACATAATTCATCATCATATTCACCTGTCATTTCATAAGGTCTTAATATAGCTCTTAAACTTTTTATATTAGGTGCTATATCAGCATCACTATCCTCTTCCTGTTCATTAACAGAAAGACTCTCAGTATATTCACTTTTTTTCGTCTCTATACTTCTTTCATCAAAAGGTCTTAATATGCCTCTTAAGCTCTTTACAAGAGGAGCTATATCATTTTCTTCCTCTTCAATAGCTATATCTTCTTGATACGCTACATTTCCCTCTATCAGAGGAGTGTTATTTAATATTTTAGGCATAGTTTTTTAGGTTTAGGGGGTTATTCCATCATTACAGCGCCCACGGTAGCGTTGCTGGTTTCATCTATGAGAATAGCGCTACCCATTGGCGGATTGTCAGTAAAAGCATCATATACTAAAGGCGCTGCTGCTTTTATACGTATTTTGGCTATCTCATTGAGTTTTACGCTTTCTACCTCTTCTTCTTGGTCGAGGGTATTGACATCTATCTTATAGGCAATCTCTTTTACTACTACCTTTACCAATCGGCTGCGCTGCTGTAGTAGGTACTTGTTGCCCTCTTTTAAGGCGCGCTTGTCCATCCAGCAGACAATCGCTTCTACCTCTTGACTCTGAGCGGGTTCAGCCTCTTCGCTGGCAAAGTAATCACCGCGCGAAATGTCGATATCGTCTTCAATGTGCATCACTACAGGCTCGCCAGCCTTAGCTTCGGCTACCTCCTCGCCATTGCGCTCTATTTTGCTTATCTTAGTGCTGATACCTTCGGGTAGTACCACTATTGCATCGCCTTTGCGGTAAGTGCCCGAAATGATTTCGCCTGCATAGCCTCGATAGTCGTGTAGGGCTTCGGTCTGTGGGCGTATAACGTATTGCACCTGAAAACGCGGCTCTTTATAGCTGTTCTGACTGATTTCTATTGTCTCTAAAAAGTCTAAAAGCGAAGTGCCTTTATACCAAGGCATTGCCTCAGTGGTATTCACTATATTATCGCCTACGAAAGCCGAAATAGGGAAGTAATGCACGCTTTTTAGTCCCAAACGTTTGGCTACGGTCTCGTATTCGCGTTTGATGTTTTCAAAAGTATCTTCGGCATAGCCTACCAAGTCCATTTTATTTACGGCTACCACCACTTCGGGTATGTTCAGCAGTGAGGCGATGATAGAGTGACGGCGTGTTTGTTCGGTTACTCCGTTGCGGGCATCGACTAAGATGATAATGAGCTGCGAGTTAGAGGCACCAGTTATCATATTGCGGGTGTACTGGGTATGGCCAGGGGCATCAGCAATGATAAACTTGCGCTTAGGAGTAGCAAAGTAGCGATATGCCACATCTATAGTGATGCCTTGTTCGCGCTCAGCACGCAGACCGTCGGTTAGGATAGCGAGGTCTATACCGTCGTCATTTTTATTTTTAGATTGTTGCTCGAGGGCTTCTAACTGGTCAGCCAATATGCTTTTGCTGTCGTATAGCAGTCTGCCGATGAGGGTACTTTTGCCGTCATCTACGTTTCCTGCAGTTATAAATCTTAGTATATTCATTTTTAATTTGTCGATGTGCTAATATTGGGGATTAGCAAATTTGTTGCAAAGGTACAAATAATTTGTCAATTAGCAAATGAGCAAATGAGCAAATTAGAAATTTTGTCTTTTATACTTACCCTTTACGTTCAATATAGCTACCCTTTAGCTTGAGCGAAGGATAAGCGAAAGATGAGCGAAGTATAAACGACTAATTACCGCCCCAAAAATAGTAAAATATGCTACGCTCCATCTTGCTTCTCTTTTCATCTCTCATAATTGCCAAATCGGCAAATTGACAAAAATTGCTAATTATCAATTTTTTACTATCTTTGCGCTTTGAAATATCTAAAAAATGCCTACCACTATCTATAAAACTTATGTATGTATCCTTTTCTTTGCGCTACAACTCTGCTTTTCCCAAAAAGGGGAGGAGGCACTGTTTATCAAAGAAGGTACGTTACTCAAATGTGAGAACAACCGCATTCCTGCTGACGGTCGTATAGAGTTACCACGTACGGTTAAAGCCATTGCTCCTGAGGCGTTTAAGGATTGCTCCCGACTCAAATCTATCAACATAGGGGGGAGCGTGACTCTCATAGGCGACCGTGCTTTCTACGGATGTAATACCCTTACTAAAGCTGAGTTCCTGCCCAATACGGTTACCGCTATAGGCGAACAAGCCTTTGCTTTTTGCGGGAAGCTCAGCAGTGCTAACTTACCCAACTCGCTGGTTACGATTGGCAGCGAGGCATTTCGTGCTTGTTTTGCTCTTAACGCTATCACTATCCCCGAAAGTACTACTAATATAGGTGATAATGCTTTTTTAGATTGCAGTTCGCTACAGCAGGTTACTTTTCTTACTAACCAGTTGTCTATACTCCCTTCCGGAATTTTTTACCAATGTAAGCAGCTCAAAGAGGCGCTACTGCCTGCTAGTGTGCGCCGCATCAAAAGCAGTGCTTTTGCTTATTGCGAGAGTCTGAGTAGGGTAGTGCTACCCGAACAGTTAGAGGCTATTGGCGATGATAGTTTTGAGTATTGCAAGAGTCTGAGCGCTATCGATATTCCTGATAGTGTGGTGTTTGTAGGGGCGAGTGCCTTCCATAGTTGCAGTTCGCTCACCGATGTAAAGTTGCCCTACGGCTTGCGCCATTTGCTCAACGATACTTTTTTAGATTGCACTTCGCTCAAGGCTATTCTCATACCCGATACGGTAGAAAAAATTGATATGCAGGCGTTTCGCAATTGTAGTTCGTTAGAGGCGGTACAGTTCCCTTTGGCACTAACCGACATACTCTATGCAGCTTTCTATGGTTGCAAAAAGTTGCAAGAGGTTACCCTGCCCGACGAGGTAAAATATATAGGTATGTTTGCTTTTGCTGAATGCGAGAGTTTAGAGCATATAGAGCTACCGCGTGCGGTGGTTGATATAGCCGCCAAAGTGTTTTATAATTGTACGAGCCTTAGCGAGGTGAAGCTCTCTAAATTCACTGCCACTATAGGGGTACAGGCTTTTTACGGTTGTACGAATCTGAAAGACTTGCGCCTTCCGCCTTCGGTAGAAAAGATTGATTTAGGAGCCTTTGAAAATACGGGACTTACCGAATTGCACTGCAAAGCCACTGCACCGCCAGAGGTGAACAGAAGTTTTGGATATAAGGGGAAAGTAGTTGTGCCTTTCCGTTCATTAGACGCCTATAAAGCGGCTATAGGTTGGCAAGATTGTGCCTTAGAATAAAAAAATATTAAAAAAAGTTTTGCAGATTAAAATATTTGCAGTACTTTTGCCACCCAAAAGCGTGCATAATAGGGCGCTTAATAACTCACCAAATAAATTAATACATTATGGTTCAGTATGTTAAAGAATCTTACGAAGAACTAAAGAACCACGTTACGTGGCCTACTCTTGCCGATTCGCAACGCGAAATGGTGGTAGTAGTGGTATTCTCTATCTTATTCTCATTAGTTATCTGGGGAATGGATTCGTTCTTTGAATGGATAATAGCTGAGTATTTTAAATTTATGCAATAAAAACAACGGAGAATGTCTGGATTGTTAGAAAAAAAATGGTATGTAATCAAAACCGTTACCGGTCAGGAAAACAAGATTAAGAACTACGTAGAAACGGAGTCTGCTCGTTTGGGCTATGCCGACTATGTAGAAGAGGTGTTAGTGCCTACCGAGAAAGTAGTGCAAGTGCGCAATGGTAAAAAAACTACCAAAGACAGAGTGCATATGCCTGGCTACGTAATGGTGAAAGCTCATTTAGCAGGTGAGGTGGTGCATATCATCAAATCAATACCAGGGGTAGTGGGCTTCTTAAGCGAGACTAAAGGTGGCGACCCGCTGCCTTTGCGCAAAGCCGATGTAAACCGTATGTTGGGGCAAGTAGATGAGCTATCAGAAACCGTAGAAACGGTAGCCATACCTTTTGAAGTAGGCGAGGTAGTAAAACTTATCGAGGGGCCTTTCAACGGCTTTAACGGTACGATAGAGCGTGTGAATGAAGAGAAACGAAAATTGGAAGTAATGGTGAAGATTTTCGGTAGAAAAACACCTTTAGAGCTCAACTATACCCAAGTTGAAAAATTGTAACTTATAAGTCCCTGAAAGGTATTCCTAAAAGGGGTATATTTTAAATAATTTATTAATAATAAACAATGGCAAAAGAAATTAGTAAAGTAGTTAAACTACAAGCTCGGGGAGGTCAAGCGAACCCATCGCCACCAATTGGACCCGCATTAGGTGCTGCCGGTGTTAATATTATGGAGTTCTGCAAGCAGTTCAACGCTCGTACGCAGGACAAACAAGGAAAAGTAATTCCTGTAGTTATCACCGTGTACAAAGATAAGTCATTCGACTTTATTATCAAAACAGCGCCTGCTGCCGTTCAGCTATTGGAAGCCGCTAAGGTTAAAGGAGGTTCCGGAGAGCCAAACCGTAAAAAAGTAGCAAGCATCACTTGGGATCAAGTGAAAGCGATTGCAGAAGACAAAATGCCTGACCTAAGTGCATTTACTCTCGAATCTGCAATGAGTATGATTGCTGGTACGGCACGCTCAATGGGTATAACAGTAACTGGTGAAAAACCTTTTTAATCGGAAAGCATTATGGCAAAATTGACAAAGAAACACAAAGAAGCGCTTGCTAAAGTAGACAGAAATAAGCTCTACACGCTTAAAGAGGCTTCTGCATTACTCAAAGAAATCACTTACACTAAATTTGATGCTTCTGTGGATATTGCAGTGCGTTTAGGGGTAGACCCTCGTAAAGCAAACCAAATGGTGCGTGGCGTAGTTACGCTACCTCACGGAACAGGTAAAGATGTGCGAGTGCTCGCCTTGGTAACCCCAGATAAAGAGGCTGAAGCTAAAGCAGCTGGAGCTGACTATGTAGGTTTAGACGAATATCTACAAAAGATAAAAGACGGTTGGACAGACGTAGACGTAATCGTAACTATGCCTGCCGTAATGGGTAAATTAGGTCCTTTAGGGCGTGTGCTTGGTCCGCGTGGCTTGATGCCAAACCCTAAAACAGGTACCGTTACTATGGAAATAGGTAAAGCTGTACAAGAGGTAAAAGCTGGTAAGATAGACTTCCGCGTAGATAAAACCGGTATCGTACACGCTTCTATTGGTAAAGTGTCTTTCTCTGCCGAGAAATTAGTAGACAACGCCAATGAACTATTGCAAACGTTGATAAAAATGAAACCTACTGCTGCTAAGGGTACTTATATGAAATCGATATACTTATCATCAACTATGAGCCCTAGTGTAGCTGTAGATACTAAAACAGTTTAATTGATTAGTTAAAAAACGAAATTATGACAAGAGAAGAAAAATCATTAGTAATAGACAATTTAACTGCTCAGTTAGCTGAAAACAATGTTATTTACGTAACAGACCTAACTGGTTTGAACGCGCAAGATACAAGTGCTTTACGCCGTGCTTGCTTCAAAGCGAATATCAAGTTAGCAGTAGTTAAAAATACCTTGCTTGCCAAAGCAATGGAAGCCTCAGAAAAGGAATTTGGTGAATTACCTAATATCCTAAAAGGAAACTCTTCACTTATGTATGCCGAAGTAGGTAATGCTCCTGCTAAGCTTATTAAAGAGTTTCGCAAAAAGTCAGATAAACCTATCTTAAAAGGAGCTTATATTGATTCAGCAGTATATGTAGGCGATAACCAATTAGATGCGTTAGTAGCTATCAAATCTAAGAATGAAGTTATTGGCGATATCATCGGATTGCTTCAATCACCTGCTAAGAATGTGGTATCAGCTCTTAAGTCAGGAGGTGGCAAATTGGCCGGTATCATCAAGACTTTATCTGAAAAATAATAAACAGAACGCACAAAAATTATTTATAAACAATTAAACAAAAACGATAGAAAAATGGCAGATTTAAAAAATTTCGCAGAACAATTAGTAAACTTAACCGTTAAAGAAGTAAACGAGCTTGCTCAAATCCTTAAAGACGAATATGGTATCGAGCCAGCAGCAGCAGCAGTAGCAGTAGCAGCAGGTCCAGCAGCAGGTGCTGGTGAAGCAGCAGCTGAAAAAACTGAATTCGACGTAATTCTTAAATCAGCAGGTGCTAACAAACTAGCAGTAGTTAAATTAGTAAAAGATCTTACTGGTCTTGGACTAAAAGAAGCTAAAGAAGTAGTTGATGGTGCTCCTTCAAAAGTAAAAGAAGGTGTTTCTAAAGAAGAAGCTGAAGGGCTTAAAAAATCTTTAGAAGAAGCTGGAGCTGAAGTAGAGTTGAAATAATTTTACTAAGTAAACCCTATAAGGTTTAGGTCTTTTTCAGTAGGAATTAGACCTAAACCATTTTGTAATTTAAATAAAAACTAACACACAAAACAATACAATAACAATATTATGGCAAGACCTATATTACCAACCCCTACATTAGTAGGCAGAGAAGCAGAAGAATTTTGGCACCAGATAGCTACCTATAAAGACTATCTGAAAGAGAGAGGCATCGTATTGGATTATCAAGAAATGAAAAAAGATGCCGATTTTTTAGAATCTCTTAAAAAGAAAAACAATATTGGTAAGAAATAGAAATGTTAGATAAATTATCTTTTTTATTACTTACAGATAACCATACCATCAAACCTTTTGACTGTGAAGATGATGATTTGAATGATTTTCTATTCAATAAAGCATTATTGTATCAAAAAGAACTACTCGCTACCACTTTTATCGTTGAAGACGAAGAGCGCACTTTAGGTTACTATAGTGTACTGAATGATAGTTTGCAACTGAAAGAAGAGGACTTTCCGTCAAAGAGCAAATACAAGAAGTTTCTAAGCCATCTAATTCCTCACCCTAAGCGACATCTAAAAAGCGTACCTGCGGTAAAGATAGGACGCTTAGCTATTGATAAAACATATAAAGGCAAGGGATTAGGAATGATTTTTATTCGCAATGTTATACGTGATTGCGTTGAATTAAACAGAAAGATAGCTTGCAGACTTATCACAGTAGATGCCTATAAAGGAGCTTTAACCTTC